>Ga0208297_1001238_pt1 | contig 27176 bp, 23 predicted proteins | sample LMS_cellobiose_e_FD_187367 | JGI IMG/M metagenome (GOLD analysis project Ga0208297, IMG submission 187367) | Rumen-fistulated moose microbial communities from Alaska, USA - LMS_cellobiose_enrichment (SPAdes) (version 2) | ecosystem: Host-associated > Mammals > Digestive system > Stomach > Rumen... | reverse complement strand
TCCCAACACCAATCGCCGTCAAGAAAAACACTGTTCGGCAACTCCTTTTTCAGCTGCTGACTTACCGTCGTTTTACCGACGCCCATTGTACCGCCGATCAGATATATTGTTTTCATATCTGTTCCTCACAAATCCCGATTTGGTTTCCATCGTTACAATGATAACATTTTGCACAATCATAATCAAGCTTTTGGTGAAAGCGACGGAGTTTGGAATCACCAACACAAAGGGTAATTAGGGCCCTCATTTTCCCGTCTTGACAAACGTCTGCTTCGATGCTATAGTATCTTTAATCGGAAAATTGAAACCCCCGAGAGAAATCCTGTGACCGGGCGCTGAAGTCCAACGGGCTGCCATCAGAGAGGACGGCGTATGCTGCGAGCCGTCTTGGAGCCGGACCGAGGTTACCTCCCGCGAGGAGCGCGCGCGAACCTGCAGTAGCACGCGACGTCTGGCCGGCGTTATTCGGCAAATGAGCGGCGGGCCTGCGCCCGCAAGCAGAGTGGAACCACGGATATCATCCGCCTCTGTGTCTTTGAAAGACATGGGGGCTTTTTTATTTCCCGAAAAAATGCATTTGAAAGGAAAGAACCCATCATGATCAACGTAACGATCAACGGCAAAAGCTATGAGGTCGAGCCCGGCACGCTGGCGCTCGATATGACGAAAAACGTCATGGGCGACGACTACAAGAAGGCCCTGAGCTGCGACATCAACGGCCACAACATGGGCCTGCCCACGGAGCTGCACGACGGCGACGTCGTCAAGTACAACACCTGGGACGACGCGGACGGCCGCTGGACCCTGCGCCATACGGCCTCCCACGTGCTGGCCCAGGCCGTCAAGCACCTGTACCCCGAGGTCCATTTCGCCATCGGCCCCGCCATCGACAACGGCTTCTACTACGACTTCGACCGCGACGAGCCCTTCACGCAGGAGGACCTGGACGCCATCGAGAAGGAAATGAAGAAGATCGTCAAGAAGGGCTATCGTCTGGAGCGCTTCGAGCTGCCCAGAGCCGAGGCATTGGAGTTTATGAAGAACGAGCCCTACAAGGTCGAGCTGATCAACGACCTGCCCGAGGACGCCGTCATCTCCTTCTACAAGCAGGACGACTTCACCGACCTCTGCGCCGGCCCCCATCTGCCCTCCACGGCGGGCGTCAAGGCCGTCAAGCTCACGAGCGTCACGGGCGCCTACTGGCGCGGCGACTCCAAGCGCAAGATGCTCCAGCGCATCTACGGCACGGCCTTCCAGAGCAAGGAGGAGCTGGACGCCTATCTGACGGCCATCGAAGAGGCCAAGAAGCGCGACCACCGCAAGCTGGGCAAGGAGCTGGGCCTGTTCATGCTGGCCGACGAGGGCCCCGGCTTCCCGTTCTACCTGCCCAAGGGCATGGCGCTGAGAAACGCCCTGCTGGATTACTGGCGTTCGGTCCACCGCCGCTACGGCTACGTGGAGATCAACACGCCCATCATCCTCAATCAGGACCTGTGGCACCGTTCGGGCCACTGGGATCACTATAAGAACAACATGTACACCACGACGATCGACGAGGAGACGTACTGCATCAAGCCCATGAACTGCCCGGGCGCCATGCTGGTGTACAAGAGCCAGCCCAGAAGCTACCGCGACCTGCCCCTGCGCATGGCCGAGATCGGTCTGGTCCACCGCCACGAGCTGTCCGGCGCGCTGCACGGCCTGTTCCGCGTGCGCTGCTTCAATCAGGACGACGCCCATATCTGGATGACGCCCGATCAGATGAAGGACGAGATCAAGGACTGCGTGCGCATCTTCGACGAGATCTACTCCACCTTCGGCCTCAGCTACAACATCGAGCTGTCCACGATGCCCGAGGATCACATGGGTGAGGAAGCCACCTGGCGTCAGGCGGAGGAGACGCTGGCCCAGGCCATCCAGGAGATGGGCAAGGGCTTCGTCATCAACGAGGGCGACGGCGCGTTCTACGGCCCGAAGCTGGACTTCCATCTGGCCGACTCCCTGGGCCGCACGTGGCAGTGCGGCACGATCCAGCTCGACTTCCAGATGCCCGAGCGCTTTGAGCTGGAGTACACGGGACCCGACGGTGAGAAGCACCGCCCGATCATGATCCACCGCGCGCTGCTGGGCTCCATCGAGCGCTTCATCGGCGTCATCACCGAGCACTTCGCCGGCGCGTTCCCCACGTGGCTGGCCCCCGTGCAGGTGAAGGTGCTGCCCATCACGGACCGCAACCACGAGTACGCGAAGGAAGTCTACGACAAGCTGTTCGCCCTGGGCTACCGCGTGGAGCTCGACAGCCGCAACGAAAAGATCGGCTACAAGATCCGCGAGGCTCAGGTGGAGAAGGTGCCCTATATGCTGGTCCTGGGCGACAAGGAGGCCGAGGCCGGCCAGGTCGCCGCCCGCGACCGCAAGACCGGCGAAACGACGGTCATGAGCCTGGACGAGTTCATTCGGAAGCTCGACAACGAGATCAAGACCCTGGCAAGATAAAAGCGCAGGATCAAGCAAAAAAGCCGCCCCTCGGGGCGGCTTTTTGTACTATAAAGGGCGAATGGACAGTTGACAGTCGTTGTGCCTGCGGCGCATTTGATACCGCCTGCCGGCATGTGGTCTTCCTCGCTCCCCCCTCCAGGGGAGCTGGCCCCGTCAGCATAGCCTCCCTCTCCGTCTGAACACGCGTGTCCCGGCCTGCGGCCGGGCCTTTCGCGCGGAATAGGGAGGTGGCACGCGAAGCGTGACGGAAGGAGTTGCCCCCGGGCTTTGAGCCGTCCCGGAAACGCGTACATCCCGCAGCAGCGCCCTCGCAGAGGGAGCCGAGCCGCGTCCGCCTTCATCTCCGCCCGGCCATCCGCCACAGCGGCAGCAGGTACAGGTAGCACCCGGCGGCGATGGCGGTCAGGGGCGCGCCTACGGACGCCAGAGGCACCGCAGCGGCGATGGACCAGGGGATGAGGGCGGAGAGGACCACGGCGGTGTCCTCCAGATCGAGGGCGAAGGACGCGCCGTCGCGATCCAGCCCGCCGCAGAGCTGATGGGTCAGCATGATGCACAGCGTCTGGTTGCAGGCCACCATGCTGCAGAGGATCGACGTCAGCCCCATGGCCGGCAGCCGCCCCAGCCTGCCTGCCAGCCGGGAAACGGCGTCCCGCGCCGGGTCCAGCAGGCCTGTCTTCTGAAAAATGCCCGCGTAGGAGCTGGACAGACACACGATGCCCGCCACCCGCAGCATGGACGTCACGCCGCCGCCGGACACCATGGCCGCCACCTGCGGATCATGGGGGACGAAGCCCGTCAGCGCCGTGCGCAGCAGCGCCGCCGCGTCCATCCCGCGCAGCAGGCACAGGGGCACGGCCGTCAGGATGCTGGCCGCCATGGCGGCCTTGACGTTGACGCGCAGCAGCGAGAGGATCAAAATCACCGCCGCCGGGATCAGCGCCGGGGCCGTCAGCGTGAACTCCCGGGAAAAGACGCCGCTCAGATCGGGCAGCGCGCCGGAGGGCGCGCCCAGCGTCCCGGCGATCAGGTAGACCGCGCACGTCAGCGCGAAGGGCACGGCCGCCGAGCGGATCATGCTCCGGATATTGTCAAAGATGTTCGTCCCCGTCAGCTGCGCCACAAGCAGGGCGGAGGTGGACACCGGGGAGCAGCGGTCGCCGAAAAAGACGCCCGACAGCACCGCGCCGCCCGTCCAGAAGGGCGAAACGCCCAGAGCCGCGCCCATGGCGGCGCAGATGACGCCCATGGTGGCCGCCGTGCCGAAGGCCGTGCCCGTCAGCACCGACACGCCCGCGTTCAGCAGGAACGTCATCAGCACGAACACCGACGGCCGGATCAGCTTTGTCGCCTGCACGACGATATAGGGGATCGTCCCCGCCGCGCGCCACAGCGCCGTCAGCACGCCGATCAGCATGAACGTCAGCAGGATGTTCCGCACGGTCAGCACGCCGTTCAGCGCCGTTTTCAGCAGCTCCTTCAGCGGGAAGCCCTTTCTGACGCCGTAGGCGAGGAACAGCAGCAGTCCCGCGCCCAGCGCCCAGAGGATCGGCAGGTCCAGCGCGATGCAGCTCAGCAGCATCCCGCAGAACAGTCCAAGCACCAGCCATTCCACCGCGTTTCACCTCGCATACAAAGAAGTCGCGCCGGTCCCGCAGGACCGGCGCGATCATTATACCATATTCCGGGAAAACGCTCAATCTTGCTTTTTCGGCTCGAAGGGCACCTTGCCCATGTGGTGGAACGGGCAGTGGCACTCGCCGCAGTCGATGCAGATGGCGGGGTCTACGTAAAACTGGGTCTCACCCTCGTAGATGGCCTCCACGGGGCAGTCCGCCGTGCAGGCGCCGCACTTGACGCAGCCGGGCTCGATGACTCTTGGCATAGCTTCAACCTCCTATCGTCAGATGACGGCCAGCACGCTGTCGCGCACGGCGGTCTTGGGCAGGGCCAGGCCGATCTCGTCGCTGTAGCCCAGCTCCACGTAAGCCATGGGGTGGACGCGCTCGGACAGATCGAACTGCTTCAGCAGGCGCGCGCTCAGCGCCGGGGTCATGGTCTGGCGGCTGAAGGACAGCCCGCAGGCCGCGGCGGCCAGCCGGATATTCGTCAGCGCGGAGCCCACGTCCAGCGGGGAGTTGCGGTGATTCAGCATGGAATCCTCGGGCACGTTGGTCCGGCCGCTCATGGCGGACAGGGCGTGGCGGCCCTCGGTGTCGTAGCAGATGACGAGATGCACGGGCGCGTTCTTCGCCGTGGACTCGGGGAACAGGCCGGGACAGGCGGCCTCGTGGATGATCATGAAGCGCAGGGGCTGCAGGTTGCCGCCGTTGGCCGCCCACAGTGCCGCGTCCACGATGGTATCCAGGTCACTGTCATCCACGGGCGCGTCGGTGAACGTGTAGACGTCGCGGAGGCTGTACAGCACCTTGTCATAGCGCTGCTGCTCCTCCGCCGTCAGGCGCTGCGTGGCGAACTGAGACAGGTCGGTGCGCACGCCCTCGTCCTCGAAGGCGTAGGCCATTTTGAACATCTGCTCCGCGAAGCGGTACTCGGGCAGGTCGTGGCTCAGCCCCTTCTTGTCCCACAGCTCCATCCAGTGGTGCATCAGCGCCAGGCGCTTGGGGTAAAAGGCTTTGCCGGTGTTCAGGGCGTGGTTGACCTGGATCTCGAGGTTGTGATGGATCTTCGCGTGGAAGCAGGTGCGGAAGGCGATGTCGCTGAGACCCATGAAAAAGTCGTCGTCCTGGGAGAAATACGCCCAAAATTCTTTCTTGGAGGGTGTCTGTCGTTCCATAGTCGTCTCCCTTCTATACTCTCACGATGACGCGCTCGTCCACCTCCGGCCGCTGGGGCGGGAAGGGGGTCTGGCTGCCGTAGCCCAGATCGATCAGATCGACGATGCGGATGTATTCGGGCAGATCGAACTTCGCGCGCAGGCGGGGGAACTGCTCCTCGTCGTTGTAGGTCAGCCACGCGCCGTCCACGCCGTAGGCGTGCATGGCCAGCAGCATGCATTCCGTCGCCGCGCCGGCGTCGATGATGCGGTCCATCTGGCTCTTTTCATCGCCGCCCAGATAGCAGCGGTCGTCCTGCAGCACGGCGATGTGCTGGTGGGCAGGGGGGATGTCGACGCCGCGGAAGACCCAGGGCTCGTGGGTCTCGTTGACCACGATGTAGCGGATCGACTGCAGGTTGTTGACGTGGGCCGCGTGCTGCCCGGCGGCCAGGATCTTCGCGATCAGCTCGTCGGGGATGTCCTTATTATAAAATGCGCGGACGGAGCGGCGGTCGTGGATCACGCGCAGCACGACCTCCCGGTCCTCGGGCGTGATCGCGGGCTTCTCCATGCGGTAGGCCCGCAGGGCGGCGCTGTCCAGCGGCGCGTCGGGCTCCTCCTCCACGGCCTGCACGAGACAGCGGGCAAAGCGCAGGTCGTGGTCGCCCTCGCTGAGGCCGCGCTCGCGCCACAGCGCCAGCAGCTCCTTGGCATGGGCGAGATCGGCTCCCTTCGCGTCGCCGTAGACCCGGGGGAGAAGCTCACCGTAAAAGAAGGTGCGGAAGCAGGCGCGGAACCGCGCCTCGTCCAGCGCCAGCCACTCCGCCCGGCTTCCGGGCGTCTCGGCATCGCTGTATTTTTCGGAAATATCCCACATAGGCACTCCTTTCTTTCCCGTTCGGGAATCATCCCTATTCATCACATAACATTATAGTTTATTATCTTGATGAATGCAAGGAAGGATGATAAAATAGAATCAAATTTCCACAAGGGGGAGACCCCGGAACAGGAGGGACTATGACTGGAGAGATCGCCAAGAGGGCGATAGAAGAGAAGCAGGCGTTTTTCGACGCGCTGGCCTATTCCGTCTGGGAGCATCCGGAGACGGCCTTCAACGAGGTCCACGCCATGAACGCCACGGCCGACGCCGCCGAGGCGCTGGGCTTCACGGTGGAGCGTCAGGCCTACGGCATGCCCACCTGCGTCACGGCGCGGTGGGGCAGCGGCCATCCGGTAATCGGCTTTCTGGGCGAGCTGGACGCGCTGCCGGAGTTGAGCCAGATCGTCAGCACGCAGAAGCAGGAGGCCGTGCCCGGGGGCGACGGCCACGGCTGCGGCCACAACCTGCTGTGCACGGCCACGCTGGCCGGGGCCTACGGCTTCAAGGAGGAGCTGAAGGCCCGGGGCCTCAGCGGCACCGTCGTCTGGTACGGCTGCCCGGCCGAGGAGGTGCTGACGGGCAAGGGTTTCATGGCCCGAGCCGGCGCGTTCCGGGAGCTCGATCTGGCGTTTTCCTGGCACGGAAGCGGCGTCAACAACGTCCCCTGCGGCACGGATACGGGCATGTACAGCGTGAAGTTCCGCTTCAAGGGCCTTGCCTCCCACGCGGGCGCCGCGCCGGACCGCGGCCGCTCGGCCCTGGACGCCGTGGAGCTGATGAACGTGGGCGCCAACTATCTGCGGGAGCACATCCCCGCCGACGTGCGCATGCACTACATCGTCACCGACGGCGGCAAGGCGCCCAACACGGTCCCCGACAACGCCGGATCCTGGTACTACATCCGCGCGCGGTCTCTGGACACCGTGCAGGCCGTCTACGAGCGCCTCGTCCGCGTGGCCGAGGGCGCTGCCCGCATGACGGACACGGAGCTGGAGGTGGAGTTCATGGGCGGCTGCCATGAGACGCTGCCCAATATGGTCGTGGCGGAGCTGCTCCATCAGGCGCTGAAGGACAGCGAGCCGCCCGTCTGGACGCAGGAGGAGCTCGACTTCGCCGACGCCCTCAACCGCCAGAGCCCGTCCTATGACGAGATGATGGCCGCGGGCCGCCTGGACAGCCCCATTGCCCTGGGCGTCCTGCCTCTGCGAGGCTTCAACGGCTACGGCTCCACGGATGTGGCCGAGGTCATGCACATCGTCCCCTGCGCGGAGGTCAACACCGCCACCAACAACCGTTGCGCCAACGGCCACAGCTGGCAGATCACCGCCTGCGCCGGGTGCAGCATCGGCTTCAAGGGCATGCTCTACGGCGCCCGGGCGCTGTCGCTGGCCGCGCTGCGCGCCGCCGAGGACGGGACAATCGTTCAGAAGGCGCAGGAGGAGTTCCGGGAGGCCACGGGCGGCAGACCCTACGTCTGCCCGATCCCCGATTCGATCCCCGTGCCCCGGCCGAAGCAGAAAAAGGAGGAGAACCATGAATAACGATCAGATCACGCTGGACCAGATCGCCCGGTTCCGGGAGAAGTGGGACGGCGACGTGCACGGCCACCTGGTGAGCAACGCCCTCAAGCGCAATACGCTGGACGAGCTGGCCCTCAGCCGCGACGCTCAGCAGAAGCTGCCCTTCACCTTCACCGTCGAATACGAGAGCGACGGCGTCTGCGACCAGATGGCCTCCGAGCGCTGCTGGTCCTTCACGTACCTGAACATCGCCCGGTACAACGTCAAGCGCGCGCTTCACATCGCGGAGCGCAACTTCCAGATGTCCCACGCCTACGTCTATTTCTACGATCAGCTGGAGAAGAGCAACCAGTTCCTCAACAAGATCATCCGCACCGCCGACCGCCCGGTCCACGATCCCCTCGTCAGCCGGTTCCTCAGCCGCCCGATCTCGGACTACGGCTATTTCGGCTTCATCCCGCTGGCGGAGAAATACGGTCTCGTGCCCAAGAGCGCCATGCCCGATTCGGAGATCGTCAAGGCCACCATGCCCATGACGCGCATCCTGAGCATGAAGCTGCGCCGCAGCGCCAAGGAGCTGCGCGACGCCGCCGCGGCCGGGGAGGACGTGCGGGCGCTGAAGGAGCAGCAGCTGGCCGACATCTACGGCATCCTCTGCCGCTTCCTGGGCCAGCCGCCGCAGGCCTTCGATTTCGAGTACCGCGACACGGCGGGGGAGTACCACTGCCTCCGGGACCAGACGCCCCTGCAGTTCATGCGCGACTACTGCGGCCTGGACTGGGACAACCTGATCGAGGTGGACTTCCTGCCCTATACGCATATGGAGTTCAACAAGATGTACTACCGCACCGACTTCCCCGAGGACGGTCCGCAGTATGACTCCCGCCCCTGCCTCAACATGCGCATCGAGGACATCAAGAAGGTTGCCGTGGAGATGCTGAAAAACGGCCAGATGGTCATCTTCGGCAGCGACCCGCGGATGTTCGCCAGCAAGAAGTACGGCTACATGGGCCAGAGCCTCTTCGATTACGAGGGTCTGTTCGGCACGAAGCTGATGATGGACAAGCCCGACAGCCACGACTACAAGTGGACCGTGGGCACCCACATGATGCTCTTCACGGGCGTGGCGCTGGACGAGAGCGGCAAGCCCCTGCGCTGGAAGGTCCAGAACAGCTACGGCCCCCAGATGGGCATCCAGGGCCATTACGTCATGGACGACGAGTGGTTCGACGTCTTTCTGGACGGCGCCACGCTGGATAAGCGCTTCCTGCCGTCTGAACTCCTGGCCTGCCTGGACCGGAAGCCCGAGCCCATGCCGGATTAAAGCAAAGACTTTATTTATAGTACCATAAAAGTTAAGTAAAAGTGTTAGTCATGCCTAAAATCCTCTTGACGAGAGGGCTGTAACTATGTACAATGATAGACGATAGGATATGTAATGACTTGTCCTGTCAGACAGAAAGGATCAATAATTTTTGTTGGAGGAAAACAAGATGAAGAAGTTCCTTAGCATCCTGTTGGTCGCCATCATGGCTCTGAGCCTTGTCGCCTGCGGCAAGACCGAGGAGCCCGCCAATCAGGGCAATGCGAACACCACTACCGAGCCTGCAACGACGACCACCACCGAGCCCGCCGCCACCGAGCCCGAAGGCATCGTCGTCAACGGCGAGACCATCGATGAGCATCAGGAGATCAACGTCACCCTGAGCGACGAGCCCGGCACGCTGGATGAGTTCCACAACTCCGTGGCGGCCACCGGCACCGTTCTGGCCAACCTGTTCACCCCCCTGGTCCGCAACATGAGCGGCGTTCTGGAGGGCGACGGCGCCGAGAGCTGGGAAGTCTCCGAGGACGGTCTGACCTGGACCTTCCACCTGAGGGACAACTACTGGCAGGACGGCACCAAGGTCACGGCTCAGGATTACGTCTATTCCGCTCAGATGAAGCTGAAGCCCGAGACCGCTTTCCCATATGCCGGCAACTGGTACGTGCTGAAGAACGCCGAAGCGATCAACAACGGCGAGATGGACGCCTCTGAGCTGGGCGTCACCGCTCCCGACGAGAAGACCGTCGTCATCGAGACCGAGTACGTCGCTCCCGCGCTGCTGAACAGCATCACCTTCTATCCCCAGAAGCAGGACCACTATGAGAAGTATGGCGACAAGTACGGCACCGAGGCCGACACCATGCTGAGCTGCGGCCCCTTCATCATCACCGACTGGACGCACAACAGCTCCATTACCCTGGAGAAGAACGACAAGTACTGGGATGCCGAGCATGTCTATCTTGACAAGGTCACCCTGTACTCCATCCAGGAGCAGACCACCGCTTACAACATGCTGGAGAACGGCTCCATCGACTATCTGGGCGTCACCGATCAGGACTACATCGAGCGCTTCCAGAACATGGAAGGCCTGCACAACACCAAGGTCGAGTATGCCCGTACCTTCATGTGGTTCTTCAACCTGAAGGACAAGTACTTCTCTAACCCCAAGATCCGCAAGGCCATCGCCATCGCCTTTGACCGCGACGCCACCGTCGAGGTCCTGCTGGGCGGCGTGCCCAGGAAGGCTGCCGGCCTGTACGCCTACGTCATGTACGAGGGCGACTACAACATCCGTGAGTACAACGGCGACCTGATCCAGAAGATGATCGACGAGAATCCCGACGCCGCCGCCCTGCTGCAGGAAGGCCTGGACGAGGTCGAGCCCGGTCTGAAGGCCGCCGACTGGAGCTTCAAGGTCGGTTTCGGCAGCACCGGCTCCAGCATGCATCAGCAGGCTGAGTACTGGCAGGATGACCTGATCAAGAAGCTGGGCGTCAAGGCCATCGAGACCAGCTTTGACGATTATGCCATGGCTATGGACAACTGGCAGACCGGCGACTTCCAGGTCGCGTGCCTGTCCTGGGGCTCCAACGCCGATACGGCTTACATGCTGAACCTGTTCACCACCGGCTCCAACGCCATCCCCTGCCACTATGACAACGAGGAGTTCGACGCCCTGGTCAACAAGCTGAACAAGACCGTCGATCCCGAAGAGCGCATCAAGCTCGTCGCCGAGGGCGAGAAGGAAGTCGTCTACGATCAGACTCTGGTCAGCCCGATCTCCTACAACTGCGGCAACATCTTCGAGTATGATTACGTTCGCGGCGTTGACCGTACCCCGTTCGGCAACAGCGGCTTCAAGACGATCTACACCGTCGGCAGGCCGTAAGCGAGCTTCCGCAAGACAAACCCATACATGCAAGACCCGGGGAACCCGCTTCCCCGGGTTTATTTGAAAGGAAGTGATCGCACCGCATGCTTAAATACGTTCTCAAGCGCATCCTGTACATGTTCCTGGTGCTGTTTATCGTCGTTTCGATCACGTTTTTCATGATCCATTCGATCCCCGGCGACCCGCTGACGGCGTCGGTGGAAAACCTGCCGAAGGCCACCAGAGAGAATTACTACGCGCGTTACGGCCTTGACCAGCCGCTTTTCATCCAGTACATCCGCTTCTGGAAGCTGTTCTTCACCGAGGGCAGCCTGGGCGAATCGCTGAAATACCCCGGGCGCATGGTCGAGGAGTTCATCTATAAGTACGCCCCCGTCTCCTTCGGACTGGGCATCTGGGGCCTCGTGATCGGCGTGACGCTCGGCATATTGCTGGGCATCATGGCGGCGCTGCACAAAAACAGGCTGCCCGATTACCTGGCCACGCTGATCGCCCTGATCGGCACCTGCATCCCGGCCTTCGTGCTGGCGTCCCTGGTGCAGTATTACTTTACGGTCAAGCACATGTGGTTCCCCACGGCCGGCTGGGGCAAGCCCATCCACTACGTCCTGCCCGTGCTGTGCATGACCCTTGGCCCCATCGCCACCTACTGCCGCTACATGAAGTCCACCACCCTTGACATCATCGGTCAGGACTACATCCTCACGGCGGAGAGCAAGGGCCTGCGCCGCCCGACGATCATCCTGCGCCACGTGCTGCGCAACACCCTCATGCCCATCGTCACCATGCTGGCCCCCAGTGTGGCGGGCCTGCTGGGCGGCTCGTTCATCATCGAGTCGATGTTCGCCATCCCGGGTCTGGGCACCTACTTCGTCAAGGCCATCAACTCCCGCGACTACACCATGGTCATCGGCATGAACTTCCTGTTCACCGCCACCTACGTGTTCTCGCTGCTGGTGGTCGACCTGCTGTACCTGGTCATCGATCCCAGAGTGCGGCTTGAAGTCAAACAGAACAGGAGGTCAGTGGCAAGCAATGTCCCCGATGAACAGTGATTGGGTCAACAACACCGAGGGCCTGACCCCCGAGATGTTCAAGACCGTAGGCGTGGACACCACCAAGGACCGTGTCCTCCGTCCCCATATCTCCTACTGGCAGGACGCCTGGCGCCGCTTCCGCAAGAACAAGCTGGCCGTCTTCGGCCTGATCCTGCTGATCTTTCTGACCGTCATGGTCATCTTTGGCCCCATCATCGCCCCCCATCCCCATCAGGATACAAACATCAAGGAGAGCTACCACCCCATCGACAGCGAGTACTGGTTCGGCGCCGACAAGCTGGGCCGCGACTACTTCGCCCGCGTGTGGCAGGGCGGCCGCGTGTCGATCTTCATCGGCATCACCGGCGCTCTGATCTGCGCCGTCATTGGCTGCATCTACGGCGGCGTCGCCTCCTACTTCGGCGGGCGGATCGATACGTTCATGATGCGTATCGTCGAGATCCTCTCGTCGATCCCGTATCTGCTGGTGGTCATCCTGCTGTCCATGTGGATGGACGCCAAGGGCGTCAAGACGCTGCTGCTGGCCATGACCCTCACGGGCTGGACCGGCATCGCCCGTCTCGTCCGCTCCCAGATGATCACCCTGCGCAATTCCGATTACGTGCTGGCGGCGAGACTGCTGGGCGTGCGTCCCATGAAGATCGTCACGTCCCACCTGATCCCCAACACCATCGGCATCATCATCGTCAACATCACCTTCCGCGTGCCCAGTCTGATCTTCTCGGAGGCGTTCCTGAGCTTCCTGGGTCTGGGCATCCAGGCACCGGACACCAGCTGGGGCGCGCTGTGCTCCGCGGCACAGACCGTGTTCACCTTCAAGCCCTATCTGATGTTCTTCCCGGCCATCTGCATCGCGCTGACCATGCTGGCCTTCACCCTCATGGGCGACGGCCTCCGCGACGCGCTCGACCCGCGCCAGAGAAAGTAAAGGAGGAAACGACATGTCTGAACATTTGCTTGAAGTGAAAGACCTGGCTGTCTCCTTCAGCAGCTACGCGGGCAAGATCCGCGCCGTCCGCGGCGTCAGCTTCCATCTGGACGCCGGCGAGACGCTGGCCATCGTGGGCGAGTCCGGCTGCGGCAAGACCGTCACGGTCAAGGCGCTGATGAAGCTCTACGGCAATTCGGCGGCCTTCATCGAAGAGGGCTCCGTCATCGATTTCAAGGGCCAGGACGTGGTGCACATGAACAGCCGCGAGCTCAGTAAGCTCCGCGGCGAGGGCATCGGCATGATCTTCCAGGACCCCATGACCTCCCTCAACCCCACGCTGACCGTCGGCTACCAGATCGCCGAGGGCATCCGCTTCCACGATAAGTCCATCAGCCGTCAGGCCGCGGAGCAGAAGGCCATCGAACTGCTGAAGCTCGTGGGCATCCCCAGCCCCGAGGAGCGCGTGCGCCAGTATCCGCACCAGCTGTCCGGCGGTATGCGCCAGCGCGTCATGATCGCCATCGCCATCGCCTGCGACGCCGACATCATCATCTGTGACGAGCCTACCACGGCCCTCGACGTGACGATCCAGGCCCAGGTGCTGGAGCTGCTGAACGACCTCAAGGAGAAGACGAACAAGGCCTTCATCCTCGTCACCCACGATCTGGGCATCGTCTTCGACTTCGCCGACCGCATCCAGGTGATGTACGCCGGCGTCATCCTCGAGCGCGGCACCAAGTACGAGATGTTTGACGATCCCCATCATCCCTACACCTGGGCCCTGCTCAACTCCGTCCCAAGCAAGCAGTCGAAGAACAAGGGCGCGCTCTACTCCATCCAGGGCACTCCGCCCGACCTGATGATGCCCATCCAGGGCTGCCCCTTCGCCGACCGCTGCGACTACTGCATGCCCATCTGCAAGGAGCGCATGCCCCAGGAGCTTCAGCTCAGCGAGACCCACACCGTTTCCTGCTGGCTGGAGCACAGCATGGCGCCCAAGATCAAGGCGCCGTCCATGAGAGGTGAGGAATAATGGCCGATAAAAAAGTTTTGTTCGACGTCAAACACCTGCGGCAGTATTTCCCCGCCCGCGGCGGCAAGACCGTCAAGGCCGTTGACGACGTCAGCTTCCAGATCTACGAGGGCGAGACCTTCGGCGTGGTGGGCGAGTCCGGCTGCGGCAAGACCACCGTCGGCCGCACACTGCTGGGCGTTTACGACGCCACCGACGGCCAGATCCTCTACAACGGCAAGAACGTGCGCAGCTTCAATGCCGAGGACCGCATGAACTTCTCGAAGAACTGCCAGATGATCTTCCAGGACCCCTACGCCTGCCTCGACCCGCGCATGTCCATCGGCACCATCGTGGCCGAGGGCCTGACGGTCCATTTCAAGGACCTGTCCCGCCAGCAGCGCGAGGAGAAGGTCAACCAGGTGCTGGGCTACGTCGGTCTGACCAGCGACTACGCCTCCCGCTTTGCTCACGAGCTGTCGGGCGGCCAGCGCCAGCGCATCGGCATCGCCCGCGCATTGGCCGTGGAGCCGCGCTTCATCGTCTGCGACGAGCCCATCGCCGCCCTGGACGTGTCCATCCAGGCCCAGGTCGTCAACCTGCTCACCGGCCTGCAGCGGGAGCTGGGGCTGACGTATATGTTCATCAGCCACGACCTGTCCATGGTCCGCCATATCTCCGACCGCATCGCGGTCATGTACCTGGGCTCCATCGTGGAGCTGGGCGGCAACGCCAGCATCTACGGCAATCCGCAGCACCCCTACACCAAGGCGCTGTTCTCCGCCATCCCGGAGCCCGACCCCTACCACAGCTGGATCAAGAGCCGCGTCCATCTGGAGGGCGAGATCCCCAGCCCCATCAACGCCCCCGCGGGCTGCAAGTTCTGCACCCGCTGCCCCTTAGCCACCGAGCAGTGCCGCAAGGAGAGCCCCGTGCTGCGTGAGATCGAGCCGGAGCATTTCGTGGCCTGCCACATGATCTGAAAGGAACGACAATGAAAAAAGAACTTGACGCTTCGTTCTTCTCCGCCTGCGAGGCGCGCTGGGAGGCCGACGTCATGGGCCACGCCGTGGCGAACGCCGTGATCCAGAACGGCATCCAGCTGGCCGCCATGAACTTCGAGGCCGTCCGCCGCCTGCCATTCACGTTCTCCGTGGACGTCTGGGACGGCAACGTCACCGATCAGGTCCAGAGCCTGCGCTGCTGGGCCTTCGCATCCCTGAACAACGTCCGCCAGCACGCCATCGAGAACCTCGACATGGCGGACAAGGGCTTCGAGCTGAGCCAGGATTTCATCTATTTCTACGATCAGCTGGAGAAGTGCAACCGCTGGCTCAACCGCGCCATCGCCGTCATCGACGAGCCGCTGTCCTCCCCCAAGGTGGCGGGTATGCTCCGCAACCCCATCATGGACAACGGCCAGTGGTACATGTGCGCCGACATCCTCGACAAATACGGCATCGTGCCCAAGGACTTCATGCCCGACGCCCAGATCTCCGGCGACACCCGCTACGTCACCCGTGTGCTGGCCGCCAAGCTGCGTCTGGCCGCCCGTGACATGCGCAAAGCCCGCGCCGAGGGCGCCGACGAGGACAAGCTCTACGAGATCAAGGAGCAGCAGCTGGCCGATATCTACGGCATCCTCTGCCGCTTCATGGGCCAGCCCCCGAAGTCCATCCGTTTCTCCTATAAGAAGTCCAACGGCGACTTCGTCGATATGGGCGAGATCACCCCGAAGGAGTTCTTCAAGGCCATCGGCGTCAACAACGACGACTACATGTTCGTCATCAGCCACCCGTCCGAGAAGTACGGCTTCAACAAGGCCTACGTGGAGCGCGACGACCTGACCCCGGGCCACGACGTGCTGCTGAACCTCGACATCGACACCATCAAGGCGCTGACCATCGCCCAACTCAAGGGCGGCGAGCAGGTCTGCATGGGCTGCGACGTGGCGAAGCTGTCCCACAAGCCCACGGGTTATATGGACAAAAATCTCTACGACTTCGACGGCCTCTTCGGCTGCCGCATCACCGACATGACGAAGGCCGAGAACATCGCCTACAAGAACATCAAGGGCACCCATATCATGAGCTTCTGCGGCGTCAATCTGGACAAGGACGGCAAGCCCGACCGCTGGAAGGTCCAGAACAGCTACGGCGTCGAGATGGGCAAAAACGGCTATTACGTCATGGCCGACAACTGGTTCGACGAGTTCGTCGTCTCCGTCGTCATCAACAAGAAATACGCGCCGAAGGAGCTCGTGGACATCTACGAGGGCAAGCCCGAGCGCATGGGCGACATGGAGCGCTATTAACAGACAAGGAGGGTCGTCCCCTTGAACAATCACGACGTTTTATATCCCATGAACCACCAGCAGGAGCGCGATTTCGTCTCCGCCAAGGGCAACGTCTTCACCGACAGCCAGGGCCGTGAGTTCGTCGATCTCGACGACATGTGCATCGTCCTGGGCCAGGGCAACGAGGCGTTCACCGATGTGATGTGCCGTGCGCTGCACGGCGTCACCAGCGGCCGTCTGGGCTTCTCGAAGCCCAAGCAGCGGCTGCAGCAGTACATGCTGGACACCACCCACGGCGCCTTCCAGTCCATCCACCTGACGTCCTCGGGCTCCGAGGCCACCGAGTGGGCCGTCAAGCTGGCGCGGAAGATCACGGGCCGCACGGAGGTCATCTCCTTCTGGAACAGCATCCACGGCCGCACCCAGCTCAGCGCCTCCATGTCCGGCCTGCCCAAGCGCAAGATCGGCTTCGGCCCCATCGATCCCGGCATCATCTTCGCGCCCTACTGCAACTACCGCGAGGCCCCCGCCGGCATGAGCGAGCAGGACTACATCGCGCACTGCATCGATATCCTCGAAAAGAAGTATAAATACGAATCGGCCCACGACGCGGCGGCGATCATCGTCGAGTCCGTCCAGGGCGGCGGCGTCATCGTCCCGCCCGACGGCTGGCTCAAAGCGCTGTACGACTGGGCCAAGGCCCGCGGCATGATGTTCATCCTGGACGAGGTCCAGATGGGCATGGGCCGCACGGGCACCATGTACCGCTACGAGACCCAGGGCGTCGTACCCGATATGCTGCTGCTGGGCAAGGCGCTGGGCAACGGCCTGCACATCAGCGCGCTGCTGATGCGGGAGCAGCCCCCCGAGGAGGCGCTGCCCGCGCTGTCCGGCGGCGTCGGCGACGACGTGCTGGCCTGCACAGCCGCCTGCGAAGTCTACCGCCAGCTGGAGGACGGCCTGCTGCAGCACGTGAAGGACATGGGCGAGGTCGTCAAAGCCGAGTTCGGCAAGCTCCGCGGCAGGGAGGATATCTATGATATCCGCTGCGCCGGTCTGGCCGCCGCCGTGGAGTACGACACCGACGAGCACTGCAGCGCGGCGCTCAGGCGCGCTCAGGAGGCGGGCTATATGCCCGGCCACTTCGGCAAGAGCGTCTATATCAAGCCGCCCTACACCGTCACGGAGGAACAGCTCCGGGGCTTCGCCGCGCAGCTATGAGAAAGCTGATCCCGGCGCTCCTGCTGGCGCTGCTGCTCACCGCCTGCGGCGCGCAGCAGCAGCCCCCCGCGCCCGCCGCGCCGGAACCGGCGCAGGAAGCGGCGGCGGAGGAGCCGAAGCAGGAGGAACCCCCGAAGGAGGAACCGAAAAAGGAAGAGCCCGAAAAGGTGAAGCTGGACCCCGACGCGATCCTCGCGTCTCTGCAGGCCCATGAGAGCATCCTCCGGGCCGACCGGATCGCCGAGCCCCAGCAGTACGAGGGGCGCATGCTCGTCTACTCCATCCGCTACGCCGTGGACGACTGCGAGGTGGAGGGCTATGTCGCCGTGCCCGCCGAGGTCAAGCCCGAGCTGGCAGAGGGCCTGCCTGGGCTGATCTACTGCCGCGGCGGCAACCGGTCCTTCTCGCCCCTGGAGCCGCTGGATCTGTGCCGTCAGGCCTTCGGCGGCTATGCCGTCTTCGGCAGCCAGTACCGCGGCAATTTCGGCGGCACCGGCAAGGAGGATTTCGGAGGCGACGACGTCCACGACCTGACGAAGCTCGTGGACGTGGCGCTGGACATGGATTTCGTCACGGGGGAGAAGGTCTATCTCGTGGGCTTCTCCCGCGGCGGCATGATGGCCTACCGCGTCTGCCAGGATTACGGCGACAAGATCCAGGCCTGCGCCATCAACTCCGGCCTCGCCGATTCGTACCTGATGTACGAGACGCGCGAGCAGGCCATGAAGGACGTCTATCACCAGCTGGTGGGCGGCGGTCCCGACGAGCTCCCCGAGGCGTTCGACCGGCGCTCCGCCACGCACTTCGCCGATGAGATCAACGTGCCCATCCTCATCGGGCAGGGCACCAAGGACGTCCGCGTCGTGCCTCAGCAGGCCTACGACATGGCCGATGCCCTCAAGGCAGCCGGCAAGGTCGAGGACGTGGACTACAAGCTCATCATCTACGAAGGCGCCCAGCACGGCCTCAGCGGCACCACCTTCATGCGCGATCAATTGCAATGGTTCTCCGCCCACGCGGAATAACGAAAAAGCAGCCGCCCGAAAGCGGCTGCTTTTTTGCCGCAAATCAGGATCTGCGGCAGGGAAGGGCCCGCCGGATCAAGAGCATGATCCGGCTCGGGCCGGTCTGCTGCAGCGCACTCGCTGACGCTCACACGTTTGCAGACCGGAAGGAGTGTTTTCGTCGGCGCATGTCCGCCGAAAACACCGATCCGTTATCGCTCGCTGCGCGAGCGCGGCTGTTTTATAATTGACAATTGTCAATTGCGGAGCCGACTTCGCCGACGAATTGATACCGCCTGACGGCGCGTGGTCTTCCTCGCTTCCCCCTCCGGTCTGAACACGCGTGTCCCGGCCTGCGGCCGGGCCTTTTGCGCGGAATGGGAAGAGGGACCGCCGCAGGCGGCGGAAGGAGTTGCCCCGGGCCTTGAGCCGCTCCGGAGCCATGTGCATCCCGCTGCAACTCCCTCAGTCAAACGGCTCTGCCGTTTGCCAGCTCCCTCGCGGAGGGAGCCAAGGAAGGACGCGGCGCACATACCGGCCCCGGACAGTGGCCGTCGTAGGGGCCGATGACACATCGGCCCATGATCACGCTTGCGTTTTGTGGTCTTCGCAGCGGCGGCCTGTGGCCGCCATGACCGTTCCGCGCACATCCTGCGCCCGTCACCCGCCGACCGCCTCTCTGATCGGCATACAAAAAAAGCCGCGCGAAAGCGCGGCTTTTTGCATATCATCGATCGTTCGTATCAGAACAGCAGCGCCATGAACTGCGCGCCGAGGACGACGAAGATCAGGGCGACGGGGTACGTGGCCGCGTAGGAGGCGGCGACGTTGTCGGTGCCGGAGACGGTGATCAGGCTGCCCAGAGCGGGCGTCGAGGTCATGCCGCCGCAGATGGCGCCGAGGGTGTTCAGCAGCTCCAGATGGAAGACCTTCTTGGCGATGACGTAGCAGACGATCATCGGGACCAGCGTGATCAGCGCGCCGGCGATGAACAGGCCCACGCCGTGCTCCTTCAGGACCTCCACGAAGCCCGCGCCTGCGCCGATGCCGGCGCCCATCAGGAACGTGACGAGGCCGAACTCACGCATGGTCTCCAGCAGGCCGTTGGGGACCTTCAGAGAGATGCGGCCGATCTTGCCGAAGTGGCCGAACAGCAGGCCCGTCAGCAGCGGGCCGCCGGAGGTGCCCAGGCTGAAGGACGCGCCGCCGGGCAGGGGGATCGTGATGCCCGCGACGACCATGCCCAGCACAATGGCCAGGGAGAAGGGCAGAAAGCCGGAGCGCTCCAGCACCTTCAGGGGCTTGCCGTCGGCAGCCGTCAGCTCAGGCTGCGGGGGCAGGGAGATCTTGGCGACCTCCTCTTCCATATTGGCGTGGACGAACTTGGGCATCAGCTGGACGAACAGCACGACGCCCAGGACGCCGAAGGGGTAGGCGATGCCGTAGCCGACGGAGGCGAGGTCGCTGCCCGTGGCCTCGATGGCGGCCGCAAGGCCGGGGGTGGAGGTCAGAGCGCCGGCGAACATGCCGATGGCCAGCGGCGTGGGGATGCCCAGGAGCTTCAGCGCGCCGATGGTGGTGACGATGCCCAGGGCGATGACGAGCACGCCCAGGGCGATGTACGCCGTGGCCTTGCTCTTGAAGTTGCGGAAGAAGACCGGGCCGGCGATGAAGCCGACGGCGGTGACGAACGTGATCAGACCCAGGTTGCGCAGCGTGCCGGGGACCGTGAAGCCGAAGTGGCCGAAGACAAGGGCGACGATCAGAACGCCGGAGGAGCCCAGCGACAGGCCCTTGATCTTGATGCTGCCCAGCAGGTAGCCCAGGGCGATGATCAGGAACATCGTTGTGAACTCGTTCATGGTGAAACACCTCTCTATCGATCTCAATGGATCATTTGATATCCGCTGCGGATCGGCGGAACAGGGGAGCGGCCGGATGGGCGTCACCCATCCGGCCGGGACTTGCAGTCGATACCGTGCAGACTTACTTGCTCAGCGTCTTCTCGTAGACGCCGCGCTCCTTCAGGGACTTGACGAGCGTCTCGCCGATCTTGTTGGGGGTCTCGGCGACGTGGATGCCCAGGCTCTCGAGGATGGCGGTCTTGCCGGCAGCGGTGTCGTTGCCGCCGGAAATGATGGCGCCGGCGTGGCCCATGCGCTTTCCCGGAGGCGCCGTGCGGCCGGCGATGAAGGCGGCCACGGGCTTGTCCTGCATGTTCTCGGCGATCCACTTGGCAGCCACGGCCTCGCCGTTGCCGCCGATCTCGCCGATCATGACGACGGCGTAGGTGTCGGGGTCTTCCTTGAACAGCTTCATGACGTCGATGAAGTCGGTGCCCTTGCAGGGGTCGCCGCCGATGCCCACGGCCGTGGTGACGCCCATGCCGTTGCGGACCAGCTGATCGACGGCCTCATAGGTCAGGGTGCCCGAGCGGGAGACGACGCCCACATGGCCGGGCTTGCAGATGTTGTTGGGGATGATGCCCATCTTGCACTCGTTCGTCGTGATCAGACCGGGGCAGTTGGGGCCGATCAGGCGGGTCTTCTTGCCGACCATGTAGTTCTTGACCTGGACCATATCCACGATGGGAATGCCCTCGGTGATGCAGACGACCAGATCCATCTCGGCGTCGACGGCCTCGAGGATGGAGTCGGCGGCGAACTTGGGGGGCACGTAGATGATGGAGGCGGTGGCGCCGGTGGCTTCCTTGGCCTCGACGACGGTGTTGAACACGGGGATGTTGTTCAGAACGGTGGTGCCGCCCTTGCCCGGGGTGACGCCGCCGACGATCTGCGTGCCGTAGGCCAGCATCTGCTCGCTGTGGAACAGGCCCTGACCGCCGGTGATGCCCTGAACGATCACTTTCGTATCTTTATTGATCAGAATACTCATTTTATTGCAGCTCCATTCTTAGCGTAGTCGAGGTCTCAGGCCTGGATGGCGGCGATGACCTTCTGGGCGGCGTCGGCCATGCTGTCGGCCGGCGTGATGTTGAGGCCCGAGGTGGCCAGGATCTCCTTGCCGCGCTCGGCGTTGGTGCCCTCGAGACGGACGACCAGAGGAACGCTGACGCCCACCTTGCGGCTGGCCTCGACGATGCCCTCGGCGATGACGTCGCACTTCATGATGCCGCCGAAGATGTTGACCATGATGCCCTTGACTTCCTTGTCGCTGAGCAGGATGTTGAACGCGCCCGCGACCTTTTCCGCCGTGGCGCCGCCGCCGACGTCCAGGAAGTTGGCGGGCTCGCCGCCGTAATACTTGATGATGTCCATCGTCGCCATGGCAAGGCCCGCGCCGTTGACCATGCAGCCGATGTTGCCCTTCAGGGAGATGTAGTTCAGGTCATACTTGCTGGCCTCGGTCTCGCGGGGATCCTCCTCGGAGAAGTCGCGCAGCTCCTGCAGCTCGGGATGGCGGAACAGAGCGTTGTCGTCAAAGTTGACCTTGGCGTCGATGGCGACCAGACGGCCGTCCTTCAGCTTGGCCAGGGGGTTGATTTCCACCAGGGAGCAATCCTTCGCCATGAACAGGTTATACATGCCGGAGGCGACCTTCATGAACTGCTTGACCTCGTCGCCGGTGAGCCCCAGCTTGTCGGCGGTGTAGCGGGCCTGATAGCCGCGGATGCCGACGGTGGGATCGATGTACTGCTTGATGATCTTCTCGGGGGTCTTGGCCGCGACCTCTTCGATCTCGGTGCCGCCCTCGGCGGAGGCCATCATGACGACCTTGGCGCTCATGCCGTCAACGGCGAAGGAGACATAATACTCCTTCTCGATCTGGACGCCCTCGGTGATGAACAGGCGCTGGACCAGCTTGCCCTCGGGGCCGGTCTGCTTCGTGACCAGCTTCATGCCCAGCAGCTGGGAGGCGTAGCTCTTGACCTCGTCCAGGCTCTTGGCGATCTTGACGCCGCCGGCCTTGCCGCGGCCGCCGGAGTGGATCTGGGCCTTGACGACGTAAACGCCCTCAGGAAGGGTCCTGGCGGCCTCAACGGCCTCCTCGGGGGTGAACGCAGGAACGCCCTTCGCGGTGGGGATGCCGTACTCGTTGAACAGCGCGGCCGCCTGATATTCGTGAATCTTCATTGGGAAACCATGCCTTTCATTTTTGATAAAAGTACAAAACGGACAGACGCAGAGATCTGCGTCTGTCACGTCAAAGGTTTAGTGGATCAGCTTTTTGCCTTCCGCCAGGGCCTTCATGTTGAGCTCCTCGGTGCCCTTGGGGATGTGCATCTTGACGGCCTTCTCCAGGATGTCGTCGGGAGCCAGATGCAGCACGGCGTTGATGGCTGCCACGGCCACGATGTTGCCCGTCTGGGCGCGGCCGACCTTCTCGATGGCCGTCTGGAGGATGGGCACCTGATAGACCTGATGGCCCTCCAGGCCCGTCTCGGGCAGATCGAGGGAGGAGTCGATCATCACCACGGCGTCCGGGGTGATGTCGGGCAGGTACTTGTTCAGGGCCTCCTGGGTCAGCGCCAGCAGGAAGGTGGCGTGCTCGACCTTGGTGTAGTGGATGACGTCGTCGGAGACGACGACCTCCGCCTTGCACATACCGCCGCGGGCCTCAGGGCCGTAGGACTGGGACTGTGCGACGGCCTTCTTGGCCAGATAGCCGGCCTCGGCCAGAATGACGGTAGCCAGGACGACGCCCTGACCGCCCGAACCGGTTAAACGCAATTCCTGACGGCTCATTTCGCGCCACCTACCCTTTCGATCAGCTTCTGATATTCAGCCGTGTATTCCGGCATTTCCTTGTGGTACATCTCGCCGATGATCAGCTTGCCCTTCAGCTCTTCCTCGGTCATGGTCTGGGCCTTCTTGTAGTCCACGGCGTTGTCGCGCTGCCACTTCATCATATCCACGGCGCTGCCCTTCTTGTTCTTGCGGCCGTAGTAGGTGGGGCAGACGGACATGCAGTCGATCAGGCTCAGGCCCTTGTTCTTGATGCCGTTCTCGATGAGCTTGATGGTCTGGGGCACGTGGAAGGCGGTGCCGCGGCCCGTATAGGTGGCGCCGGCGGAGCGGGCCAGATCGGGCAGATCGAAGGAGTTGTCGATGTTGCCGTAGGGGGCCGTGGTGCCGAAGTCGCCGGTGGGCGTGGTGGGCGAATACTGGCCGCCCGTCATGCCATAAATGTTGTTGTTGAACACGACCACGGTCAGGTCGATGTTGCGGCGGCAGGCGTGGATCAGATGGTTGCCGCCGATGGCAGAGGCGTCGCCGTCGCCCGTGATGACGATGACCGTCAGCTCGGGGTTGGCCAGCTTGATGCCGGTGGCGAAGGCGATGGCGCGGCCGTGGGTGGTGTGGATGGTGTCGAAGTCCATATAGCCGGCGGCGCGGGAGGAGCAGCCGATACCGGAGACGATGCAGACCTTGCCCCTGTCGAGACCCAGATTGTCAACGGCAGTGACGACGTCCTTCATCAGGATGCCGTGGCCGCAGCCCGGGCACCAGATGTGAGGCAGCTTGGCCTGACGGAAATATTGATATACGAGTTCGCTGGGCATTATTTGCTCACCTCTTTCAGTTTTTCGACGATCTCATCGGGCTTGATGACCGAGCCGTCCATCCTGCCGAGCAGGGAGACGGGGCAGTTGCCGCCGGCGAGACGCTCGACCTCGAGCACCAGCTGGCCGTTGTTGTGCTCGACGACCAGGATGTGCTTGACCTTCTTGGCCAGCGCGCGGACCTGCTCCTCGGGGAAGGGCCAGACGGTGATGGGGCGGAACATGCCGACCTTCATGCCCATGGAGCGGGCCTTGTCGATGGCGCCCATGACGCTGCGGGCAGCGCCGCCGAAGGTGACGACGGCGATCTCGGCGTCGTCGAGATTCTGCTCTTCATAGGTGACGATATCGTCCAGATTCTTGTTGATCTTGTCGAACAGGCGGTTCATCAGCTCCGCCGTCTTTTCGTTGGAGTTGGTGGGGAAGCCCTCGCCGTCGTGGCTCAGACCGGTGATGTTGTAGCCCACGCCGCCGCCGAAGGGCGTCATCTTGGGCACCAGCTGGCCGGGCTCCATGCGGTAGGGATGACGGGCGCGCTCGCGCTCGGGCCACCACTCGCGGTTGACGATCTCCAGCTCCTCGGCGGGGATCAGCTCCACGCCCTCGCGCAGATGGCCGACGATCTCGTCCATCATCAGGATGACGGGGGTGTGATACTTCTCCGACAGGTTGAAGGCGCGGACGGTCAGGTTGTAGGTCTCCTGAACGCTGGAGGGGGAGACGACGATGATGGGATGATCGCCGTGGGTGCCCCAGCGGGTCTGCATGACGTCGCCCTGAGAGGGGCTGGTGGGCAGGCCGGTGGAGGGGCCGCTGCGCTGGACGTCCACGACGACCAGGGGGATCTCAGCCATGGCGGCGTAGCCGATGTTCTCCTGCTTCAGGGAGAAGCCCGGGCCGCTGGTGGCGGTCATGGCCTTGACGCCGGCGACGGAGGCGCCGATGGCGGCGGCGATGCCGCCGATCTCGTCTTCCATCTGGATGAACTTGCCGCCGACCTGAGGCAGACGGACGGCCGAGTTCTCGGCGATCTCGGTGGAGGGAGTGATGGGATAACCGGAGTAGAAACGCATACCGGCGGCGATGGCGCCCTCGACGCACGCCTCATTGCCCTGCAGCAGGGCGAAACGCTTATCGGCCATGGTTACTCAGCCTCCTTTTCCAGCCAGATGGCATAATCGGGACATCTCATTTCGCACATCCCGCAGGCGATGCAGCTGTCAGGATCGGCGATCGTGATTTTCTGCTTGACCAGCTTGAGCGTTTGCTTCGGGCAGAAGGCGACGCAGATACCGCAGCCCTTGCACCATTCCGGCTTCACGCACAGCTTTTTTTTGACATTAGCCAATTTGTGAACACCCCTATTCGAGTATTTTTCAATCGATCCATGATACCCGGGCCCGTCCCATATGACGACCCAGTTAACATTATTTTAGCATTGTACGCGGGCTAAACAAAACACTTATTATATATCAGTTGCCACAACCAAAACATTGTGGTACAATAAAAAGCGATAAATAATAATCCTTGTTTTTGTAAATAATGATGAAGCCATACCAAAAATGATATGGGACGCCGCATAATGCGTCAAAAGACAGGATCCAATGATCATCGGGGGAGGTCTCGCCGTGAACTTCGTCAATCTCGAATATTTCCTCGTCGTGGCCGAGGAGCTGAACATCACCCGGGCGGCGGAGCGGCTTTATATGTCGCAGCAGTCGCTGTCCAGCCACATCCGGCGGCTGGAGCAGGACTTCGACACGAAGCTCTTCGAGCGCACGCCGACGCTGTCCCTGACCTACTCCGGGCGCAAGCTGGCCCGGGCGGCGGCGCAGATCCTGGAGATCAAGCGCCAGGTGACGGAGGAGATCGACGACATCAACCACCGCCGCCGCGGCAACATCCGCGTGGGCATCTCCCACACCCGCGGCCGCGTGCTGCTCAGCGACATCCTGCCGGGCTTCAAGAAGGCGTACCCTTACGTGGAGCTCAGCGTGCTGGAGGGCAACTCCGTGGAGCTGGAGAACAGCATCTCCCGCGGCGGCATCGACCTGATGATCGGCTTCGCGCCCATCATGGTCAGCGATATCGTCACGGTGCCGCTGCTGACGGAGCGACTGTTCCTGTGCATCTCCCGCACCATGCTGGAGCAGCGCTTCCCCGGCGTCAGCCCCGAGGAGCTGCACCGGCGCATGGAGACCGTCTCCATCACCGATTTCGCCGACCTGCCGTTTCTGATGATGACGCCCGGCAACCAGATCAGGACCATGCTGGACACCCTCTGCGTCAAGGAGGGCATCAACCCCAGCATCTTCCTGGAGACCGAGAACATCGAGACGCTGCTGGCGCTGTGCATCAAGGGCATGGGCATCACCTTCTATCCCGAGCTGTTCGTCAAGGACATCGGCCTGCCCTTCGAGAAGCCCTTGAACAACGGCGAGGTCTTTTTCTTCCCCCTCAGCGATCCCATCACCATGGGCCACCTCGTCATCGGCTACCGCCAGAACACCTACCTCTCCGACGTCACCCGCGCCTTTATCGAGTTCGTCAAGGACACGTACCGTCAGGACGGGACGGCGGACGGTGAAGGGCGAATGGACAATTGACAATTGCGGCGTCGGCTTCGCCGACGATCTGATACCGCCTGACGGCGTGGAGGACATCGCCCCGGACAGTGGTCGATTCGGCGGCATAAGGGCAAGATCCTTCGACTCCGCTGACGCGACCCTCAGGATGACACGTTGGGGGAGCGAATCGCGTTGTAGCGGCGGCCTGCGGCCGCCATGATCGGCCCGCGCACATCCCGGCCCCGGATGGTGGTCGTCGCAGGGGCCGATGCCCACATCGGCCCTTGATCACGCCCGCGTTATGTGGTCTTCGCAGCGGTGGCCTGCGGCCGCCATGACCGGTCGGCGCACATCACGGCTCCGGGAATGTGTGCTTCCCGGTACGCCCCCTCAGTCACGGCGAAGGACATCGCCGTGCCAGCTCCCCATTCCGCGCGAAAGGCCCGGCCGCAAGGCCGGGACACGCGTGCTCCCCATTCTGCGCGAAAGGCCCGGCCGCAAGGCCGGGACACGCGTGCTCCCCATTCCGCGCGAAAGGCCCGGCCGCAAGGCCGGGACACGCGTGCTCCCCATTCCGCGCGAAAGGCCCGGCCGCAAGGCCGGGACACGCGTGCTCCCCATTCCGCGCGAAAGGCCCGGCCGCAAGGCCGGGACACGCGTGCTCCCC
>Ga0208297_1001236_pt1 | contig 27246 bp, 31 predicted proteins | sample LMS_cellobiose_e_FD_187367 | JGI IMG/M metagenome (GOLD analysis project Ga0208297, IMG submission 187367) | Rumen-fistulated moose microbial communities from Alaska, USA - LMS_cellobiose_enrichment (SPAdes) (version 2) | ecosystem: Host-associated > Mammals > Digestive system > Stomach > Rumen... | reverse complement strand
GGCGTGGGGGTGGGCGTGGGGGTAGGGGTCGGCGTCGGCGTGGGGGAGGGGGAGGTGATGCCGATTTTGAAGGGCGTGGGCTCCGGGGTCGGGCTGGGGGCCATTGTGGGCGTGGGCTCCGGCGTAGGCTCGACCTCCGCCGTCAGTGCCTGCCCCCTGCACCCGAGCAAAACGAGGCAGCAGAGCAACCCCAGGACCAATCCCTTTTTCACGATCCGGCGACCTCCTTCGAGAGATGGAATACACAGCATCGATATTGTACCCGTTTCCCCATCTTTCGTCAAGTTATGACGGACGGATATGGTGCATAGCATGGAGAGAAGAGGAGGCGCATATGGACCTGAGGACCACGTTTTCCGACCTGAAATGCAAGGAAGTCATCAACGTTTGCGACGGGGGCCGGCTGGGCTGCGTCACGGATCTGGAGCTGGATCTGTGCACGGGAGCCATCCTGTCCATCATCGTGCCCGGGGAAAGGAGCATGCTGGGGCTCCTGCGCGCCCGGGACGGCATCGTGATCCCCTTCTGCCGGATCCAAAAGATCGGGGAGGATGTGATACTGGTTGACCTGCGGGAATACCCCGCGGGGTGATGCTAAATCCCGGACCGAAAGAACCGGCCAGACCTCTTCTTTTGGCCTGGGGTTCAGAACGAATTGTTAATAGCATGTTTACATTCTGATTCGTGATGAGACAGGGGGAAATATGCTATACTTTATCGGTAGAAAAGTGTCATCGGAGGACAAGCCAATGAAGTGTCGTTACTGCGGCAGCATGGAGAGCAAGGTCATCGACAGCCGTCCCAACGAGGACAGCACCGCCATCCGCCGTCGGCGGGAGTGCGTCAACTGCGGCCGCCGGTTCACCACCTTTGAGAGGATCGAGGAGAACCCCATCATGGTGGTCAAGCGGGACGGGCGCAGGGAGCTTTTCGAGCGGGAGAAGGTGGCCACCGGCATCCGAAAGGCCTGTGAAAAGCGGCCCATCTCCACGGATGTGCAAAACCAGATGGTGGAGCGCATCGTGCGGGAGGTGAACAACTCCCTGGAATCCGAGGTTTCCACGGCCCAGCTGGGGGAGATGGTCATGAAGCAGCTCAAGTCCGTGGACGAGGTGGCCTATGTGCGCTTCGCCTCCGTGTATAAGGAATTCAAGGACACCCAAACCTTCATGGAGGAGCTGCAGCGCCTTCTGGACGAGAACGCCGGCGCATGATGGACAAGCCCGCCTTTCTCGAAGCGTATCGGCGCATCCAAAAAGCCTTTGAATACCGGGAACAGGGGGGCGTGGGCATCTATACCCTGCCCGCCTTTTCGGCGCGCCCGGAGATCGACCACGGCTTTTCCGCCAGGATCGGCGGCGTGAGCAGGGCGCCCTTCGCCGGCTTGAATCTGAGCTTCACCAACGACGATAGAAACGCCGTCCTGGAGAACTACCGCCGCTTTGCCAGGGGTGCCGGGTTTCAGGACGCCTCCATGGTCATGGACAGCTATGAGCACGGCACAACGGTCCGCCGGGTGGACCGGGGGGACCGGGGCCGGGGCTATACCCGGGAGAGCCTGCCCCCCTGCGACGGCCTCATCACCGACGATCCCGCCGTCACCCTCATCACCGGCCACGCCGATTGCATGGCCTTCTATTTCTTCGACCCGGTGAAGATGGCCGTCGGCCTCTGCCACGCCGGATGGCGGGGGGCCCTGGGCCGGATCGGCGGCAATGTGATCGCCGAGATGAAGGCGGCCTATGGCTCCGACCCCCGAAACATGCTCTGCGGCGTGGGGCCCTCCATCTGCCCCAAGTGCTTCGAGGTGGGGGAGGATGTGTGCGAAAGCTTTGAGGCATCGTTTCCCCTGTGCGACCTCAGGGGGGTCAACGAGCGGGGCAACCCCACGGTGGATCTGTGGCAGGTGGCTGCCTGCCAGTTTATGGAGCAGGGCGTGCTGCCGGAAAACATCCAGCTTATGGGCGTTTGCACCATGGAGACCGCCAACCTCTATTCCTATCGCCGGGAGGGCCGCACCGGGGGCATGGCCGCCTTTTTGCGGCTGAAATGAAGGAATAATCGTGAAAATTGAGCATGAGGGACCGCCTTTGAATTGACAAGGGCGGTCATTTATACTATAATCCATAAGATTGCTTTGGAAAAACAGGAGAGTTTATCATGAAACGACAGACCAAGAAAATTCTGCTCATCTCTGTGGCGGCGCTGGTGGTCATCATCCTGGTGGCCGGCCTGGTCATGCTGCTGCGGAAGGACGCCCATGGGGACAGCTACTTCGACCGCAACAAGGCCATCGCCACGGTGAACGGCGCCAAGATCACCCGCAACGAGTATGCCTCTTCCCTCTACAACTACTACAACAACATCTCCACCTACAACATGTACGCCATGTACTATGGCTACGGCAAATATTATGACACCAGCACCGAGGCGGGCATGACGAGCCTGAAGAACGACATCCTCAACAATCTGGTGGACGCCCAGGTCTATGTGCAGATGGCCAAGGAGCGGGGCATCACCCTGACGGCGGAGGAGACCGCCGCGGCCGCCCAGTCCGCCAAGGACGCCCTGGCCAACCTGAAGGAGCAGATCCTGGAGAGCGCCAAATCCTCCGGCTCCCAGACCCCGGAGACCTATGCCACCACCATGCTGGCCAACTATTTCTCCGGCATGGGCATCAACCAGAAGACCTTCCTGGCCCGCAGCGAGCAGTCCGCCCTGGCGGAAACCTATGCTTCCAAGCTGGAGGAGGCCCTCGCCGCCGAGCGGAACGTGACCGAGGAGGAGCTCAAGGACCTCTATGCCGAATATGCCAAGACCTATTATCAGGACAGCTACACGGAGGGCGCCTATGCTCAGAACCTGTCCTATGTGGCCGCCGGCTATACCGACATCCCCTACCTCTACATCCCCGAGGACTTCCTTTTTGTCCAGCTGATCCAGCTTTCCGACGCCGACAAGCTCTCCGAGCTGATGGACAAGCTTCAGGCGGGGGAGGACTTCGCTGCCCTCATGGCCGGCGATGACAACGAAAACGAGATCACCAAGACCTTGGAAGGGGAGAAGGGCGTGGCCATCGGCGAAAACGACAGCCCCTTCGACGCCGCGGTCTATACCCTGGCCAAGGACATGAACCCGGGGGATGTGGACACGGTCCAAGCCGTCAGCCAGGACAGCGACGGCAACAACGTGACCACCTATTTCATCGTGAAGCGGGTGGAGGGGACCACCGGCATTCTGCCCTATGAAGAGGTGAAGTCCGTCATCGACAGCAGCCTCAAGAGCTATGCCGAGGGCAACTTCTTCACCGAGCAAGTGGACGCCTGGCGGGAGAAGGCCGACATCGTCATCGACGACGAGGCGGTCCAGGCCTACGATCCCGCGGCATAAGGAGAGAGCATGCACAGCCGGTTCGTTCGTTGGATGTGTATCTTCATGGCGCTGCTCATGGTCATCGGTCTCATCTTCACCATCGTGGCCAGCATCGCTTCCATATGAATTGCCCAGGAGCCGAATCGATCGGCTCCTTTTTCATTTTCCTTGAAACGCTTTGGCGCGCTGGTTCGTTATATAGATGTAACGCGAAGGGAAAGGATGAAAGCCAAATGATCCGGGATCTGTACGAACGCCATTTTGAGGAGCTGCGGCGCTATTGCCTGCGGCTCTGCCGCAGCGGCGAGCAGGCGTTCGATCTGGTCCAGGAAACCTTTTTGAAGGGCATGGAGCGGGAGCAGGTCATGGCGGCCTATTCCCCCGAGCAGCAGCGGGCCTGGCTCTACAAGACGGCTCGTAACCTCTTTTTGGACGGCATGCGCCGCAGCGCTCTTCTCTGCCGGAAGCAGGGCATGCTGCTGGATGAGGAGGAGGGGGAGGAGGATGGCTATTCCCGGGCGGAGACGGAGCTGTTGCTGCTGCGGCTGCCTCCGGAGCTCAGGACCTTTTTCCGCCTTCGGTATCTGGAGGGGTACAGCGCCGTGGAGCTGGGGGAGATGTTCGATTTGCCGCCCGCCACCGTCCGCACAAAGCTCCTTCGCGCCCGACAACTGCTGAAAAAGGAGGTGAGCCTGTGAAACGAACGATGCCCGCCAAAACGATCCGGGAGCAAAAGGCATATCGGAAGCCGAAGCCCAACCCCATGGAAACCCGCCCCACCTTCGACCGGTTCCCGGAGGAAATACTGTTTCCCATGAACATCTATCGACTGAAGTGAATCGCAAAGGAGAAAAGCCATGAAGAAAATGATCGTGAACTGTGCCACATGCGACATGCGCAAGGTGAGCGAGAATACTTTGCAGACCTATGATCAGGTGGTGGTGAACAGCGCCATGGTGATGGTCACGCCCGAGAGCAAGGAGCTGGTGAACCGGTACAACGTGGCCCTGAACACAGCCGAGGTGCTGGAGGTGCCCGATGGCGCGAATGTCAGGGTCAGCTCCCACAACGGCGCCTATGAGCTGACGGCGGATCGGTTGCCCCAGGAGGGGGAGATCGTGTATCTGATGGTGAACGGCGCTTTGACCATCGCGCCCGACGCCCTGGAGGCGGCCCAGGCCTATCGGCAGATCCGGGTGAACGGCGCCGTGATCCTGCCCCGGAGCATGGCCGGGAGGCTGAGCAACCTGAGCGTCAACGGGTCCACCGAGACCTATCCGGACGGGGCCGTTCATCTGAGACGAAATGCGATCATCGACAAAACCTTCCCCCTGCGGGTCCGGGAGAATGGCCTTTATTGGGCGAGCCGGCGGCTGGTGTTCACGGATCCGATGCTGGATGTGAAGAAGCTCATCCAAAAGAGCGTTCGGTTTGCAGCCCCCAAGGCGCTGCTCTGCGAATCCCTGGCGGAAGCGGTGGCGCCCCTGCTGGCGGAGGACACGGACATTCTCATCGTGCCCGACGGCACCCGGTTCGTCAACGGGTATGCGAAGATGAACGGGCGGTATCTCAAGAAAAACGGGCCGCGGGTGTATGTGAACGGGGATCTGTTCGTGGAGGCGGACGCCGCGGAGGTGTTCCCTCAGGTGGAGTATCTGTATGTGAACGGAGCGGTGAAGGTGCCCGCGGATTTGGCGGATGCCTTCGAGGAGATCGACGCTCAGTATGATGAACTGGAGATCGTCAGAAACTGGGACAAGATCATCGAAGACCAGGTGCGGGTGAAGGTGGACGAGGCCCTGCTGAACAAGTATGCCAAAGGGCTTCTGGTGCGGGATTGCGTCACGGTGAAGCTCGCCCGGGACCTGGCGCCGGAACTGATCCTGGAACGGCTTTCGATCTCCGATTGCGTGGAGGTCCATTGCACCGAGGCGCAGGAGGCGGCCGTAGGCGCCGTCGCGAAGGATGTGGCCGCCATCAACGCCGGGACCGATGAGGAAGGGATGGGCGTCGGGGATATAGTGACCGGGAGCCTGGGCGTGAATCCGGATGTGAAGGTCATCAACGCCGCCGAGTATGTGATGTGAAGGAACGCAGAACAAGAGCCTGTCGGCAACGGCAGGCTCTTTGCTTATTCGCTTTTCAGCTCCAACGCCCTGGCGTACACCTGCTTCTTGGGGAGTTTCAAAGCTTCGGCGGCCTCCCGGGCAGCGTCCTTCAAGGTCATGTGGCCCATCAGCTGTTTTAGCAGCGCGTCCAGCTCCTGCGCCGTGGGGGCGGCCTCCGCCTGAGGCGGGATGCTGAACAGCAGCACGCATTCGCCCCTCACCTCCTCGGACAAAGCGGCCAAAACCTCCGAGACGCTGCCCCGCTGGCAGCTCTCATGGACCTTGGTCAGCTCCCGCACCAGGGCGCAGGGGCAGTCGCCGGCAACCTGCAGCACATCCTCCAGCGTGTCCTTCACCCGGTGGGGGCTCTCATAGAGGATAGCCGTGCAGCCGCAGGCAGCCAGGTCGGAGAGGGCCTTCTTCCGCTCCGTCCCCTCCCGGGGCAAAAAGCCAAAGAAGGTGAATCGATCCAGGGGCAGCCCGGAGAGCACCGCCGCCGTGAGCACCGCCGAAGGGCCGGGGAGGACGGTATAGGCGAGCCCCGCCTCCCTGCATGCTCGGACCAAAATGGCCCCCGGGTCGGAGATGCCGGGCATGCCGGCGTCGGATACATAGGCGATGGAAAGGCCCGTTCGCAGCTTCTCCAAAAGCTGGGGCACCTTTTCCCTTTGGGCGTATTCGTGGCAGCTGATGAGGGGTTTTTTGATGTCCAGATGGTTCAGGAGCTTGGCGGTCTGCCGGGTGTCCTCGCACCAGACCTCGTCGCAGCCCTGCAGCGTTTCCACCGCCCGGCGGGTGATGTCCCCCAGGTTCCCGATGGGCGTGGCGATGAGATACAGCATCAGCGGCTTTCCCCCTTTTGGCGGCGGAGGCTCTCCCCCGTAAAGACGATGGACCGGGTGACGGCCCCGTCCAGCATGCGGGAAACTGTCCGCTCCCCATACCGTTCCGCCAGCTCGCTGTCGTTGAGATTGGAGATATAGACGGTGGCCAGGCGGCTGGCGTTGCGCTGATCGGCGATGGCGAACAGGGTCTCCGCCGTCACGTTGGGGATCATGGGCTCGGTGCCCAAATCGTCCAGCACCAGCAGCGGCACCCGGGTGAACCGGGGCAGGGGGGAGTCGTTGGCGGAGAAGCCGTTCATGACCTCCTCCGTCATCCGATAGGCGGTGAGCCGCAGACTGTCGACACCCCGCTGGATGGCCCGGGCGGCGATGGCGTTGCCCATGAAGCTCTTGCCCCTTCCGGATTGACCATAGAGAAACAGCTGTCTGATCCTGGGGGCGGGCAGGGTGTCGGCATATTTCTGACAATAGGTCATGATCTTCCGACCGGCCTGGCGCGAGGCTTCGTCGGGATAGATGTCCTCCCGGAAGGTTTCAAAGGTCTCCCGTTCGTTGATGCGGCCTGCCTCCACCCGATCCCGCTGTTCCAGTTTCAGCCGGCAGGCGCACTTTTGCCGCACAGGGTCCCCCACATAGCCCGTGTCCTTGCACAGGGGACAGGCATAGGCGGGCAGCAGATAGTCCCGGGGCAGGCCGTATTTCTTGAGCAGGGCCTCCTCCTCCAGCCGCAGGGTGGACAGGGTCAGCCTGGCCCCCTGGGCAGGCATGAAGAACACCCGGCTCCGCTTGACCCGCAGGGCGGAAAAGGCCGGGTCCAGGGCCGCGCATTCCTTTTGGCGCTCTTCCAGCTGCCGAAGGCTCCGGCGGCGCAAATCTGCATAATAGGTTTCCAAATCCTGTTTCATAGTTCGTCCAGATCCATGGCGATGTCGTTCAAATTGGCGTGGGCTGCGCCCTGCTCGGCATAGTTGAGCAGGGTGTTCTTCCCCCGGGCGCGGGATCGTCCGTCGGCCCGGGCAAAGGAAGCCTGCCGCTGCTGCAGCGCCTTGGCGGCCTCCTCCACGGTGCGCACCTGTTTCTCCGTCCAATCCTTCAAAAGGGCCTTCAGCTTGCCGAAGGGCCGCTCCGCGTCGGCGCACTCCTCGGCAGCCAGCAGCACAACCTCCCGGGGCAGGCCCTCCGGCCCCTCCAGGAACACGGAGAGCTGCCGGATCTCATCCTTGGTGGGGGTGGAGACCTTTCCCATGCGGGCAAAGACCATGCGGGCAAACTCCTTTTCGTCGCTGACGGCGCTGCTGTCCGCCCGGATATCCTCGGCCTTCACCTTGTGCTGCTCAAACAGCTCCCGAAGCCGATCCCCCAGCGCTTCAAAGGAAGGGCTCGATGTGTTGGTGAGCCGGGGGCACACGGCCAGGATGGCCTCGTCGTCAAAGCCCCAGTCCTTGACCCAGCTGTCGTACATGGCCATCTCGTCCAGGGTGGGCGAGCGGCGCTTGTTCCAGCGGCGCAGGACCGCCGTGGCCCCGTGGCGGCGGACCTGGGCGTTGGCGATATAGTCCCTGGCCTGCTCAAAGGTGAAGATGCCCGCGTCCGCCCAGCTCTTGCCCACGGTGACGATATACTGGATGCGCACGTTCCGCCCCTTCTCCTCCATGCAGTGGCTCACCAGCTCCAGCACCGTCTTCTCCTCCAGACGGAAGGTTTCGATGCAGTCGTAGATGTGGCCCAGCTCGTTCATGTTGAAGCGGCGGGGGGCGATGAGTTCGTTGAGGGCGCGGACGAAGGATCGATATTTCAGCGGCACGGCCGTGGTCACCGCCGGCTGCTCCACCGTCAGATATTCCACCTCCAGGGGCTCATCCTTCAAAATGCGGACCAGCCCCTTGCTCTGCCAATAGACGAAGGCAGCCCGCACCGCGCCCTCGGACAGGGAGAGAGCCTCCGAAACGGAGATGTCCCCCATGGAGGGGAAGCGGCATTGCATGAGCCCATAGAGGTATACCTTCACCGCCTCGCCGTCGGCGTCGGGCATGAATTCGCTGAAAAACAGGTTGTCCACCGGGGTTTGTTCCCTTTTTTGGGCCTCGGGCGAAAAATGAATGTTCATACGGAAAGTATAGCATAGGCAAAAACAAGTTGCAAGGCGGGGAATGGGGCGGGAAAACCAAGAAAATTTACCGCTTGTTCGCTAAATATCTATTTATTCCGCAACAATAGGCGCATATAATGATAACATGAGCACAAAAAAGAAGCATTCCCACAAAAGCCAAAAGGTCTACACCGTCCATTGGCCCATCCTCATGGGCTTCACGGCCCTGTTGGTGGCATTGGTCCTGCTGGCGGTGGGCCTGGTGCGGGCCTGCGCCCTGCCGGAGGGGGATGCCCTGTCGGTGGAGGAGGCCCCGGCACCCATCATCGCCGCCCCGACCCGCTCGCCCATCCCGGTGGATGTCAACTTCACCAAGGTCCACCGCACCCATGTGAAGGTCTTCTTCCCGGACGAGGGGGAGATCAGGGACATGCTTCTGGAGGAATATCTCATGGGCGTGGTGTCCGGCGAGATGCCCGCTTCCTATTCCATGGAGGCGGTGAAGGCCCAGGCCGTGGCCGCCCGGACCTACACCCTTTACTCCATCCAGCATGGGGGCTGCAAAACCAATCCCAACGCTGACATCTGCACCTCCAGCAGCTGCTGCCAAACCTACAACTCCGAAAAGCGGGAGCACGAGAAGTGGGGCGACTCCTATCCCTACTATCACTCCGTCATCGCCAAGGCGGTCATGGATACGGCGGGGGAGGTCATGCTCTACAACGGCAAGGTCATCGACGCCATGTATCACGGCGCTTCCGGCGGCTGGACCGAGAACAGCGAAAACGTGTATTCCAACGCCATCCCCTATCTCAGATCCGTGGAGAGCGCCCACGAGATCGGCAGCCGCCAGACCGGGGAGGTGACCTTCGGCCGGGAGGAGTTCGCCAGCCGGGTCAACGGCGCCCGCCCCAACGCCCACATGGATGCCGACAAGCTGGAGGAGGAGCTGCAGATCCTTTCCCTCTATCCCAGCGGCCGGGTGGAAAAGCTTCAGCTGGGGCAGGATGTGATCACCGGCAAAACCGCCCGCAAGATCTTCGGCCTGGACAGCGCCATGTTCACCGTGGAGATCACGGATCGCCAGGTCATCTTCCGCACCAAGGGCTTCGGCCATGGCGTGGGCATGAGCCAGGCGGGGGCCAACGGCATGGGCGCCGACGGGGCGGACTACAAGACCATCCTCACCCATTATTATACCGGCGTCACCATAGGCGTCATCGGGCATTATTGAGCATGCGCTGGGAATCCCTGCAATACAAGCACTTCGGCATCTATCAGGACGAGGCGTTGGGTCGGTTCACCGAGGATCCGGTGCACCTGGTCCATTTTCTCGAAGCGAAAAAAACGGAACGGGCCATCGATCTGGGCACCGGAAACGGCATCATCCCCCTCTATGCCAACGCCCTCTATGGCTGCGCCTTCGAGGGATTGGACATGGACGATCGGCAGCTTGCCCTGGCGCGCCTGTCGGCCCAGCGGAACGGACAGGCCATCCCTTTCCATTGTCTGGATGTATCGGAGGCCCCCAAGGCCCTGGGCTATGGCCGGTTCGATCTGGTCACCATGAACCCGCCCTATTTTTCCGCCGCCTCCGCCGGGGAGGACCCTCAGCGGGCCCGGCAGCGGCATTCCGACCGCCTCGGAGACTTTGTCCAGGCCGCCTTCGACCTGTTGAACAACGGGGGGCGCCTGTGCCTGTGCTATCGGGCGGACGGGTTGACGGACCTTTTTTCTCTGCTCCGTCAAAAGCGGCTGGAGCCCAAGAAGCTGGAGCTGCGGATGCATGAGAAAAAGGTGAACCTCGTTCTTCTGGAAGCCAAAAAATTGGCAAAGCCGGGCATGGATATTTTCGTTTCCGCCAGTGCAGACTAAGGGCATCACTTGAAAAAAGGAGGTAAGCCCCTTGAAACGAAAGAAGATCCGGATCTTGCTCGGGACGGTGCTGACGGTTGTCAGCCTGATCAGCGGCTGTACCTGCCGCGCCAGCGTGAAGCCTGTTGCCACGGCGGCGCCCACGCGGACGGCCACCATGGCTCCCGTGGCCACGGCGAGCGTCACGGTCGTTCCCACGCCCAGCGCAACGCCCATGGCTTCCAGCCCGGTCAGCGCTTCGACCAGTCCCCTGACCACCGAAGGAACGGGCAGCGGCACCCCGTGACCGAACCGAGAAAGCTCAAGTGAAAACAGGACGCAATTCCGTCCTGTTTTTGCATTCAGGGGGATCACGGAAAAAAATAAGCCAAAAAACACTTGACATGCCTACAGCGGTGTACTATAATATCAAATTTTTGTATCAATAAATTCTTTGACAAATCCTTTGCCCGTATGCTATACTGAACATAATCGAAGGGGAAGGAGGCAAGCTGCACATGTTTCAGGTAGGGGATCTGGTCTGCTATCCCATGCATGGCGTCGGCTGCGTGGAAGCGATCCAGGAACAAAGCGTCTTGGGCGAAACCAACCAATACTATCTGCTGCGCTTTCTGATGGGGCGCATGACGGCCCTGGTGCCGGTGAAAAACGCGCAAAACGTGGGCTTGCGTCCCTTGATCGACGAGGGGACCTGCGGCCGGGTGGTTGAATACCTCAAATCCGGCGATTGTTCCGCGGAAAGCGACAACTGGAACCAGCGCTATCGGGAAAACCTGGAGAAGCTCAAGCAGGGCGACGCTCTGGTGGTGGCGGATGTGGTCAAGTGTCTCATGAAGCGGGATCAGGAGCGGGGCCTTTCCGCCGGCGAGCGGAAGATGTATCTCACCGCCAGGCAGGTTTTGGTGGCGGAGCTGTCCGCTTCCAGCGGCCGGGGGGAGGAGGAGTTTCTGCCCCTTGTTGGCGGCGCATGAGGGGCGGCCTTCGGCAGAGAACGGTGTGCGGCGAAAGGCCGCATTTTCTTTTGAAATATTTCTTGACAGGTGAAAGCCTTTCCCGTATAATGGAGCAGGTTCATTTTGGAGGATAGCGCGATGGGCGCTTTTTCCATGAAGATATTCTAAACTAAGTGAGGTGTATGGCATGAAACGCACTTATCAGCCGAAAAAACGGCAGCGGAGCATGGTCCATGGTTTTCGTAAACGCATGGCCACCAGCGATGGCCGCAATGTGTTGAAGCGCAGGCGCGCCAAAGGCCGCAAAAAGCTGAGCGCCTGAGGGATCGGCGTGTCATCGAAAGGCGGTGTGCGGGGGCGTTGCCTCTGCGAAGCGGCGGCATACGCCGCAGTCTTTGTAGCGTTGCGGCAGGCTCGTGCTTGCCGTGCGTTGCTATTTAGGGGACATTTGATCGGCTTTTGAATCGGACATATTCCCTGAAACGGCATAAGGAGTTTCGTTTTACCTATCGGACCGGCCGTCAGGTCGGTGGGGGAAGCTTCGTTTTGGTGACGGCCCGGAACCGAAAGGGAAAGGTCCAGGTCGGTTTTTCTGTGTCCAAAAAGATCGGCAACAGCGTCACCCGCAACCGGGCGAAGCGTCGGCTGAAGGCCTGCTTTTCCCCCTTGCTCCCCCAGGTGAAGCCGGGGTTCAACCTGATCTTCATCGCCCGTCATGATGCGCTGACGGCGCCGTTTTTGACCATGCAAAGGAGCATGGTTTCGGCCCTGAAGCGGGCGGGCGTCTATGAAGAGGCGGCCAAGGCGGCGGAGGCGACGACCCCGTGAAAAAGGTTTTGCTTTTCCTGATTCGGCTCTATCAAAAACACGTGTCCCCCTGTTTTCCCGCCCACTGTCGCTTCACGCCCACCTGCTCCCAGTATGCCTGGGAGGCGATCACGAAATACGGTGCCCTGAAGGGTACGGGCCTGGCCATCTGGCGGATACTCCGCTGCAATCCCTTCTGCAAGGGCGGCTATGATCCCGTCCCCTGAACAAAGGCGCAAAGGATAAAGGAGATCTATTTTGACGAATTCGTTCTTTCTCACCAAATGGCTGCTCAACGGCATGCGGTGGCTGTATGAAACCATCATCTCCTCCACGGGGATGCAGGCCTCCTATGCCATCGTGCTCACCATCTTCATCTTCACCTTGGCCATCCGCTGTCTGACGGCCTTCGGCGACATCCACTCCCGCAAGTCCTCCATGCAGATGCAGGAAATCCAGCCGGATCTGGACCGCATCATGAAAAAATACCAGAACGACCCTAGGCGGATGAGTCAGGAGCGCAGCAAGCTCATGAAGGAGAAGGGCGTGAGCACCCTGTCCGGCTGTCTGCCGCTGCTCCTCATGATGCCCCTGTTCTTCATGTTCATCAACGCCTTCCGCGCCTGGTCCAACGAGCAGATGCTTTCCCTGCTCCTCACCATGGACAAGGACCCCCAGGCCGGCATACAGCTCTTCAACCAGTATAAGTTCTTCTGGATCCTCAACATCTGGCGGCCTGACAACCTGACCAGCTCCGCCGTGCTCACCGGCGAGCAGTTTTGGCGCACCTTCGCCCAGACCAAGGCCTCCTACATCGACAAGTTCATCTTCTACACCGAGCATCAGGCCGCCCTCGACGAGCTGCTTCTGCGGATGGGGTTCTTTGTGAAGGACGCCGCCGGGGCGCTGAATCTGGCCGAGAGCAACGAGGCCTTTCTGACCGCCTATGAAACCATCATGGGCCCCTGCATCGATGCCTACAAGGGCTATGTGAACGGATATGCCGTGCTGCCCATTCTGGCCGGCGCCTCCTCCTTCCTGCTCTCCTGGGTGTCCATGCAGCAGCAGAACAAAAACAAGAAAGCGGGCGAGGACGCCAACAGCGCCGCGGCCCAGGCGGCCGGCATGGGCAAGAGCATGCTGTATATCATGCCCATCATGTCCGTGTTCTTCTGCTGGCAGTATGACGCCACCTTCTCCATCTACTGGATCATCAGCAACCTCATTGCTGTGTGCATCAATGTCATCTTGAACAAAACGCTCCCCGCCGCTGTGGAACGCGACAAGCAGAAGCGGGAAGCTAAGCTGATAAAGGAGAAAAACTGACCCATGAGAAGTATGGAATTTTCCGGCAGGACCGTGGACGAAGCCATCTTCCACGGCCTGAACGAGATGGGCGTCACCATCGATCAGGTGGACATCATCACCGTCCAGAGCGAGACCAAGGGGATCTTTGGCTTCGGTGCCCGCAACGCCATCGTGCGCCTGGTGGAGCGGGAGACCCCCGTGGTACCCGATTTCACCGCCATCAACGAGGAGCGGCGGGAGCAGCGGGAGGAGCATCGGGAGCGGCGCGACCGCAAGGACGACCGGCGGGAGGGCCGCGGCCGCGGCGACAAGCGGCAGGAACGGCGCCGGGAGCAGCCCCGGGAGGAGGAGGCCCCCGCACCCGCGGAGGAGGTGCCCTATTCCAAGGAGCTGGCTCAGGAGCTGGAGTCCGCCAAATTCCTCCAGGAGCTGCTGGGGAAGATGGGCGTCAACGGGACCGTCTCCGCCTTCGAGAACGAGGAGGGGATCAAGCTCAAGATCGATTCCGACACCGATGGGCTGCTCATCGGCCGCCGGGGCGAGACGCTGGATGCGCTGCAGTACATCGTCTCTCTCTATGAGAACAAGGATCGGAAGGAGAACGGCTATCGCCGCGTCTCCATCGACACCGAGGGATACCGGGCCCGCCGGGAGGACACCCTGCGTCGGCTGGCTCGCCGGAACGCGCTGAAGGTGGTCAAGTCCGGCCGCTCCTTCGCCATGGAGCCCATGAATCCCTATGAGCGCCGGGTGATCCATTCCGCGCTGCAGGGCTTCAGGGGCGTCTCCACCCACTCCGAGGGGGAGGAGCCCAATCGCCGGGTCATCATCACGCCGGAGGATTGACGGGGGAACACAGTTTTTCTGCGCCTTTTTCTCTTCGGTGAAGAGAAAAAGGCGCCCCAAAAAGAGAAGCTTAAGAAGGGATAATCTTCATCGTGAGGAGCATATTCCCTTCTTAAAGTTCTTTTGGCCACCTTTTCTTTCAAGAAAAGGTGGGAGCTTTCAATAAAATCCAATTAAAAAAGAGGAAGCTGCTATGACCACCGATACCATCTATGCCCCCTCCACCAACCTGGGCGGGGCCATCGCCCTCATTCGGGTGTCGGGGCCCCTGTGCCGGGGCATCGCCCAGGCCATACTGGACAGGAACCTGACACAAACGCCGCGGATGCTCCGCTTCGTCCGCATGCTGGACGGATCGCAGGTGCTGGATGACGGCATGGCCTGCTTCCTGCCCGGGCCGGGGACCTATACCGGCGAGGATATGCTGGAGCTCTCCTGCCACGGGGGCAGCCGCACGGTAGCGCGGCTTTTGGAGCGGCTGTCGAAGACCGGCGCCCGGCCGGCGGAGCCGGGGGAATTCACCAAGCGAGCCTTTTTGAACGGGAAGATGGACCTCTCCGAGGCGGAGGCGGTCATGGATGTGGTCTCCGCCCGGGCGGAGGAAAGCCTGAAGGCGGCTCTGGAACAGCTTCACGGCAAGCTCTCCGCCAGGGTGAACGAGGTGGAGGAGCTGCTGCTGGACAGCCTGTCCGCCATCGACGCGGCGGTGGACTATCCCGACGAGGTGGAAGAGGATGTGGCCTCCGCCCTGCCCGAAAGCCTTGCCCGGGCCAGGACCGCCATCGATGCCCTGATCGCCGAGGGGCGGCAGGGCCGGGTTCTGCGGGAAGGGGTCTATGTGGCGCTGGTGGGTCGGCCCAATGTGGGCAAGAGTTCCCTGCTGAACGCGCTGCTGGGTACGGACCGGGCCATCGTCACCGACCTGCCCGGCACCACCCGGGACACCCTGGACGAGGAGACAGCCTTTTTCGGCGTTCCGGTGCGGCTGGTGGACACGGCGGGGATCCGGGAGAGCGGGGATCCGGTGGAACAGATCGGCATCGATCGGGCTCGGGCAGCCCTGGACCGGGCGGATGTGGTGGCCCTGCTCCTGGACGGGAGCCAACCGCTGACGGCGGAGGATGAACGGCTTCTATCCCTCACCAAAGATAAGAAGCGCCTGATCCTGCGCACCAAGGGGGACCTTCGACAGGCGCCGGAGGCCTTCGGGGAGCTGACCGTCAGCACCAGATCCGGCGAAGGTCTGGAGGAGCTGAAGCGCCGCGTGGTAGCCCTGTCCGGGGCCAGGGAAGGGGCGGCCATCACCAACGAGCGCCATATCAAGGCCTTGGAGAACGCCCGGGACGCCCTTGTCCATGGGGATGCGGCAACGGAGCTGACCCTGGTCGCCACGGACATCCGGGAGGCCCTGCATCAACTGGGCGCCATCACCGGCCGGGATGTGGACGGCGAGGTCATCGACCGGATATTCGCTCGATTCTGTGTGGGGAAATAAAGTTTATATATTGCGCTTTTTTCTCTTTGACAAAGAGAAAAAAGCGCGCAAAAAAGAGAAACTCAAGAAGGGTTACGGCTTCATCACAAAGTCAATTCACCCTTCTTAAACTTTTCTTTTTGGGCGACTTTTTCTTTTCACCGAAAAGAAAAAGTCGCAAAACATCAACTATTAATCCTCGTACTCCTCCGGCCCCATGGGCCCATGGAAGGGATCCGAGTAGCCGTCCTCCTCCTTGTCCAAAAAGTGACGATGGAGCAGAACGGAACGAAGCTGGTTCGGGCTCAGGGGCTGTCCGCCCTCCGGCGTGACGCAGGCGGTGCAGGCGGAAAAGCACGCCGGGCACACGCACCCACTCTCCACGCCCTGCTCCCGCTGAACCATATAGGTGCCGCACACCCGGCAGCTGCAGCGCATAGACCCACCTCCATTTGCGTATCTTTTGTAAATTCAGTATAGCACACCCTTTTCCCCCGCACAAGGCGCATGGTATACTGCTGCCATGAAACGAGCGCTTGTACTCCTGATGAGCCTGGTTTGCCTGCTTGCGGGCGGCTGGGCCCTAGGGGAGGAAAAGGAAAGAGAGACCGTGTCCCTGGGCAGCAAGGGCGAGCTGGTGGTCCGCATCCAGCAGCGGCTCATGGACCTGGGGTACTATGCCTACAAGCCCACGGGCAGCTATCAGGCCGTGACCCGGCGGGCGACCCTGGCCTATGAGCGGGCCGCCAACGCCCGCCAGGACGGCAACCTGACCCCCCAGGAGCAGGACGAGCTCTTCTCCAGCCTGGCCGTCCGCGCCCCCTATGCAGCCGCCATCCCCCTGACCTTCACGGCCCAGACCACGCCCTTTGCGGTGACGGGGGAGCTGTGGGATTGGAGCGAGGTCAAACAGCGGCTGTCGATCGGGGAGACCTATACCGTTTTCAACTGTGCCACGGGCGAGGGCTGCCAGCTTATCTTTCAGGGAGGGGAAAACCACGCCCACATGACCCCGGCGGCGGAATATTCCAACGGGCAGAAGCTGCGGAAATGGCTGGGGGAAAGCAACAGCTATTATAAGGTCGCCGTTGTGGTGGACATCGGCGAAAGGAAGGTCGCCGCCTCCCTGCAGTTTGACAACACCACCGCCCATGTGTACTTCCAGGGCAGCGTCTCCCACGTGCTGAACATGGCCGATGTGGAGCACGACAGCCTCGTTCGCCGGGCGGCAGGGCGGTAGCTATCGGGGACGGCCTGCCAAAATATGCAGATGAATGGTGACGGAACGGAGGGCAGCCACATCCAGCTGCCCTTTTTCTATGCCCTGGGTCAGCGGCGTCATGACCGCCAGGTCCGCCGCCTGGCCCGGGGACAGGGGGTAGGTCCGGCAGATTTCCCGCTGTTCCAGCACCCTGAATCGCTCCTCAAACAGCTTCACCACCCGCTCGTTGCTGTAGGCCTCCCGGCGCAGGCGGTCCCTGGCCAGGGCGCGGAGCTCAGATAGATACCGTTCCCCGGGGACCACCTTCAGCACCACGCCTCCGGGCAGAAGCACCCGGGAGAACTCGGGGTAGTTGGCGGGGGAGAGGATGTTCACGATGGCGGCCATGCTGCCGCTTCTCAGGGGCAGTCGGCTCAAATCCCCCACCGCCCACAGCCAGCCGCCGCCCCCGCGGGCCGCCCGCTGGATGCCGGGCCGGGACAGGTCCAGTCCGAGGGCGGTCCCTTGCACCGGATCGGGCGCCAGGACCTTCAAAAAGCTGCCCTCGCCGCAGCCCGCGTCCAACAGGGGACCGACGGGGGCATATTCCATCCACAGGGCCCTGAGCGCAGCGAGCATCTCTCCATAGAACCCGCCGGCGATGAACCGGCTCCGGCTGTCGAAGAGCTCGTCGTCATAGGCCCCTGCCCGGGCTGTGGGACAAAAATCCACATACCCCTTTTTGGACAGGGCAAAGTCGTGGCCGCCCTCACACCGCAGGGAGGTCTCCCGGGCGATCATCGGGCTGTGGCACAGGGGGCAGCAGAACAGGGCTGCATGCTGTAAAACCGGCTTCATTCGTTCGTGCATGGATAGAGTGTACCATGGCCGTCGGCAAAAATCCACCCCGGTCATTGACAAAAACGGCCCATCCTGCCCATAATAGGGGCATGATACCCGACCATGTCAACCGAATCCTTCGCCGCCTGCGCCAGGCAGGGCATTTAGCCTACCCGGTGGGCGGCTGTGTCCGGGATGTTCTCCGGGGGGAGGCTCCCCACGATTGGGACATCTGCACCTCCGCTTTGCCCGACGAGATCGAAAAGGTGTTCTTCGATCTGCCCCGGATCGACACGGGCAAAAAGCACGGCACCGTGGCCGTCATCCTGGATCACAGGACGGTGGAGATCACCACCTTCCGTGCGGACGGGGCCTATTTGGACAACCGTCACCCCGCAGCCGTGACCTTTTTGACCGATCTGGCGGAGGATCTGTCCCGCCGGGACTTCACCGTCAACGCCATGGCCCTGGACGAGGAGGAGCGGCTCATCGATCCCTTCGGCGGGCAGGAGGATCTGAAACAGGGGATCGTCCGCGCCGTGGGCGACCCTCAAAAGCGCTTCCGGGAGGACGGTCTGCGCATTCTGCGGGGGCTGCGGTTCGCGTCCCGGCTGGGGTTCGGGATCGAGCCTGCCACCGCCCGAGCCATGGAGGAGGAGCGGGCGCTTCTGTTGAATATCAGCGCCGAACGGGTCTTTTTCGAGCTGAAGGGCATCCTGACCGGCGCGGCCGCCGGCCGGATCCTGCGGGAATTTTCATCCGTCATATTCGTTATATTGCCGGAGCTGGCCTCCCTGGCTGGCTTCGAACAGCATTCCCCCTATCACGACAGCGATGTATGGGAGCACACCCTGCGGGCCCTGGAGGCCAGCCCCCCGGAGTTGGTCTATCGGCTGGCGCTCCTCTTTCACGATTGCGGCAAGCCCGATTGCTTCACCCTGGACGAGAATGGCCGGGGCCACTTTTACGGCCATCCCAAAAGAAGCCGCCAGATCGCGGAGGGGGCCCTGCGCCGCCTCCGGTGCGACAACGCCACGCTGAAGCGGGTGCTCTTCCTGGTGGAGAAGCACGACACCTGGCTGCCGGACACCGAGAGGAATATGCGCCGCCTGCTGATGCGGGAGGGGGAGGCCTCCCTGTGGGACCTGCTCCTCATCGAGCGGTGCGACGCCCTGGCCCACGCGCCCGCCGCCCAGGGTCCGGCTCTCGCAAACATAGACCGATGGGAAGCCCTTTTGACCAGTGTATTAGGCCAGCAACCCTGCCTTTCCCTGAAGGATCTGGCCATATCCGGTGACGATCTGCTCTCCCTGGGCATGGCCCCCGGGCCCCGAATGGGGCAGCTGTTGAACGAAATGCTGGAGCAGGTGGCGGAGGGCGCCCTGCCCAACGATCGGGCCGCCCTGCTTTCCTATGCCCGCGCACATCTTTGAACCATTCCTGCAACAATTTCGCCCCTGCTGCCGTCTAATCAGTAGATGATCATCGAAGGAAGCAAGAAAGGAGCGCGTCATGAGCAGCCACGAAAACGACGCCTGGTTCTCCCGACAGATCGAGACCCTGGGGCCGACCCTGTTTCGCGTCGCCTTTGCCATTTTGCGCAACCGAACCGATTGTGAGGACGCCGCCCAAAACGCGGTGCTCAAAGCATACAGAAGCCTGAACACCCTGAAACAGCGCGGCTATTTCAAAACCTGGCTCATCCGCATACTGAAGAACGAATGCTTCGACATGCTTCGGCGTCGCCGGCCCACGGTGGATGTGGCGGAAAGCGACATCAGCTATGAGATGGCCGTGCCGGATCTGGATCTCAACCGGGCCTTCGACAAGCTCAGCATGGAGGAGCGACTCACCATCACCCTATTCTACTACGAAGGCTACGACACCCGGGAAATCGCCGCCCTGACCGAGGTCAGCGAGGGGACGGTCCGCAGCCGCCTCTCCCGGGGCCGGGCCAGCCTTCGCGCTATGCTGCAGGAAAAGGAGGCAGCCAAATGAAGAAGAATGACTTTGACAACAGGCTCCAAAACGACCTGTTTCCCGAAATGCCCGCATCCTTCGGGCACAAGCTCGCCGAAGCCATGGAAAACGAGGGCGTGAGGGTCAAAAAGCGCCCCAGCGTTACGGGGATCTTTGCCGCGGCCGTCAGCGTCGTCGCGGCCGCCGCCTGCCTGGTGATCGTCCTCATGGGCGTGCTGGGCGGAGGCAGGAGCGGCCAATCCCACGCCGCCGCCCCGGGGGAAGCCACGGATACGCCCCCGATGGCTCAGTCCACCCCCGGGATCACGGAAGCGCCCTACACCTGGGATTGGAACCCCAAAATCATCACCCTGTCCACCGGATTTGAATTCGAGAATGCGGAAAAATTCCAGGCTTTGTACACGGGCATCCTTTCCTTCCTCAAGGAGCGGGGGGAATCTGAGCCCGACGAGCTGTGGCTTTGCGCCATCAAGAGCCGCTATGTGAAGGAGGATACCGGCATCCGGGCGGACGAATATCTGAGCGGATATTATGTCCTGGCCCAACACAGCTTCGGCGGGACGGACGGCCCGGAGCTCTACTGCCTGACGGAGGATTTTGATGTCCTCTGGGCCACGGAGGGCAGCAGCCGTGGTCCCAACCACGCCGTTCGTCCGGCAGAGGACAGCGCCGCCAGATACGGCCATTTTCTCTATGGCATGGCCCTCACCGATGCCCATGTGACCCGGGGCGCGCTGGTGGGCACGAACCCCAAGGAGAAGACGGACATCGAGTTCTCCATGCTGGCCTGGTTCCCCAATCTGAGTGAACGGCTGACGGAGAGTCAACATGCGGACATGGCCCGGGAGTATTTCCTGGTAACCGTCTCCGACCACGACTGGGGGGGGGTTATGGAGAATCCCATTCTGCGCTTTGAGACGGAGGAGGGAAACGTGGATGTGAACATGAAAACGGAGCTGCCTTTGGTGGCGACGATCCAAGCCTCCGGCCCCGTTGCGGATTTGTCCTATTGGTCTCCCGAAATGCAGGAGGATGAGAGCGGACTTGCACCTGTGAAACCCACCATCCTCGACCTGACTGACGACTGGTATGGGCCGGAAACGGTGAACACATATGCCCAGGCCATCCTTAGGGCTCTTCGGATGACCGATCTGGGCACGCCCAGAGAACTGTGGATCTGCGGCGTCGCCTATGACCTGAAAAACGAGGATGGAACACCGCCGGAATCGGTGTATATCCTGGCGGAATACGCCTTTGATGGCGGCCCCTTCCCGGAGCTGTTTTACTACAACCACGGGGCCATAGAGTGGATGACCCTTGGGGCCGAGACATATGATGTGAATGTGGTCTATCACAACGGAAACACCCTGGCCTTTGCCGTTTCCCCGGCTTATGACGGGGGGCCTTTGGCCATGACATATGGCAAAGTGGTGCTGAAGGATGGGGGCTCGGATGCTCTGTTCCCGGAGCTGGCGCTGGACGAGATTCGGGAGCGCATCACCGGCGGCCCCTACTATGATTTGGCGCGGGAATGCTGTCTTTGGATGGACGCAAGTGAGCATGAGGTGAAGTCGGCGACGATCGCGGCGCAGGTGAACGGAACGACCCGCGAATACACCCTCAGCCGGGTCAATGTCCTTTCGCCCCAGCCCGTGCCCGCCATGGCGGTGGAGAGCGGCGGGGTCATCTATCCCGGCACGGCAACGGTCCTGATCCAAAGCCTGAACGAGGACGGCGTGTCGGCGGAGGGAGAGCCTCTGCTGGCGGCGCTGACCAACATGCCCTTTCCCGAGGTGAGGACCGTGTGGGAACGGTCATTGAATCTGCTCACTGCTTCCGATGCCGTCAGCGTAGGGAGCGTGAAGGTGTTCACCGACGACTTAAAGAGCATGCTGTATAATGATGCCGACATCGGCGTCATCGATGAGCTGCCTGCGGGGGACTACATCCTGTGCTTCCATACCAACGTGCTTGGCCCCTATTCGGAGAAGGCCGGGCGGTATACCTTCACCAATGAATACACCGTATATAAGGTGACGCTGGAATGAATTTTTCAGGGGCTCCTGCCAAATCCCGGCAGGGCCCTCACTATTTACGACTTGTTCATATCTTATCCGCTTTTTTGTTGCACATATCCTGTACAATAACCACGTGATTATGCCGAAAGGTGGACCCCTTTGTTGAAGATAAGACCCTTGATTCCCTGCCTGACCTGTGCCCTGCTCCTCGTCGCCTGCAGCAAGGGCAGCGCCGTTTCCGGACCCGTTTCGGAGGCGGAGGTGCCGCTTGAGATCGTCCCGGCGACCACGCCCGCCCCCACGTTCGGGGAGGAGAAGCAGATCGCCATCGCCTTTTCTACCGACGCCCAGGTGACGGCACTGCCGGTCACCCCGCCGCCCACGGCACAGCCCACCGCCGCGCCCACCCCGGAGCCCACGCCCGAGCCCACGGCCACGCCCGTGCCCAAGCTGGGGGTGCTGGACGGCAAATTTGCGGACAAGTTCGTGGAGGGCGATCCCGTGATCACGGACACCAGCTATCAGTCGAGCAGGGTGGCCATCTTCCTCACCCATGTGGTGGATGATTCCAAGACCATCGCTGACCACACCTTCAACTATTTCCTGGCGGATGTGTACCTCCAGAGCATGGAGGACCTTTGCAGCGCGCCCGCCAAATCCTGGGACAAGAAGTGGGATTCCGGCCAGGATTGGCTCAAGAACATCGCCAAGAGCAACAACGCCATCTTCGCCGTCTCCGGCGACTTCACCCTGACCCGCAAGCAGGGCCTGGTCACCCGCAACGGGGAGATTTTGCGGGCTGTCCATGATCCCAACTACGATGTGGGCGTGATCTATCGGGACGGACACATGGAGACCTTCACCGCCCAAAACACCCCTGTGGAGGAGCTGATCGCCGACCCCAACGTGTGGCAGATCCTGGGCTTCGGCCCGGAGCTGCTGGACGAAAACGGCCAGGTCAAAACCAGCTTCAACGACCCCAAGAGCGTCAGCCCGGCCAACATCCGCAACGCCGTGGGCTATTGCGAGCCGGGCCATTTCTGCTTCGTGTATGTGCCCCCCTACAAGGTCCGCAAGGACAGGACCTGCCTGGACATGGAGAGCCTGTCCAAGCTCATGTATTCCCTGGGATGCGTCCGGGCCTATAACCTGGACGGCGGCGGAACGGCGGACATGTATTTCAACGGCAAGCTGGTCAGCGAAAAGGGCATGGGACAAACCCGCCGGAACCACGACATCTACTATATCCCCATGGTATAAACGCAAAACCCTTCCGCCAGCCGGAGCATATGGCTCCGGCTTTTTGCCGCAATTGCGGCATTTTGGCAAAAATCCGAAAATCAAAAAGGAAAATGGGCAAAATCGGCGTATAAGAATTTACAGTAAGCCTTTTGGGAGGATGATATGGCTGAGGATACGATTCGGTCCCGTTGGGAAGCCTGGGAGGAGCAGACCCTTTCCCCCTATGCTACCCTGTCGAAGAACACGCGGGGGCGGGCCAGGGAGATCGAGCCCTGCCAGATCCGCACCTGCTTCATGCGGGATCGGGACAGGATCCTCCATTGCAAGGCCTTTCGCCGCCTCAAGCACAAGACCCAGGTGTTTTTGGCGCCCCTGGGGGACCACTATCGAACCCGCCTCACCCACACCCTGGAGGTGTCACAGATCGCCCGGACCATCGCCCGGGCCATGGGCCTCAACGAGGATCTCACCGAAGCCATCGCCCTGGGCCACGACCTGGGGCACACGCCCTTCGGCCACACCGGCGAGGGCGTGCTCAATCGGCTGGTTCCCGGCGGCTTCAGCCACAACGAGGAGGGGCTCCGGGTGGTGGACAAGCTGGAGAACGAAGGGCAGGGTCTGAACCTGACCTTCGAGGTCCGGGACGGCATCGTGAACCATCCCAAAAAGTGTCACCCCGCCACCATGGAGGGGAAGGTGGTCTCCCTGTCAGATCGGATCGCCTATGTGAATCACGACATCGACGACGCCGTGCGGGCCGGGGTCCTGAAGGCGGAGGATGTGCCGGAAAGCTGTCGCCGCCGGTTTGGCAACACCCACAGCGAGCGGATCAACAGCATGATCCTGAATGTGCTTAAGGCCAGCATGAACCGCCCCGTCGTAGCCTTCACCGAGGATGCGGCCATAGAGTTCGATCTGCTGCGGGACTTTATGTATGAAAACGTGTACTTCAACCCCATCGCCAAGCGGGAGGACGAGAAGGCGCGGGGGGTGGTGGAGGCTCTCTACAGCTACTACCTGGACCATGTGGATCTGCTGCCCAAGGAGTTTTTGCTCCATTTGGACGAGGACGGGGAAAAGCGCATCACGGCGGATTATATCGCCTGCATGACGGACACCTACGCCATCCACGAGTATCAGCGGCTGTTTGTACCGGCGGCCTGGAATTAGGCCCGCCCATAGATTTCGGAGGCAGGGATTGGCTTTTCCACAGGAATGGATGGACGAGCTTCTGTCCAAAAATGAGATAACGGAGGTGGTCTCCTCCTATGTGGCGCTCAAGCCCAAGGGCCGCAAGCTCTGGGCCTGCTGTCCGCTCCATGGGGAAAAGACGCCCTCCTTTTCCGTGTCCCCGGACAAGCAGCTCTTCTATTGTTTCGGCTGCCACGCCGGCGGCACCGTCATCCAGTTCATCATGGACATGGAGCATCTGCCCTTCATCGATGCAGTGAAGCTCCTGGCCGAGCGGGCCCATATGGAGCTGCCCGAGGAAAAGAACGATCGGGAACTCATGCGCCTTCGGGCCTATCGGGAGCGGCTCTATGCCGCCAACAAGGCGGCGGCTCGGTTCTATTGCGAGCAGCTTTTGGGGCCGGAGGGACAGCCGGGCAGGGACTATGCCCAGCGGCGGGGCCTTGTCAGGGACATTATCCTGCGTTTCGGCATCGGCTATGCCCCCGATGGCTGGGACAATCTGATGAAGCACCTGGAAGGGCAGGGCTTCTCCGAAAAGGAGCTGCTGGATGCGGGGCTGCTGGTGAAGAACCCCGACTCCGGCCGGGTCTATGATGCCTATCGAAACCGGCTCATCTATCCCATCCAGGGCGTGGGGGGCCAGGTGCTGGGCTTCGGCGGCCGGGTGCTGGACGATTCAAAGCCCAAGTATATCAACACCGGCGACACGCCCATCTACAACAAACGGAACAACCTCTATGGTCTGTATCTGCAGAAGGGGGCCAAGCTTGCGGACCTCATCATGGTGGAGGGGTATATGGATGTGATCGGCCTCTATAAGGCGGGGGTCACCAACGCCGTGGCCAGCCTGGGCACCGCCCTGACGGAGCAGCAGGCCCGGCTCCTTAAGCGATATGTGGACACGGTCTATATCGCCTATGACGGGGACGCCGCCGGCCAGAATGCAACCATCCGCGGCCTGGAGATACTGTCCCATGAGGGGCTGTCCGTCCGGGTCATCGTGTTCCCGGACGATCTGGACCCCGATGAATATGTCCAGATCTACGGCAAGGCCGGCTTTGACAACCTGAAGGCCAACGCCTATTCCCTCCATGCCTTCAAGATCGAGGCCATGGCCAGGGAGCATGATCTGACCAACGAGAACGGCCGGGAGCAGTTCGCCATGAAGGCCTGCGCCTTCGTGGGCACGCTGCAACCCCTGGAACAGGAGCGATATTATAAGCTCATCGCCCAGAAGACCGGCTATGAGATCGAGTCCCTGCGGGAGCAGGGGAAGCGGGGCGAGGGCTACACCGAAAAGCCCCTGCGCTTCTCCCGGGGCACCTATCGCCGCCGCAGAGAGCCGGACGAGGATCAGAAGGAGCTGCTCCTTCGGACCATGCTCACCTGCGCCGTGAAGGACAAAAAGGCCTGCGCCGCCCTGAAGGCGGCCGGAGCGGGGGAGATCCTCCAGGAGCCGTATGCGGCCCTGTTTGCTGCTCTGGATGAGCCCGGCTTCTCCTTCGCCGCCTATGTGGGCGCTCAGGAGCGCCAGGAAGCGGAAAAGCTCACCGCCCTGATACGGGATGAGCAGAACATGATCGAGCCGGAAAAAACGGCTCTGGATTGCTTAAAACGGCTGCAGCAGCTGAAGCAGGAGGAAAGGCTTGCCGAGCTGCAGCGGGAGTTGAAACGGACAGACCTCAGCGAGGGGGAGCGCGCCGCGCTTCTCAAACAGATCACAAATCTGATTCGGGCAAAAAGATAAGGAGACGAACATGAGCGAAACCAACAAGAAAACCACCCCCACCAAGGATCCCAAAGCGCGCATCAACGAGCTGCTGGAGGCGGGCAAGCAAAAGGGCGTATTGAGCTACAAGGAGATCATGGACGCCCTGCAGGAGCTGGAGCTGGACCAGGAGGCCGTAGAGAAGCTCTATGAGACCATCGAGGAGCAGAACATCGATGTGGTGGAGGAGGTAGAGGTCCCCGAGGATATCAATGAGGAGATCGCCGAGGTGGAGACCATCCTCTCCGTCACCGAGGGCATCAATATCGATGACCCGGTGCGCATGTACCTGAAGGAGATCGGCAAGGTCCCCCTGCTCACCCCCCAGGAGGAGGTGGAGATCGCCACCCGCATGGCCAACGGCGACGAGGAGGCCAAGCACCAGTTGGCGGAGGCGAATTTGCGTCTGGTGGTGTCCATCGCCAAGCGGTATGTGGGCCGGGGCATGCTGTTCCTCGATCTGATCCAGGAGGGGAATCTGGGCCTCATCAAGGCGGTGGAGAAATTTGACTATCGCAAAGGGTATAAGTTCTCCACCTATGCCACCTGGTGGATCCGCCAGGCCATCACCCGCGCCATCGCCGACCAGGCCCGGACCATCCGCATCCCGGTGCACATGGTGGAGACCATCAACAAGCTCATTCGGGTGAACCGGCAGCTGGTGCAGGAGTATGGCCGGGATCCCCGCCCCGACGAGATCGCCAAGGAGATGGGCATCTCCGAGGAGAAGGTGCGGGAGATTCTGAAGATCGCCCAGGAACCTGTGTCCCTGGAAACCCCCATCGGCGAGGAGGACGACTCCCATCTGGGCGACTTCATCCCCGATGACGATGCTCCCGCCCCCGCGGAGGCTGTGGCCAGCACCCTCCTGAAGGAGCAGCTCATGGAGGTCCTGTCCAGCCTGACGCCCCGGGAGGCTCGGGTGCTCCGGCTCCGCTATGGCCTGGACGACGGCAAGGCCCGCACCCTGGAGGAGGTGGGCCGGGAGTTTCACGTGACCCGGGAGCGCATCCGCCAGATCGAGGCCAAGGCCCTGCGCAAGCTCCGCCACCCGTCCAGGAGCAAGAAGCTAAAGGATTTTTTGGAGTAAGCCCTTCTGCACTCAATCCAAACAGAACAAAAGGACCTGCCGAAACAGATTTCGGCAGGTCTATATCTTGCACGTGGAGAAGGATCGCTTCAGCTTGCCTTGCCTTCGCCGGCCGCTTCCTGGGCGGCTTTGATCTTTTGGAGCTCCTCTTCCTCCAGCACCCGGTAGGCAACCTTCCCCACCAGGGTCTTGGGCATATCGTCCTTGAACTCGATGTCATAGGGCATGGCGTACTT
>Ga0208297_1001234_pt1 | contig 27272 bp, 37 predicted proteins | sample LMS_cellobiose_e_FD_187367 | JGI IMG/M metagenome (GOLD analysis project Ga0208297, IMG submission 187367) | Rumen-fistulated moose microbial communities from Alaska, USA - LMS_cellobiose_enrichment (SPAdes) (version 2) | ecosystem: Host-associated > Mammals > Digestive system > Stomach > Rumen... | reverse complement strand
TGTAAAGGTAATTGTGGCAACCAAGCGTAAGCTCCGCGCAGGAGACAAGCTGGCTGGACGCCATGGAAACAAAGGTGTTGTATCCCGCATTCTGCCGGAAGAGGATATGCCATATCTGGCAGACGGTACTCCGCTGGATCTGTGTCTGAACCCGCTGGGTGTACCTTCCCGTATGAACCTGGGGCAGCTTATGGAAGCCAGCCTTGGTCTTGCAGGATTGGCTCTGAACGAGAAGTATGCAGTTCCTGTATTCCAGTCTGCAACCAACGAGATGATTTCCACACTCCTTAAGAAAGGTGGCCAGCCGGAGAATTCCAAGGCTGTCCTCTATGACGGTCTTACCGGTGAGCCTTATGAGAACCCGCTCATGATCGGCTGTGCATACATGCTTAAGCTGAACCACCTGGTTGACGATAAGATGCATGCCCGATCCACTGGACCGTATTCACTTATTACTCAGCAGCCTCTGGGAGGAAAAGCCCAGTTCGGTGGTCAGAGACTTGGAGAGATGGAGGTTTGGGCACTGGAAGCTTATGGTGCTGCAAACACACTCCAGGAATTCCTTACTATCAAATCTGATGATATGAATGGAAGAACCAAGACCTACGAGAATATTGTGAAGGGCGAATCCACCACACAGGCTGGTATTCCAGAGTCATTCAACGTTCTGGTACAGGAGCTCCGTGGATTGGCACTGGATATGTCCCTTTGGAATGACAAAGGGGTTCAGATTCCTCTGACTGAAAAGGATGAGGAGTTGATCAAACAGCCTGCTGGAAAGCAATTCTAAGGGAAGGGTAGACTAGTATGATTAAAGATATGCAGGAATTTGATAATATTTTAATTAAGCTTGCTTCTCCAGACCAGATCAGAAAATGGTCCTATGGTGAGGTAAAGAAATCTGAGACAATAAACTACAGAAACCTGGAACCGGAAGATGATGGTCTTTTTTGCCGCAAGATATTTGGTACTACCAAAGACTGGGAATGTAAATGTGGAAAATTCAAGTCTATCCGGTACAAGGGTGTCAAGTGTGAGCGCTGCGGTGTAGAGGTAACCCACTCCAGAGTCAGAAGAGAGCGGATGGGACATATCGAGCTTGCAGCCCCTGTTGCCCATATCTGGTATTACCGCTCTGTGCCTTCCCCTATAGGTCTTCTTCTTGACCTGCCTATGGCAGATCTTAGATCTATTCTCTACTATGAGAAATATATTGTTATCGACGAAGGTAATGCAGAGGATACAAAGCTGCACAAGATGCAGGTGCTGACAGAGGATGAATATAACAAGGCACGGGAGAAGTTCGGTCAGAACTTTACTGCAGATACTGGAGCAGAAGCTATAAAGATTCTCCTCCGGGAGCTTGACCTCAAGGAGCTTTCCAGAGAACTCCGGACCAAGATGAAGGAGAAGGATGGAAAGGTCGAGAAAAAATTCCTCAAGCGGCTTAAGATTGTAGAAGACTTCATGAAGTCAGAGATCAACCCGAGCTGGATGATTCTGGATGTGATTCCTGTCATTCCACCGGATCTCCGCCCTATGACTCCTATGGAAGGTGGTCACTTTGCAACATCAGACCTGAACGATCTCTATAGAAGAGTTATCAATAGAAACAACAGACTTAAGAAAGTGCAGAGCCTGTTTGCACCTCCTATTATTATCCGCAGCGAGAAACGGATGCTGCAGGAGGCTGTAGATGCCCTCTTCGACAACTCAAAGAAGAAGAAGGCAGCCCGGGGTGCCAGCAACAGACCGGCAAAATCTCTTTCCGATATGCTCAAGGGTAAACAGGGTCGGTTCCGCCAGAACCTGCTGGGAAAGAGAGTCGATTATTCTGGCCGTTCTGTAATTGTTGTAGGCCCGGAACTCAAGTTCCATCAGTGCGGACTTCCTGCAAAGATGGCGCTGGAGCTTTACAAGCCATTCATCATGAAGAAGCTTGTAGAAAAAGAAATTGTATATAATATCAAGAAAGCCAAGACCATGGTGGAGGAGGCTGCAGATGAGGTTTGGGGCGTACTTGACGAGGTAGTCAAGGAACATCCAGTTATGCTGAACCGTGCTCCTACACTGCATCGCCTTGGTATCCAGGCCTTTGAGCCAGTTCTGGTAGAAGGCAAGGCTATAAAGCTGCATCCATTGGTATGCCGTGCATTCAACGCAGACTTCGACGGAGACCAGATGGCTGTCCATCTGCCGCTGACCCAGGCTGCACAGATTGAGTGCTGGACACTGATGATGTCTATCAACAACCTGCTGGACCCGGCCAACGGAAAGCCGATTGTATTCCCATCCTTGGATATGGTTCTTGGTATCTATCAGCTTACTATTGCAAAGCCGTATGATGAGAAGGTCAAGAAGCTCAGATGCTTCACCTCCTTTGATGAGGTTCTCCTGGCCTTGGATGCACGCTCCATACGGTATCAGGATGTAATCAAGATCAAGGTTGTGGATGGCAAGATAGTAGGCAAGTCTGTGGACAAGAGCCTGGATGGCCAGTATATCCAGACCACTGCAGGAAGACTTCTGTTCAACGAGCCGCTTCCAGATGTGCTCAGCTTCCACAACGGTCCATTCTTCGATGGACTTGCAGATAAAAAATGGACTCTTTCTCCAGATGATAAAGATAAGAAAGAGTGGCTGAAGGGATATATCGACAAAGACCTCAAGAAGCTTATCTTTGAGTGTTTCAAGAAGTTCGGCTCTTCTGTCACTGTCCAGCTTCTTGATGCAGTCAAGTCCCTGGGTTTCAAGTATGCAACCAAGTTCGGTTCTACAATAAGTATGGCCGATATTCTGGTTCCACCGGAAAAGAAGAATCTTATAGATTCGGCTCAGAATCAGGTGCGGGAAATCCAGAAGCAGTTCAGTGGAGGTGCCATTACCCAGGACGAGCGGTATAACAGAGTTCTTGAGGTCTGGAACAAGACATCAGACTCCCTTACCGAAGTTCTTATGAAGCGTCTGGAAGAGGATAGACAGGGCTTCAACCCAGTATACATGATGACTAACTCTGGAGCCAGAGGTAGCCGTACACAGCTTAGACAGCTGGCAGGTATGCGTGGTCTGATGGCCAAGCCTAATGGCGATATCATTGAGCTGGCAATCCGCTCCAACTTCAAGGAAGGACTTTCCATTATCGAATTCTTCATCTCATCCAACGGTGCTAGAAAAGGTCTTGCAGATACAGCGCTCAAGACATCCAACGCAGGTTATCTGACCAGACGTCTTGTAGATATTGCACAGGATGTAGTTGTAGAAGAAGAGGACTGTGGAACTATCAACGGTATGGATATCAGCGCCCTCAAGGAAGGCGAGAAAGTCAAGGAGACCCTGGCAGAGAGAATCGAAGGAAGATTTACTCTGGAGCGGGTTAAGCACCCTATTACAGGCGAGCTTATCCTGGATATGAACCAGGAGATAACCGAAGCCAAGGCCAAGGAGATTGAGGCTGCTGGAATTGAGACTGTCCGGATCAGAAGCGTCCTTACCTGCGACTCCAAATATGGTGTATGTCAGAAGTGCTATGGACGCAATTTGGCCAACAACAGGACTGTAGAGATAGGTGAGGCTGTAGGAATTATCGCAGCTCAGTCTATCGGTCAGCCTGGTACTCAGCTTACCATGAGAACATTCCATACCGGTGGTACTGCCGACAGAGCCAGCGAGGCAGATAAAATCAAGAGGGACTACCCGATTTATGTCAGAGAGATCCATGGCAATACTGTGGAGCTTGACAACGGCGATGTCCTGTTTACAAGAAAAGGCTACTTGGTTGTCAATAAGATTCTTATTGCAAGAGATATTAAGGAAGGAGACACCCTTCTGGTGGAAAGCGACAGCATGGTCCGTCCTGGAACACCGCTCATCAAGCGGGGCAAGGAGACAATCAATGCCACCAACAAGGCTTATGTCAGGGTATTTGGCGACAAGCTCCTTTCTCTGGGTACAGAGCAGCGTATTGACATCAGAAACGGTTCCGAGCTCCTGGTCAAGGCAGACAGCTGTGTAGCAGCAGATGAGGTAATTGCCAAGTTCGACCCGTTCTCCGAGCCGATCATTGCAGAATATTCCGGTACAATCCAGTACCATGACCTCCTTTCCGGCAAGACTATGAAGGAGGAGCTGAACGAGGATAACGGACAGATTGAGAAAAAGATCATAGAATTCTCGGACGAGACACTGGATCCACGGATTTCCATTGTGGACAAGAAGGGCAACGAGCTGGTTGTCTACTATCTGCCAGGAAAATCCTATGTGACAGTAGAGGATGGAGCAAAGGTAAAGGCTGGAACAACTCTGGCCAAGCTGCTTAAGGAAAGCTCCAAGGCATCGGATATCACCGGTGGTCTGCCACGGGTAGAGAACCTGTTCGAAGCCAGAATTCCTACCAATCCTGCAGTACTTGCCCAGGTTTCTGGAACAGTCAAGTTCAGCGGAAAGAGCAAAGGAAAGAGAATCATCATCATTACCGACGAGCAGGAGCGTGAGTTCAAGCACCTGGTTCCTATGGGAAAGAACCTGCTTGTCAGAGACGGCGATAAAGTAGAGGCTGGCGAGGAGCTGTGTGATGGCGAAAAGAATCCACACGATATCCTGAACATCCTTGGAGAGAATGCGCTCCAGTCCTACCTTATGAACGAGGTTCTCAAGGTTTATAAGAAAGTTGATGTAAGTATCAACGACAAACATATCGGTGTTATTATCCGGCAGATGCTTAGGAAGATTGAGATTGCCCATGTGGGCGACACCAACTTTATCCTTGGCAGCCAGGAGGATAAGGTTAAGTTCCAGGAAGAGAACAGACGTGTTCAGGCAGCCGGCGGTGCTCCGGCAGTGGCAAAGCCGCAGCTCCTTGGAATCACCAGGGCATCCCTGGCTATCGAGTCCTTCCTTTCTGCAGCTTCCTTCCAGGAGACTACCAAGGTTCTTACCAAGGCAGCTATCGAAGGAAAGTCTGACCACCTCCATGGACTTAAGGAGAACCTCTTGATAGGTCATCTTATCCCTGCAGGTACAGGAAACAAGAAATACCGGAATGTCAAACTGTACGACTCTCAGAACGAAGATCTGGATGTTGTTGTACAGGAGGTGCTGGAGAGACGGAAACAGGAGGCCCAGGAGGCTGCCGAGAACGGTCCACGCCAGCGCAGTTTAGAGGAGCTTGAATAGGGAATTTTTCCCCACTTGACTTTTTCCAGCCAGATTGTTAATCTATTGTTCTGGAAAAATGGGTAGATAAGTCTGCCAAAAAATATATAGGAGAAGGTTGTTAAATGCCTACAATTAATCAGTTAATCAGAAAAGGTAGAAAAGCGGTCAAGAAAAAGACCAAATCTCCTGCTCTTGAGAGCTGTCCTCAGAAGAGAGGCGTATGCACAAGAGTTATGACTGTAACACCTAAGAAGCCTAACTCTGCTCTCAGAAAAGTTGCCAGAGTAAGACTTTCCAACGGCATCGAGGTTACAGCGTACATCCCAGGTATCGGACATAACCTGCAGGAACACTCTGTTATTCTGTTAAGAGGTGGAAGAGTAAAGGACCTCCCTGGTGTAAGATATCACATCATCAGAGGTGCAAAGGATACACTTGGTGTAGAAGACAGAAAGAGATCACGTTCTAAATACGGAACAAAGAAACCAAAGGCTTGATGAGGAACGTATAAATGTCTAGAAGAAGTGGTGCTACAAAAAGAGAATTAATTCCAGATCCACGGTACAACAGCACTGTGGTTGCAAAGTTCATTACCCGCATGATGTTCGATGGAAAAAAATCCATCAGCACAAAAATCATGTATGATGCAATGGGCTTTCTGAGCAAGAAGACTGACAAGGAACCTATCGAGGCCCTCACAGCAGCCCTTGAGAACGTTAAGCCTGTTGTAGAGGTCAAGTCCAGGAGAGTAGGTGGTTCTACCTATCAGGTTCCAATGGAAATAAGAGAGTCCAGACGGGAAGCATTGGCTATGAGATGGATCATCCAGGCTTCCAGATCCAGAAATGGAAAGACTATGGGCGAGAAACTTGGTGCTGAGCTTTTGGATGCATTCAATTCAACAGGTACAGCATTCAAGAAAAAGGAAGACACCCATAAGATGGCAGAGGCCAACAAGGCATTCTCCCATTACAGGTGGTAGTCAAATAGCCCTTTTTTCGGTGAAAAAGGGGCTATAAACCATTTATTTGCTTGATTTTATCGCAGTTTGCTCTTGTCAAAATGTTCTGCATGTGATAAAACAAGATGAAATATTGCAATTTGGTTGAGCCAAACCAATTGCTCGGAGCTGCCTTCGGCGGCTGGAGTGGTAAGGTGGTGATACTGTCATTCATATCTTTTGAATCATAGTGTTATCATCTTTTTATCTCAAAATTATAGTTTGAATTGAATTTTTAAGTATTAGATTCTTTAGGAGGAAACTAATGGCAAAAGAGAAGTTTGAAAGGACAAAACCACACATTAACGTTGGTACAATCGGACACGTAGACCATGGTAAGACAACACTTACAGCTGCAATTTCTATGTACTGTGCAGCAAAGAACGGTGGAAAGGTAATGAACTATGATGATATCGACAACGCCCCAGAAGAGAAGGCTAGAGGTATCACCATCAACACAAGACATATTGAGTATGAGACAGCAAACAGACACTACGCTCACGTAGACTGCCCGGGCCATGCTGACTATGTAAAGAACATGATCACTGGTGCTGCTCAGATGGACGGTGCTATCATCCTGGTAGCTGCAGACTCCGGTCCAGAGCCACAGACAAGAGAGCACATCCTTCTTGCAAGACAGGTTGGTGTTCCAAGACTGATTGTATTCCTTAACAAGATGGACCTGGCTGACCCAGAGCTGGTAGAGCTGGTAGAGGTAGAGGTTCAGGAGCTTCTCGAGAAGTACGGATTCGATCCTAACTGTCCTATCATCAAGGGATCTGCATTCGAGGCTATGTCTCATCCAGATGACCCTGAGAAGACAAAGTGCATCCAGGAGCTTCTTGATGCAATGGATTCATACTTCCCACTCCCAGAGAGAGAAATTGATAAGCCATTCCTGATGCCAGTAGAGGATATCTTCTCTATTTCCGGCCGTGGTACAGTAGCTACAGGAAGAATCGAGAGAGGTATTGTAAAGGTTGGCGATGAAGTTGAGATCGTAGGTATCAAGGACACAAGAAAGTCTGTTGTTACCGGTGTCGAGATGTTCAACAAGACAATGGACCAGGGCGAGGCTGGAGACAACGTAGGTATCCTGCTCCGTGGTGTAGACAAGAAAGAGATCGAGAGAGGACAGGTTGTTGCAAAACCAGGTTCAATCACACCACACAAGAAATTCAAGGGAGCTATCTACTGCCTGACAAAGGAAGAGGGCGGACGCCACAACCCATTCTTCACAGGTTACAGACCACAGTTCTATTTCAGAACAACCGATATTACCGGTACTGTTACACTGCCTGCAGATAAGCAGATGGTTATGCCTGGCGACAACGTAGAGCTCTCTGTAGAGCTTATCTACCCTATCGCTATGGAGAAAGGACTTAGATTCGCTATCCGTGAGGGTGGTAAGACTGTAGCCAGCGGCCAGGTAACTGAGATTATTGAATAACAAATAAAATGCGCCCTCCGTTTTCAGGCGGAGGGTAATTTTTTCAGGAGAACGAAGTAAAATGGCTGAAGAAAGGATTAGAGTAAGGCTTAGAGGTTTTGACATCGAATTGATTGACCAGAGTGCAAAGTCCATTGTACAGACTGTTGTTAAGGCTGGTGCAAAGGTTGCAGGTCCGATCCCTCTGCCTACAAAGATCAACAAATACACTGTTCTTAAATCTCCGTTTGTAAATAAAAAATCAAGAGAACAGTTTGAGATGAGAACACACAAAAGGTTAATCGATATTTTCGAGCCATCCTCCGAAGTAATGGATGCTCTTATGAAACTTGAATTGCCCGCTGGTGTTGATGTAGAGATTAAGCAGTGATTGGGGTGATGAGATTATGATTGGGTTGATAGCAGAAAAAGTTGGAATGACTCAGGTTTTTAACGAAAACGGAGTACTCACACCTGTTACAGTAATTAAAGTTGACGAGAACACAGTTGTCGGCGAGAGAACAGCTGAGAAAAACGGCTACAGCGCTGTAGTCCTTGGATATGGCGACATCAAGAAAAGTCATGTGACAAAACCATATGCAGGTCAGTTTGCAGAAGGCATTGAGCCAAGAAAGAAACTGGTTGAATTCCGGGATTTCGAGCTGGAATGCAAGATGGGCGACAAGCTTGGTATCGAGGTTTTTGCAGACATTGATACAGTTGATGTTATCGGAACCTCCAAGGGAAAAGGATACCAGGGTGTTATGAAACGCCATAACTTCGGCGGCGGAAGAGCCACCCACGGTTCCAAGTTCCACAGACAGAACGGTGGTGTAGGAATGTCCTCTACCCCAGGAAAGCTGATGAAAGGCCTTAAGATGGCTGGAAGAATGGGCAGCGACAGAGTTACTGTCCAGAATATCAAAGTTGTTAAAGTTGACGCTGAAAAGAAAGTAATTCTTATTGCTGGAGCTGTTCCGGGTGCAGCAAAGAGTTTGGTACTTGTCAGAAAAGCAATAAAGTAGACAAAGAGGAAAATAAATGGAAGCTAAGGTCTTCTCAGTAAAAGGTGAAGAGTTACGGACAATCGAACTTAATGACTCTGTTTTTAACTGCGAAATAAGTGACGGAACTATTTATTACGCAATAAATAACGAACTTGCCAACATGAGGGTTGGAACTGCCTGCACAAAAGATAGAGATGAAGTATCTGGCAGCACAGCCAAGCCATGGAGCCAGAAAGGCACAGGCCGGGCAAGAGCAGGTCGCAAAAGAAGTCCGTTGTGGGTTGGCGGTGGTGTAGTATTTGGTCCAAAGCCAAGAGATTACAGCTACAAGATGCCAAAGAAGATGAAAAGACTTGCAATGAAATCTATTCTCAGCCAGAAGGTGCTGGGTGGCAAATTCAAGGTTGTTGAAGATTTTACAATTGAAAGCGGAAAGACAAAGGATATCGTTTCTGTTCTTAAGAATCTTGTTCCTGCAGAGAGAACAGTTCTCATTCTGAAGGATGACGATGCCATGATCAAGAGAGCAGGACGGAACATTCCTTGGCTGACTTTCCTTTCATATAATAGATTAAGAGCTCATGATCTTTTCTATGGAAAGAACGTTCTTGCACTGGAATCAGCTGCACTGGGACTGAATGATTTTTATAAGGAGTGAGAGATATGGTTTCACAGAATATTCTTATTGAACCTGTTGTGACAGAAAAGACCAACCTCCTTAGGGAAGAGAAAGCTGCAAAGTATGCATTCAAGGTACTTCCTGAAGCAAACAAGTTCCAGATTATGGAAGCAGTTGAGAAAGTTTTTGGTGTCAAACCTACCGCATGCAACACAATGTGGGTACGTGGCGACAAGAAGGCAACAAGAACAAGATCAGGCTATAGAATCGGGCAAAAATCATCATGGAAGAAGGCGATTATCACACTTGCTCCTGGTGAAAAAATAGATATGTTTGAAGGCGTGTAAGGGGGCAGTAAGTGGGTATCAAGAAGTATAAACCACATACACCTGGTCTGCGTACCAGAGCAACACTGGATTTCTCGGAGCTGACAACAACCAGACCGGAGAAATCACTTACATCAGGTTTTGCTCCAAGTGCCGGTCGTGGCGCTTCTGGAAGAATCAGTGTACGGCGCAGAGGTGGTGGACACAAGAGAAAATATAGAATTATCGATTTCAGACGCGATAAGTTCGGTGTACCAGGAAAGGTTGCTACAATCGAGTACGATCCGAACAGAAGCGCCAACATCGCTCTTATCAATTATGCAGATGGCGAGAAGAGATACATCCTGGCTCCGAAAGGACTCCAGGTAGGCGATGTGGTTCAGAGCGGTCCTGCAGCTCCTATCAAAGTAGGAAATGCACTTCCACTTGAAAACATTCCGCTGGGTGTTTCTATCCACAATGTGGAGCTTGTATATGGAAAGGGCGGCCAGCTGGTTAGATCTGCAGGACTCAGTGCCCTTGTAGTTGCCAAGGAAGGAGATTATGTCACACTCCGTCTTCCTTCCACCGAGATGAGGATGGTATTCAAGAAATGTATGGCTACCATCGGCGAGGTCGGAAACGAGGACTACATGAACATTTCCCTTGGAAAGGCTGGAAGAAGCAGATGGCTTGGCAGAAGACCAAAGGTCAGAGGTGTTGTAATGAACCCAATCGATCACCCACATGGTGGTGGTGAAGGTAAGACAGCAGCCGGACGTAACCCTGTAACACCTTGGGGTCTTCCTACTAAAGGTTATAAGACACGGAAGAAGAGAAAACTTTCCGGTAAATTTATCGTTAACAGACGTAAGTAGGAGTAAGTTGTGTCTAGATCAATAAAAAAAGGACCATTCATCGAGAAGAAACTCTATAAGAGAATTGTTGAGGCTGGCAAGGGAGCAGACAAGAAGATGCTCAAGACCTATTCCCGGACATCCACAATCATTCCTGAGATGGTTGGTTATACAGTTTCAGTTTACAACGGAAAGACATGGGTTCCTGTATATGTTACAGAAAACCTTGTCGGTCATAAGCTGGGAGAATTTGCTCCTACAAGAATCTTTCGGGGACATTCTTCCGATAGTAAAGCAAAGAAATAAGCGGCTGTGGAGTTAGAATATGGAAGAGAAAAAAGGATACAGAGCTGTAGGTAAATACCTTATGGTCTCACCAAAGAAGGTTCGCCCTATCGCAGATCTGATCAGAAGAAAACCTTATACAGAAGCAGTGGCTCAGCTTGAGGCTATTCCTAACGGCGGAGCTGTAATGCTCAAGAAGGTGCTTCAGTCTGCAGCAGCTAATGCGCTGTCACAGAACAAGCAGCTTGACGAAGAGATGCTCTATGTCAAGGAATTACAGGTCAACGAAGGTCCACGGCTTAAGAGAGTATGGGCAAGAGCCAAAGGTAAACGCGATATTCTCTTAAGAAGAATGAGCCATATAACTGTAGTTGTTGATGAATTAGCGAAGGTGGGGGAATAAGTTGGGACAGAAAGTTAATCCAATAGGCCTGAGACTTGGAGTAAATAAAACCTGGAAGTCTAAATGGTATGTTGATCCTCGTGAATATGCAGAGACACTCCACGAAGATCTTATTTTGAGAAAAGAGCTTGAGAAATGTCCTGAGACAAAGGGAGCTGAGATATCAGAAGTTGAGATTATCAGACAACCGCAGAGAATTACAGTTGTCATCGAGACCTCAAAACCTGGTGTTCTGATTGGTGCCAAAGGAGCTACCATCGAGAAGATCGGGGAACGGCTTCAGAAGGTTGCAGGAAAGAAGATTCAGCTCAAGATTAAGGAGCTTAAGAAGCCTGAAGTCAATGCACAGCTTATTGCCCTGAATGTGGCAAGACAGCTTAAGTCAAAGAGCTCGTTCAGAAAAGTTCTTAAGCAGTGTGTTTCCAGCGCCATGAGAGGTGGTGCTCAGGGTATCAAGATCAGAATTTCCGGTCGTCTTGCCGGAGCTGAGATGGCCAGAGTACAGCAGCACAAGGAAGGGCGTATTCCACTGCATACTTTCCGTGCAGATATCGACTACGGATTTGCCGAGGCAAACACCACATTCGGCCTTATCGGTGTAAAGGTGTGGGTATTCAACGGCGAGATTCTTAAGAAAGATATGAAAGAAGATGCCGGACAGCTTCTGGTTAAGAAAAGAGCTAAGAAAGCTGTGGGACAAGGAGAGTAAGTCATGCTTAGTCCAAAACGTACTAAATATAGAAAGAGAAACCGCAGCAGCGCCGGCTTGACTGGAAATGCACACAGAGGCAATACAATCGCATTCGGCGATTACGGTCTGATTGCTCTGGAGCCAAAGTGGATCACAAACAGACAGATCGAGGCTGCCCGTGTTGCAATGACAAGAACAATCAAAAGAGGCGGTAAGGTATGGATCCGGATTTTCCCCGATATGCCTTATACAAAGAAACCTGCCGAAACCAGAATGGGTAAAGGTAAGGGAGCTCCTGAGTACTGGGTAGCTGTTGTAAAGCCTGGAATGGTTATGTTTGAGATGGGTGGTATCTCCGCAGATCTGGCAAAAGAGGCTATGGAGCTGGCTGGCGACAAGCTGCCTATCAAGACTAAATTTGTAGAAAGAAGGGACATGGAGTAATTTATGAAAAATAATTTTAAAGAACTTACACATGAAGAACTTCTTGCTAAATACGAAGAACTGATTAAGAAGTATATGGATTTAAGATTCAAGACAGTTCTTGGCCATGTTGATAATCCTCTTGAGAAGAGAGTTCTCAGAAGACAGATTGCCAGAGTCAAGACACTTATCCATGCTAAGAATCTTGGAATAAGGTAGGAGACAGACTGACATGGAAAATAATACTATCGGCAAGAAAATTTATACAGGTCTTGTAGTCAGCGACAAAATGGAGAAGACAATTGTTGTTTCTATTGTCAACAAAACGCTTCACAGGTTGTACAAGAAATATGTTGTCAGAACCAAGAAGGTAAAGGCTCACGACGAGAATAACGAAGCTCATATCGGAGATACTGTAAGAGTTATCCAGTCCCGGCCGCTCAGCAAGGAAAAATGCTGGAGACTTCTTGAGATTGTAGAGCGGGCTAAATAATCAAGGTGGTGAAGATATGATACAGATGCAGACATATCTGAATGTAGCAGATAACAGCGGTGCAAAGATTGTACAGTGTATCAAGGTCCTGGGCGGCAGCCATAAGAATACCGCCGGTATCGGAGAGATCATTGTAGTTGCAGTTAAAGATGCCATCCCTAACGCACCGGTCAAGAAAGGTGATGTTCAGAAGGCAGTTGTTGTCAGGACAACCAGTAAGATCAGAAGAAATGATGGAACTTACATCAGGTTCGATGACAACGCCTGTGTTATTCTGGATGCAAGTCTCGCCCCAAAAGGTAAGAGAATTTTTGGACCAGTTGCCAGAGAATTGAGAGATGTTGATCAGATGAAGATTATTTCTCTTGCTCCGGAAGTACTTTGAGGGATTTGTATATGGAAGTTGTAAAATATAAACTGAAGAAAGATGATCTGGTTCAGGTTATCACCGGAAAGGAAAAAGGAAAGTCCGGCAAAATCCTGAAGATAGACCGTGAGAAAGGGAAAGTTCTTGTTGCAGGGCTCAACATGGTCAAAAAGGCCAGAAAACCCAGAAGACAGGGCGAGAAGGGCGGTATCGTAGATATCGAGGCTCCAATCGATATTTCCAACGTAATGATCGTTTGTAAGAAGTGCGGACCTACCAGAATCGGTATCGAAGGCACAGGGGACAAGAAAGTCCGCAAATGCAAGAAGTGTGGAGAAGTACTGTAATGAGCAATAAAGAACCGAATCTTAAGATTAAATATAAAAAGGTTGCAGAAGAGCTTAACAAAGAATTCGGCTACAAGTCAGTGATGCAGATTCCACGGATCGAGAAAGTGATTGTAAGCGTAGGCTGTGGAGAGGCTATCGAGAACAAGAAGCTTCTTGATGCTGCTGTAGGCGAGCTTGCTCTGATTACTGGACAGAAGCCTGTCAGAACCAAGGCCAGAAAGTCTATTGCAAACTTTAAGCTGAGAGAAGGCTATGAAATTGGAGCCAAGGTTACTTTGAGAAGTGACATGATGTGGGAGTTCCTGGACAGACTGATCAATGTAGCTCTTCCACGTGTAAAGGACTTCAGAGGTGTCAATCCGAATGCATTCGACGGACGCGGAAACTATTCTTTAGGTATCAAGGAACAGATTATCTTCCCAGAGATTGACTTCGACAAGATTGAGCGGGTAAGCGGACTGAATATAGCAATTGTAACTACTGGCAGAACAGATCAGGATGCTAAGAGTCTTTTGGCAAAACTTGGTATGCCTTTTAGGAAGTAGAGGTAATAGATGGCAAAGAAATCAATGATCATCAAGGCTTTAAGAGAGCCTAAGTTCATGACTAGAAGAGTTAACAGATGCCGGATCTGCGGAAGACCGCGGGGCTATATGAGAGATTTCCAGATGTGTAGAATTTGCTTCAGAAAACTGGCAAGCAAAGGCTTGATACCTGGTGTAACAAAATCGAGTTGGTAAGGGAGATAATAATGGCAGTATCAGATCCTGTTGCAGATATGCTTACAAAAATAAGAAACGCGAGTCGCGCTGGCTTTGAGAAAGTTGACATTACTCCTTCAAAACTGAAACTTGAGATTGTCAAAGTTTTGAAGAACGAAGGATATGTAAAGAACTTCAAGAAGATTCAGCTTGACGGCAAGAATTTTATCAGACTTTTCCTTAAGTATGATGAGATGGAGAATCCGATCATCCACGATATTGAGAAGATATCAACACCTGGTAGAAGAATCTACTCAGGCTATAAGAAAATGCCTCGGATTAAAAATGGCTACGGAACAATTGTAGTTTCCACTTCCGCTGGTGTCACCACAGGAAAGAAAGCTACAGAGAACAAGGTCGGCGGAGAGCTGATCTGCTCAATTTGGTAGGAGTTGGAATATGTCACGTATTGGAAAATTACCGATTCAGATACCTGCTGGGGTTAAGGTTGCAGTTGCAGACAACACTGTTACTGTAGAAGGCCCAAAGGGAAAATTGAGCCAGGCAGTGTCCCCACTCATCACCGTAGAAGTCAAGGATAACGAGGTTGTCCTCCAGCGGAAGAATGACGAGCGGGAGAGCAGAGCATTCCACGGACTTTCATAAACGACCTTCCGATTTCGGCAGGTCGTACAGGTTAGAAAAATATTGTTTGCCCTCTTGATTCTATTCTCTGCTTCCAATGTTCCAGCAGATGATTTTCCATATCGGCTGGACTGGAAGAAAGAGGCTCTTATCGGAGGGAGCACGGCAGTCCTCTATGGGACACATCTGGCAATATCTTTGACTCAGGACAGGGATTCTGCCAAGGATCACGGTCTGGAAAAACTGCATAAGAGCGATGTCAATTTTGTGGACCGGGCACTTATGTGCTCATATTCCAGAAGTCTTGATCTGACTGGCGATATTCTTCTGGCAGGTGTTATGGCGGCCCCTTTTGCACTGGCCATACATCAGAGCAAAGATACTATAATCACCGGGGCTGTGATGTATGCCGAAGCTCTTCTCCTGTCCCACAGCGTCAAGGAGCTTACCAAAGATTTTGTGGTCAGATGGCGGCCATACTGCTATTACGATGCCAGGGACAGTGTACTTAAGGATGATGATTCCGGAAAATCCTTTATGTCGGGTCATGCCAGCACAGCCTTTACCTCTGCTGCATTCCTGTCTACACTCTATGCCCATATGCATCCGGACAGCAGATATAAAGGCCTGGTGACAGGCGGCTCCTTTGCTGCGGCAACTGCAGTGGGAGCTCTGCGTATCCTCTCTGGAAACCATTTTCTTTCTGATGTGCTGGTGGGGGCAGCCTGGGGAACTCTGGTTGGGTATCTGGTTCCATATTTCCACTACAGCCAGGATGAGCGGCCAGTCAAGCTCTCATTTATCTCAGAAACAGGTTCTCCTGGAATTCTTTTCAATTTATGACAAGTGTGGTATAATAAAAATATGAGGCTTAAAATACTTCTCCTTCTTACAGCCTGTGTGCTCTCCTCTTGTGTCTTTGCACCATCACGCAAGGAGTTTGCCAATGTCTACTTCAACCTGGGCAATGCCTATATGCGCCTGGGCGAGGCTGAGAATGCAGCCAAGGCATATCTTACATAAACGACCTTCCGATTTCGGCAGGTCGTACAGGTGAATTTGCATATTTATATGATGAGGATAAAAAGGAATGGTTGTTTTCTCCAATACCATACGGAAAAGAATCAGATATGGATTTTTGTTTATTAAAAGATGAATTAAATGACAAAAATATTGAACATGATGATTCTTTTAAAGAGGATTATTTAATATTTGAAGGAATAGAATTAATGAAGGATTTAGATTATTACGAATATATCGATCAATATAGAAATGATTCTGAATCATATTTTGAAATAAAGGATATGTTAGAAAATAATTTAGATACATATATGAGTTCTATCGAAGAATATAAAAATGAATATACACAAGACTCTATAAATGAATATTTAGAAGAATTAAAAGATTTTTACTCATTAGATTATGATATAACTTATGAGGTATAGATGATAATCGGAAAATAGTAACATTCCGATGTAATTAAAAATTGAAAAAGTGTGATATAATTAATTAGAAAGACAAATAGTAAGTTATGAGAAGAATTGAAAATGGATAATAAGGAATTTGTAAAATATTTTTATGAAAATATTGTTTCAAAAAATGAACTTGATAAGTTATCACAATTTATATCAAAAGAGTGTATTTCAAGAAGTGGAGAAAATATTGTTAATATTGGATTAGAAGGTATGAAAAAACATTTAGAAGATGTGAAAAAAACTTATCCAGATTATACTATGAAAATTATTCGCCAATATTTAGATGGAGAATATGTTGTTTCAGAGTTTATTATGCAAGGAACACATAAGGGAGAATTTGCAGGAATAAAGCCAACAGATAGAATTTTAACTTTTACAGGAATTAACATAGATAGAGTTGTAGACGGAAAAATTATTGAACATGGAGGAGCAACTAATACATTTGAAACTTTATTGGAAAATAAACTTATTACAGGTAAAACAAAATAAGATAATTTTATCGAGAAAACTTTAATGGAAGAAAGATAAATTACAATAAGTGTGTGATAAATAGTAATTTTTAAGTGAGGTTGATAGTATGAAAGATGAAAAAATACCTAATCCCAATACAATAAATCCTATTGCAGGATATGATAAAGAAATATATATAAAGCCAACAATAAAGAATAAAAATATTATTGTAGGAGATTTTTCATATATAGCAGATTCAGATTTTGAAAGTCATGTAACACATTTCTATGACTTTATTGGAGATAAACTAATTATAGGAAAGTTCTGTCAGATTGCTTCAGGAGTGGAATTTGTTATGAATGGAGCTAATCATCAAATGAATGCAGTTTCTACATTTCCGTTTTATACTTTAGAAGGGTGGGAACAAATACCACCAACACAAAATGACTTACCAATTAAAGGAGATACTATCATTGGCAATGATGTGTGGATAGGACAAAATGCTACTATACTTCCAGGAGTTCATGTTGGAGATGGTGCAATAATTGGTGCTAATAGTGTTATTGGTAGTGATGTCAATCCTTATACAATAGTTGTAGGAAATCCTGCAAGACCAATAAGAAAAAGATTTGATGAGGAACTTATTGATATAATGGAAAAATTAAAATGGTGGGATAAAAGTATTGAAGAAATAAATAATTTAATACCACTATTAACATCAAGTGATTTAGAAAAGGTAAAACAAGAATTATTTAAATTAGTTTAATAAATAGTAATTTCTAAGGGAGGTAATTATTGTGAACTACAAGGTAATAGATAAAGAAAAATATTATCGTAAAGGCGTATTTCGCCACTTTACGGAAGATTGCAAGTGCTCAACCTCGATAACGTCGAGAATAGACGTAACAGAGCTCGTCACACATTCAAAGAACACAGGAACGAAGTTTTATGTCAATTTCCTGTATATTCTTTCAAAGGTTATGAATTCACGTGAAGACTACAGAATGGGATACCTTTGGCAGACAGATGAGCTGATCTGCTATGACGTGATCAATCCAACACAGTATGTTTTCCATGAAGATACGGAAACCTGTACGCCTGTTTATACGAAATACGATGAGGACTATGAAAAGTTCTACGCTGCCGCATTGCTGGATGTTGAAGAGGCAAAGAAGACAAGGGAATACGGTCTGGATATAGTGAACCATCCCAACTGGTTTGATGCGTCGTTTATATCTTGGCTTTCCTATGATTCACTTCATCTTGAACTTCCCGATGGAAATCTATATTTTGCGCCGATCATTAACTGGGGAAAATACAGAGAAGAAAACGGTAGGCTTGTCATGCCTGTGACCGTTCGTCTAAATCATGCAATCGCTGATGGCTATCTGGTTGCAAACGTATTTCGTCTCTTGGAACAAGAAATCAAGTCTTTTGTCGAAATCTGATCAACAGATTCGTATTTGTAAAAGATTCCGATAAATCGGGATTTGAGGAGGCAGTGATTATGCAGATAGATTTTAACAAAACAGACTTAATGACAATTCCGGGGATGAACAATGGCACTGGTACGATGAGCGCTCGAATGTATAACGATGATTTCTACCGGATCATTCCGACAACGATCCATCCGGGTGGAAGCATTGGCATTCATAAGCAGGAGTCTGGGGATGACCTGAATTACATTATCAGCGGAACAGGTAAATCGATCTGCGACGGTATCGAAGAAGAATTGAGGCCGGGCGTAATGCACATCTGTCCGAAAGACTCGGAACATAGCATCATCAACACCGGAGAGGAAGATCTGGTCATGCTGACCATTGTGGTGAAGAAATGAGTGCATATGTATTTGAGAAGCCCCTGATCAGAGGGACAATGCTGAAGAGGAAAAGTCAATTCACCGCTTTGGTAGATATAGACGGAGAAGAACTGGTCGCTCACATCCCGACTACAAACCGTATCGGCGATGTAGAAAATAAAAATCTGCCCTGTCTGCTGTCATATCACGATAATCCGAAGCGCAAGCTGAAATATGATATCGAGGCAGTGCTTCTTTCCGATGACGAAAACTGGGTGGGAATCAATCAGATACTATCAAACAGGCTGGTAGAGCATTTTTTCAACGAGCACGAGCTGGATGCTATTGTCTCTGACTACGAAACGATTCAGAGGGAAGTAAATCTGGGAATTTCTAAACTGGATTTCAAAGTCGGTGATGTCTATTTGGAGGTAAAGACTCCGTTGACAACAATCAACGTAAAATACGGACAGAGCATTAAGACACTTCCGCCAAAACCCTTCTCGTCAACGGACAGGATGGTGAAGCACCTGAAAGGACTTGCCGGATCACTTGAAGATCACGAGAAGGCTGTATTTCTTCAGGTATTCCAGTATCGCATTACGGAAAAGAAGGAACGACTCCGGTCAACACACTATGAAGAAGTATCACAAACTTGAATTGGGCGAACAGTTGGAGTACTTGAATTTGGTGGAGGTTTTTATGAGTGATTTCAGTATAAGAGAAAATGATTCTACAAAAGAATTTGATGGAATTGCTTCTGTTTATGTTAAAGGTAGACCAGCTTATGCAGAAAAGTTTATTGATGATTTGTACAACAAATTAGGGATAACAACAGAGTCTATAGTAGCAGATATTGGTTCGGGAACAGGTAAGTTTGCGGAACAAATCATAAAAAAGGGTTCTTTTGTATATTGTGTTGAGCCAAATGATGATATGCGAAATCAATCCATTAAAGTATTAGATAAATATAGTAATAAACAGTGTATAGCAGGCGGTGCAGAAAATACGGGGTTAAAAGAACACTCTGTTGATTACATAACAACAGCACAGGCTTTTCATTGGTTTAATGTTAATCTATTTAAAAGTGAGTGTATTAGAATTCTTAAACCAAACGGAAAAGTGTTCCTTATATGGAATTTAAGAGATAACAGTTCTGAAATGACTCAAAAATGTTTTGATATATATAAAAAATATTGTCCTAAATTTAAAGGTTTTGGTGGCGGAATACAAAAAGATGATATTAGAATAAAGGAGTTTTTTGCTGATAAATATGAATATTTAGAATATGAAAATCCGCTGTTTTATGACAAAGAAACGTTTATCAGTAGAAGTTTATCTGGTTCATATTCATTAAAATCAAATGATGAAGGATTTGACGAATATGTTGCAGAGTTAAAAGAATTGTTTGATGAGTATGCTGTTGATGGGATTATTTCTATGTCAAATAAAACTGTAGTATATATGGGTATAGTCAAAGAATAGTTTTCAGACAGCAAACTTTCAGTTTGAGAGTTTGACTAATTCAAATTTGCACAAATAACCTCTATCCCAAAATGAGATAGAGGTTTAAATCATTAATCTGAAAGTCTACAGAAGAAGATCTTGGAGCTATCCAGGATCTTTTTTGATGATGAACTTAAAAAAGAGACTCGTGAGAGCCTCTTGATCATGTACTGTTTCAAGTTCAACTAAATACTCTTTATATCGCTTTAGCTGATATGCGTCGTCCCTATCTTCCCGACCTTCTTCACTTTGACGACCTGCTGATTCCGGAAGGTCGTAAAACCGTAAAACAAAACTAATGCTGGCAGATGATTATCCTGACAAAGCAGAAGAAATCATGGCGTTTAGAAAAAAGTTGTTCAGATAAAATTTTGCTTTTGTAGCATTATTTGATATATAATATATGTTAAAATATATTTGAAGGAGAATGAATAATGTTTTTCGACAAATAAGGAATTCTTAGATCTCAGGGGGATATGTTCTTCGATGGAGCAGGCATTCTACAGTCAACAGATGATTAATTATTATAGTTTACAGTTTTAGACATTCCGTTAGCTTAAAAGTTTTTTTATTTCTTCAATCTTCTTTCTATCCAAATGATCTCGCGATTTGGAATGAAGTACAACATCAATATCATTCTGTGTTTCCATGACACGATCATTATTTACAGGACTGTTCCGCTCCACAAAGAAGACATAGCCTTTAACCCATACACAAATTCCATGATTCTTCAACAGTTTTGACAGAATGTATTCCTGTCTTTTAACCTGCTTAATAGGATTCTTCACAAGCTTTTGATATTGGTTTCCAGCCTCAGTTTCCTTAGTTTTAATCCATTCGAAATCATCCACATTCCCAGACAGGTGACCACTATAATTCTTAACTTCAATAATAAATACTCCCTTATCATTTATCACAAGATTATCAAGTTCTGTCCGCTTTCCATCAACTGAAATCTCAACCTTTGTCAGCAGGACATCATTCTCATTCAACACCTCTTCTATGACAGATGTCGCATACATTTCTCCAATCCTTCCAGCCTTCATTTCAGGGGATTCTATTGGTATCTGCTTGAATAAAAATGCTATGAAAATAATGATTATAAATATGATAATTGGAAATAGGAATTCCATTGAATATTACCTCTTTTTAATACCTGCCAGTTTTGACATAGAAGATATCTTATCTTTCCAGCGCTGAACAAAATATTTTGGAGCCACTGGCCTTGCATCTGCCCCACAGGAGAGAATCCAAGCAAGAATCCTGTCATCCTGGCTAGAAGTGAAAGATAGGACTGTTTTTCCATTCATCTCTTCTATCACCTGGTCATCTGCCCATTGTTTCTCCCCCACCCACACTTGAGCCTCTCTATAGAACTCAATCTTGTATTTCACTGGTTCTTTGAAGGTATAAGCTCCGAACTTGCTGAAGCCATAGCGGACAGAGAACTCGAAATCAGCAGGAAGATCAAATGTCTTACCTACAAAGCGTATCTGCTCCATTCGTCTGAGAACAAACAAGCGGACATCCTGCCTGGTCTCGTCATAACCATAAAGATAGCAAGTGCCGTCTTCCAGCAGAAGTTGATAAGGATGCACAATGCGGTTCTTTCGTTCTTTATCATACTTCCCCTTGTAATAGAACTGAATCTTACAGTTGCGGTTCATATAATCAAGAATCCTGGAGAATTTGGCTTGGTCAGCCTTGTTGTATTCCGGCCTTGGAGGGACCGCAATACGCGAGAAATCCGATATTGGCATCTCGGTAAGATTTTCGATATATCCTATGATCTTATCATAAACCGGTGTGTTCTGATATTGATTCAGAAGTGACTTAAGAATGGCAAGTGTAGTGTAGTTCCGCATGGAATCGACGGTGATGTGCTTTGATTTCTTCCAGTCCTTGTTCATACGGAATGTAATCTGATGCTTGTCAAATGTAACAATCTGCTCGCCCGCATCTCCTATCAAGGCAAGTTCCCTCCCCAAAGTGGCAGGGCTTCCAAGATCTGCGTTCTTGAGAGTAGTCTTGTTGATGATTTCCCCTCTGGCCTGGGCAGTGAGAATAAGTCGGATAAGCTTGTTTATCCGGGCATTGCGCTCGGCACTTAGTGCTTTATTGTAATACATGTGAGTATTTTGAAATATTTTTGAAAAAATTTCAAGTCCGTATCATTAGTGATATAGAGTAGGCTGTATATTTTACTTAGAAAACAAAAAGGAGAAACCAATGACACTTAAAAATGGATGTTTCGTCACAAAAAGGGATTATGCAGAATTATATGAGGATTATAAAGAATTATATAAAAATGAAAAGTTGGATGAGCCTATTCTCTTAAAATGGGCAATTGCCGCAGAATTCTGCAATGACTTAAGTCTGAAGCAAGGACTGCAGCCTTGCTATTATCTCAATGGTGAAGTTGTGGATGGTTTGAAAGACAATTATGACATCAGAGGTGTAAACTATGAATGCCGTCTTAAAAACAATGGTTGGAGGCTTCCTCTGCGCAAAGAAATACAATTCATATCTAGAAATCTATACGCCAAGGTGGGCAATACTTGGCTTTGGACAAATGATGAAGGTGGATGGGCCGAAAGTCGGATCATGATCCACGCCGAAAATGGATATACTGCCAAAGAACTCGAAGATCTTTTCGGGTGGAAAATAGAGGTCCCCAGCACAGGTATCCTCGCTTATTCCACAGATGCCATTCCCCATGACCCAGAAGTCAGAAATGCTTTTGTCCTAATCAGGACAATGTATAAAGATGATTTTGAAAAGAAACCTAAAACTGTGGTATAATGAAAATAATGAGAAAGAAAAAATGCTGGAAGAATACATAAAAGAATTGTCAGAATATTATAAAAAAGACACAGAATCGGGCATAAGCAAATTTGTTGAGTACTCCCATAACATACTCTCTCTAATCAAAAAAGAGCACGGTGAAGTTATTTACAGCTCAAAAGATACCTTAAAAAAAGGTTACTATTACTTCCTTGGCCTGAATCCTGGGGGTGAAGGTGAGATTACTAACGCTGATGGCGAAGTTGTGGAAAATTTCATAGGAAAACATTTAGATAATTTTCCCAAAAGAACAAGTAACGCCTTTTTTGATGAAAAGTGGGACATAAAAATCAGAACAAAAAATGGAGACACCAAGGGAAGAACATATAGTATCGGGGAAAATCCATTACAACTTCGTGTTAAATATCTATTCAATGAAATATTGAAATCTGAACTTAGAGATGTATTTGCCACAAATCTTATCTTCAAAACAACAAATAACTCCGATTCTCTCAACTTTGGTCTTGCAGGGCTGTGCTGGGGTGTTCATCTTCTTGCATTAAGCATAGTTCAACCAGATGTTATTATAACCTGTGGGAATAACCAAGATAAATCAGCATTCTTTTTTATTTCTGATTTATATAATGGCGTAGTTAAAACTCATAAATTAAAGGGAACTTTCTGTATTAAAGAATCAAGGATCACTATTTTGAATCGCCCTACCTTGCTTATTGGATTACCCCACTTAAGCCTGTTTGAAATCAGGAATAATGAAGATTTTAAGGAAAAGTTTTTGAGGATAATAGGAAGATAATAAATATGAAACTTAAACCATACAAAGGTGCAGGTGTTGCACTGTTCAAAAAAGCAGATGGTGAATATCAGGTTCTGCTGGGCAATCGGAAATATAAGCCGCAGGCAGGCAAATGGTCCATTCCCGGTGGTGGTTATGAATTAAAGGACTTAACTTTATTTACGGCTGCAGGGCGGGAATTGAAGGAAGAAACAGGATTAGACCTGTGCAGCGATGTAAAAGCGGTGCAGATTGGAGAAACTGTCACAGACTATATAAAATTGCCATTCTTTAAATGGAAAACTTATATGTATGAGGTTCCTTCTGATTTTCCAGTGCCAACAGAGATTCGTGAATTCTCCGAGATGAAGTTCATCCCCATCAGCAGACTGGGTGACTACAAGCTAGCCTTTGGAGTAAAGCGGGAAATCAAGAAATTCTGCCGTCAGAAAAATAACGATTGAGATTTACAACTCTCTGAAAAAAATCAGGTCGTAAAAAAACAAAACCAAACTTTGCTATTGTGTTTTTTTATAAGTAGATATAAAATCATGACATATACGGCACATATTCTAAGTGCTTGAAAAGGAGTAAAAATATGGGAAAATTTGTCATTAAGACATCAGATGCTGGTTGCAGATTTAATTTGGTTGCAGGAAATGGTCAGGTAATTGGTACTTCTCAAACTTATAAGTCAATGGATGCTTGTAAGAATGGAATTGAAAGTGTCAAGACTAATGCTTCCGCAGCTGGAATTGAGGATCAGACAAAAGAAGGATTCACAGAATTAAAAAATCCAAAATTTGAAATATATAAGGATAAAAGTGGCGAATTCAGATTCAGATTGACAGCTAAAAATGGACAGAATATTTTAGCTTCTGAGGGATATACTCAATTAGCTGGCTGCATGAATGGAATTGAATCTGTAAAAACAAATTCTGCTGATGCTGAGATAGTTGAAAAATAAATAATAAAACAATATGTGCTCTGGCTATAAGAAGAATTTTGCATTATTCTTTCTGACTGTCATTATTGCTCTTTCTCTATCTTCATGTAAGAATATCGTTAAGACAGTCAGGACAAAATCAGATATCAATCTGGCCATCGCATGGACAAACACACCTCACTCTGTCTCCTACGAAAGTACAATTATAGCTGCAAAGGAGACAGGGGCCAATGTAATACTTTTAGACATGGTTGAATCCTATGATCTTTCTTATAAAGATGGCTCTTTGACTTCTGGCAAGGACCAGAGGGGAATGCTGACCAGCGAAGCTGCAAAACTGGTCAAGTGCAACAAGGCGTTGAACTCCAATGTGGCAGAGGTTATGAAAGATATCGACTGTGTTATTTTCCCCGGAGGTTGGGATATCTCTCCGACTCTGTATTATGATGAGGAGGAATGGCATGGAATTGAAAGTGACGGAGATTATTGTGCCGAAAGGGATGTCTCAGATTATCTTCTGATTTCTTATTGCTTGGAAAAGAATATTCCCATCTATTGCATCTGCAGGGGAATGCAGATGCTTGCCGTGGTCTCTGGAGCAAAGATGGTTCAGGACATAGGCCGCTACTACGGGCAGAAAGGGCTGGACTACGACAATAGCCATCGTGACAAAAACAAGAAAATTTTCGCATCCCATGATGTAGAAGTAATATCAAAAGACTCACTTTTATACAAAACAACAGGCAGGACACTCCTTGAAAAATGTCCATCCTGGCACCATCAGATGGTGGAATCTGTCTCTGGCACCAGATTGACAGTTACCGCTGTTGCCGCAAACTCCAGCCTGCCTTTAATCGAGGCAATAGAACGGAAAGACCAATCCTTCTGCTTAGGCGTGCAGTATCATCCCGAAATAGCAGTGCGCAAAGTCAAAGAGAATGCAGAGGATGCAAATCTATATATGGATTCAGAACTGGCTATGACCGGGTTCAATGCCTTGGTGGAAAATGCGCTTGAGAACCTGGCAGAGAAAAGGAATGAACAGTATATTCTTTCTGAATACTGGACAGAAGGCTCTGTAGCAGCCGAAAGCCTGAATAACTATATTCTGGCAGTTACAGATAAAAATTCACCCGACTTTATCCCTGTCGAGTCCCGCATTGCAGTGTTTGACCTTGATGGAACTCTGATGTGCGAGACTTATCCATTCTGCTTTGAATATATGCTTTTTGCCGATTATGCACTGAACAGCGGGAGCGGTACAATTACAGAAGAGGTCAGGGCTGTGGCACAGGAGATCATAGATGCCGCAGGTGGAAAGAAGCCGGATGGCATGAGCACTCGTCAGGCCGCTGCTGGAGCCATTGCCTATAAAGGAATGACAATGGACAGTCTGGCCGGGATGGTGGATCGTTTCAAGGACTCGGAAGCCTGGGGATTCTCTGGAATGAAGCGCGGCCAGGCATTCTATAAACCGATGGTTGAACTTTTCGAGAAACTTAAGCAGAATGATTTCACCATTTACATTGTGACTGCAACAGAGCGGAATATTGTCAGGGCAGCGATTGCTGGGACACTTGATATTCCAGCCTCACATGTCATAGGCACAGAGTATGGATATACACTGACAGGACAGGGGGATACACCAGATACCGATTATACATTCCAGAGTTCCGATCAGGTTGTCTTTGATGGCAGCTACCATGGAGAGAATGCCAAGACCAGCAAAGTGGATGCCATTGTCAGGGAAATAGGGCAGCAGCCGGTACTGGCATTTGGCAATTCCTCAGGCGATTTGGCTATGGAGATCTACACAATATCAGGGAACCGGTGGAAAAGTGCTGCATATATGGTTGTGGCAGATGACGAGGAACGTGAATACGGCGATGCATCTGATGCAGAAAAAAAGAAAAAGACCTATTCTGACCTTGGAATCGGCATAATCTCCATGCGCTCTGATTTTAAGACTATTTACGGTGACGATGTACATAAAGTGACAAACGACAAATAAAGGAGGCTGTTATGCCAATTGACAAGACAAAAATAACACAGGATATGCTTGATAAAGCATTGGAGTGCAAGACTGCCGAAGAGCTTATGACACTTTGTAAGATTGAGGGCTTCGATATTACCAAAGACGAAGCAGAGTCATACATGGCAGAACTTGAGGATATTGAACTTGACGAGAAAGCTCTTGACAAAGTTGCTGGTGGTTATTGCTATGGTGACGGTGTTGATACAGATACAGTGGGGAGACCATGAAAAAAGATTGAGGTAACTATGCTGACCTGGAATGTTACATACCACTGCAGAAGTGGACAGAGAGAAGCTTTCTACCAGGCTCTCTGCCAGCTGGGAATCAGAGATAACTCCCTGGCAGAGGAAGGCAATCTGGGCTACAATTACTTTTTTGCGGCCGAGGTGCCGGATGACCTTCTTCTGGTGGAGAGCTGGACAAAACCAGAGCTGCAGCAGGCACACTGCCAGACCGAAATCTTTGCCCGGCTTCAGGAGCTCAAAACCCAGTACTGCACAGGTGTCGATATTGATAAATTCATGTATTGATACAATTTATTTCCTTGTTTTATCTCACTCTTTATAGTATCATATAAATAGAAACGTTTTTTGAAAGGAGGCTGCTATGGCTAGAGTTGTCTGTTCATGGGATTTAATCACATCATTTGTTATCGATGCATTCAAAGGTTATGGCGTGCCGGAGGAGGATGCCAGAATCTGTGCCGATGTACTTCTGGAATCGGACCGGCGTGGTATAGAAAGCCATGGCTGCAAC
>Ga0208297_1001233_pt1 | contig 27289 bp, 31 predicted proteins | sample LMS_cellobiose_e_FD_187367 | JGI IMG/M metagenome (GOLD analysis project Ga0208297, IMG submission 187367) | Rumen-fistulated moose microbial communities from Alaska, USA - LMS_cellobiose_enrichment (SPAdes) (version 2) | ecosystem: Host-associated > Mammals > Digestive system > Stomach > Rumen... | reverse complement strand
TTAAAAAATTCAACCCAATTCGTATGGGTTGGGTATCTATTGTCCAAAATCAATTACCGAAAACGGATCTAAGCTTGTTTTCTGTTTGTCCTAGCAGAAAGTTGTTGACAGCTTCGGACAAATAAAACAGGGCCTTTGCATTCTTTCATCAGCTAAGAAAAAGCCTTTCCTTGCCGATCCTAAGTTTCTGAAACACAAGGGCTTTACCATATGTGACGAGGCTGATAATGGTATTCAATTGTGGTACTTGCCGTTCTCTGCTGACGCTGATTATCCTAAGTTCAAGGACTGCGCTAAACACCCTCATGTTGATGAAGCAGGATACGTTCTGTATTACACCAGCCAGTGTCCGTTCAATGCAAAGTATGTTCCGATTGTGGAGCAAACAGCAAAAGAAAACGGCATACCGTTTAAGGCAATCCATATTGAGAGCAAGGAACAGGCACAAAATGCTCCTACACCGATTACGACATATGCTTTGTTCTGTGATGGAGAATATATTACCAATGAGCAGATGAATGATACTAAGTTTTTGAAGCTGGTATCAAAATAAGAGACACATCACGGCTCCCACACTGCCATCATCGGCGGCGGGGAGCGGGCAATAAAAGAACGGAGGTAAACTAAAATGAAGCTTGGAATTATCAGATGCATGCAGACGGAGGATTACTGTCCCGGTACAACAGATTTCAAGATGATTCGGGAGCGCAAAGGCGTCTTTGAAGGGATAGATGAGGATATAGAACTTATCGGATTTTGCAATTGCGGAGGATGCCCTGCTAAGAAATCGGTGCTTAGGGCGAGAAAATTAGTGGAACGAGGTGCCGATACGATTGCATTTGCCTCATGTATTCAAAAGGGAACTCCCATCGGATATCCATGTCCATTTGCAAAAAAGATGAAAGAAATCATCGAAAAGGATCTCGGAGATAAGGTCCGATTGCTGGACTATACCCACTGACAAATATGTGAAGGTGAGTATGATTATTCAACAGATCAGAAATGCTACTTTGAAAATAGAGTATGGCGGCAGCACTTTCCTTATTGATCCATGGTTTCAGGATCAGGGTACCGGTTTCTCCGCAAAGGCCGTCAAACCGGAAATGCAGGGAATCAGATGTCCGATGAATGCTCTGCCGTATACGCCGGAAAGAATTTTGAAAGATGTTGATTACTGCCTGGTCACGCATCTTCATTTTGACCATTTCTGCGAGGATTATTTACCCAGGGATTTAAGGATTGTTGCGCAGAATCATGAGGATGCAGAAAAGATCCGGCAGATGGGCTTTGAGTATGTGACTGCCTTTGAATCGGAGTTGTTGACATTTGGCGATGTCACGATTCATAAGACAAAGGCGATTCATGGGGACAGCAAGGAAGTTGTCAAAAAGATGGGCAATGTCTGCGGATATGTATTTGAAGCTCCGGGAGAAAAACGACTGTATCTTGCCGCTGATACGATCTACTGCTCAGAAGTAGAACAGACAATCAGACAGTATCAGCCGGAGGTCATTATCCTGAACTGCTGTGAAGCGACAACACCGATCGGCAGATTGATCATGAATCTGTCTGATGTAGAAAAGGTGTGCAAGGAAGCCCCGCAGGCTGTTGTAATTGCATCTCATCTGGACAGTGTCAACCACGCATTGCTGACGCGAAAAGACATAAAAGAGTTCGCAGATGAAAAAGGTCTTTCTGCAATCAGGGTGCCGGCAGACGGGGAATGCATAACCGTATAACTATAAGCTGAACAAAGTATTTCATAGCTGATGATACATATCAGTCTTTCACATCCAGTGAGAGGCTGTTTTTTTATGCTCAAGAACAGGAGGTAAACGTATATGAGCAATGCATTAAGAATCGGCAACCGCAGCATCAGCTATGAACAGGCAAAGGAAATGCTCTTCCCTGAGCTGATCCCGCAGAAAGGAAACGAGGCCATGCTTTCTACTGTTCCTCATGAAAAGGTGGAAGATATGGCGGTCGTGTTCCGGCTGGATCTTTATTCGGAGAGCGGCATGATGATGTCCACCAGAGAGAACCAGGCGATCCTGGACGGATTCGGCGTGACTGCCGATCAGATCAAGCAGGATGCACTGGAGAATGCATCGCACACACATCCGGCATCGTTTCGTTCCATGCAGGAAGTATTCGGTGACATGATGGGAGGCTTCCATGTGCCGGGACCGGATCCGGGGCAGCCGGCGCTGATCAGCTGCTTGCGTCCATTAAGGAAAAGGATGACAGAATCAAGGAGATCGAAGCACTCCGGCAGCACATCTTCGATTACAGCAAGACCAGGAAAATCTACCTTGAATATAAGCGGCTGCCGAAAGCAAAGAAGACAGAATTCTATGAACTGCACCGGGCGGAGATCGAGCTGCAGGAGGCTGCACGAGCTGCCTTTGATCAGTTGCCGGAAGAAATGAAGCTGCCAACTGTGAAGGAACTGAATGCAGAGTGGATCCAGGCTGATCCAGGAGCGGCAGGCTGAGTATGCGGAGTATTGTAAGGTCAAAGCAGATCGAACAGAACTCATCCGGGCGAAGCAAAATGCGGATGTGATTCTGCGCAGACAGCAGGATGAACGAGGTGAACAACCGAGAGAAAAATAATGTGGGTAAGTTGTTCCGGGAAGCGGATATTCTATTTGGAAAAAATGCAAAAAAATATAGATGTAACTATTGACATTACATCAGGACGATATTATATTGTGTTTCGTAAGATGTAATCGCAACAGTTACATCAAAAGCATAGGAGTATATTACCAATGACAAACATCGAAAAAGCTCTTGCACTCATTAACACTTTCGCAACAGGAGATACCGAAAAAGCCGCTTCCCTTCTGGCAGAAGGCTACATTCAGCATAACCTGGCATACGGCACAGGACGTGATGCTTTTGTCGGCAGCGTGACCTGGCTGGCTTCCGCACCGGTGAAGACCACCGTAAACAACATCCGTGCCTTCGAGGACGGTGATAAGGTTTTCCTGCAGACCGTTTACAATTTTGCCGGAGCAGGTGAGCAGGTAGCTTTCGACATCTTCCGCATCGACGAAGACGGCCTGATCGCGGAGCATTGGGACAACCTTGCTGCTAAAGCGGATCCGAATCCTTCAGGTCACACCCAGACCGACGGATATGACAAGCTTGAAGATCTCGATAAGACGGAAGAGAACCGTGAGGTCATCAAGAACTTCCTGCATGACGTGATGCAGGGCAAGGCTCCTGAAAAGACACCTTCCTACTTTGAGGGTGATGCCTACATACAGCACAACACCGGTATTGCGGACGGTCTTTCCGGCCTCGGCACTGCACTGGCCGCACTTGCAGAGCAGGGCATTCAGATGATTTATGATACGGTCCATCAGGTCCTGGCGCAGGGCAACTACGTACTGGCCGTTTCTGAAGGCACCTTCGGCGGGGCTCCCACTTCCTACTATGATCTGTGGCGTATTGGGAACGGCAAGGTAGCAGAGCACTGGGATGTCATGGAGACGATTGCAGAGAAGGATACCTGGCAGAACCAGAACGGCAAATTCTAAGAAGTAACCATTGAAATTACAACAACGGTGAGGTAGGATGTGCGGTGGAAAGGAAGGGCCCAGTTATGCAGATCTCAAGCAGATTTACCGTGGCACTGCACATCTTCTCCTGTGTGGATGTCTTCAAGAATCAATATAAAGTAACCAGTGATTTTCTGGCAGGAAGCATCAATACGAATCCGGTCATTATTCGGAAGATCCTTTCGCAGCTCAGCAAGGCTGACCTGATCACGGTCGCGAGAGGCACCGGGGGCATTACGATCAATCGGCCTTTATCGGAGATCAGCTTCTATGATGTCTATCAGGCAATCGAGCCGGTGGAAAAAGGAGACCTCTTTCATTTCCATGAAGCCCCGAATCCTGAATGCCCAGTCGGACGTAATATCCATAAGCTGCTGGACGGAAAGCTTAAGAGCATCCAGGACGCCATGGAGAACGAGATGAAGAAATACACTCTTTCTGATCTCCACAGCGGAATGGAAGAACTGCTCGGACAGGAAGAGTAAGATGCTTGAAGGCCTTCGGAGATCCCGGAGGCTTCCATTTTATAGAAGGAGCGATACGGATGGAAACCAAAGAATATTTCGGCTTTCTGGTCAATGAGATACATACAGCAGTCGTAGCTACCGTCGATGACGAGGGTCTTCCCGTCACAGCGGCAATTGATATGATGGATCACGACGAGAACAGTCTTTATTTTCTAACCGCAAAGGGAAAAGGCTTTTATGACCGGCTCGTAAAACGAGGCTTTCTGGCTTTCACCGCGCTGAAGGGTGAGGACACCATGTCCAGTGTGGCGATCTCTGTCAGAGGCAAAGTCAGAGGACTGGGATACGAGAGGATCCCGGAACTCTTTGAAAAGAATCCGTACATGCATGAGATCTATCCGACAGAGAAATCCATGCATGCCCTGACGGTTTTCCAGATTTACGAAGGGACCGGGGAATGGTTCGATCTTTCAAAAAAACCGATCGAACGAGCCTCCTTCTCCTTCGGCAATACCGAGAAAAAGCCGGAAGGATACTTCATTACAGACGCCTGTATCGGCTGCGGCAGCTGCGTGGCAGTCTGTCCGCAGAGCTGCATCATTACGGACAGCATTCCTCATGTGATCGAGCAGGAGCATTGCCTGCATTGTGGGAACTGCTTCGAGGTTTGCCCGGCAGGGGCTGTGGAAAGAAGGTAATTCCTATGAAAGAAATGACACAGAACGAACGCCTGGATCTTCTGGTAGAAGAATTCAAGGAAGACTCCGTTCAGTACAGAAATCTCGAAACTCCGAAGGATACGGAAAGCAAGAAACGGATCCTCCGCTCGCTTATGAATATCCGGATGCCGAAGATGATGCCTGCTTCCGTACTTCAAATCCAGGATGAATACCTGCAGGGCTGGGTCCGTGAAAACGGGATCGTGACTATGAACGAGATCCCGACAATTGCAGATCAGGGCAGTCGCCATGCTTTTGCAGACAAGCTCTCCATCTGGCAGGGCGATATCACAAGGCTGGCGGTCGACGCCATCGTGAATGCGGCCAACTCACAGATGCTCGGCTGTTTCGTACCCATGCACACCTGCATTGACAACTGCATCCATACTTTCGCCGGAATCCAGCTTCGGGCAGAGTGCGACCGTCAGATGAGGAAGCTTCGGGCGGAATATGGTCCTGATTATGAGCAGCCCACGGCCGTTCCGATGCTGACAGACGGATACAACCTCCCGGCGAAGAAGGTGGTACATATCGTCGGCCCTATCGTACAGGGAAGGCTCACAAAAGACCTGGAGCAGGATCTTTCGGATTGTTATAAAAACACCTTGGACCTCTGTCTGGAGAATGGGATGAAGAGCATTGCCTTCTGCTGCATCTCCACCGGAGTGTTCCGGTTCCCCAATAAACGTGCTGCGGAAATCGCAGTGAAGACAGTCGCGGATTGGATGAAACAGCATCCGGCCGCCATGGAAAGAGTGATCTTCAATGTTTTCAAAGATGAGGACAAAGCATACTATGAAGCAGAATTACAATGATCTCCCGAACGGATATCTGGAGTCTATCAATAAAGGAATCAATGCGGTCCGGCGGTTCCGGGGCGGCATGACCATGGGAAAACTCTCCCGGGAGGAAGCTTTTGCCAGACTAAAAAACGAGATCGAGACCGCTGATGCCATCGTGATCGGAGCCGGTGCGGGACTTTCCACGGCAGCAGGTTTTACCTATGGCGGTGAACGCTTTGAAAAGTATTTCGGTGACTTTGCCCGGAAGTACGGTATCCGTGATATGTATTCCGGCGGCTTCTATCCCTTCCCGGATGAGGAAACCCGCTGGGCATGGTGGGTCAGGCATATTTACTACAACCGTTATGTCCCGGCACCAAAACCGGTCTATCAGGATCTGCTGAAACTGGTTCAAAACAAGGATTACTTTGTGATCACGACCAACGTGGATCATCAGTTTCAGACGGCAGGATTCGACAAAAAACGACTTTTCTACACACAGGGCGACTATGGTTTGTTCCAGAGTGTTAACCCGAAGATCCGGAAAACCTATGATAATGAAGCATGGGTCATGACAGCCATGGAAGCGCAGGGCTTTGTGCGTGATTCGGATAATATCTTCCAGCCTCCGCAGGATAGACTGCTTCTCATGCGGATCCCAACGGAGCTGATTCCAAAATGCCCGGATGACGGATCGGACGTGACGATGAATCTTCGCGCGGATGACAGCTTCGTGGAAGACGAAGGCTGGCACAGGGCATCGGCAGCCTATTCCGATTTCTTAAGAAGACATGAAAATCTGCATGTGCTGTATCTGGAGATCGGCATCGGAATGAATACGCCGGTTATCGTGAAGTATCCTTTCTGGCAGATGACAAATGACAACCCGAAGGCTGTCTATGCCTGCCTGAATTACAATGAAGCTTACTGTCCGGGTCAGATTGAATTGCAGTCCATCTGCATAGACGGGGATAGCGGAATAGTTATAGAAAAGCTGTTGAACGAATTGAATTAATGTCTTTTACCGGTAGGTTGGTCCTACCGGTTTTTTTAGCATCAAGGATGCTCAGCTCATCAACGATATATCGGTGATGTCAAAAGGGATTGGGGCGCTTCCCCAAAGAGCACGCGGAGCAGGATGCCCAGCATCCAATCAGGAGATCTGCCCATCTGCTTACAGATCACATTCAGGTCAACATCTGTCGTGGCCCGCTCATACTTTCTGTCGAAGATGGCATACAGAAAGATGCCGCCTTTCAGAACAAAATGGCTGGCATACGATGATACCGAGAGCCGGTAGATCGTCCGCTCAAGTCTGTAATAGACGAGAGTATCCTGGAGCGTGCAGCCGGAGCTGACAGCGAAATTCTTCAGTCTTGCCTTTACGGATTCTGCATTCATGAAACAAGCACCTCCAGATAAGTTCTTGCAATAGCTTCGCACCGCAGCGTTTTGGCATAGGTATAGAGCCGGTCGATCTGCCTGTCTTTCCTTTTCAGGTAGTTGCGCAGAACCTCTGATGTTTCTTCAATACCGATTTTATTGCGGTAGTAGATGATATCAACGACGGTCTTTTCAATGTCAAAGATCCGGAATGAACCGCCGCCTTCCATGATCTGTACAACACCGGTTTCCATACGGGAAGGATCAAAATAGAATATCTTGATTTCCGGCCAGTCAGGAAGGGTACTGACTTTTTTCTTCCGGTCGATCGCAACATCGATAACATCGGGAAGGAAATTAGTAAGCTCATAATAGCGGGCGGCATTCATCAGGCAGATCACACCCTCCGGAATATACGCAGCGGCGTTGATGAAATCATTTTCATCGCCTTTATAGGAGAGATTCTCGTATGTGGTCCGGTTGATGCGGTGCAGCTGACCGTTTTCTTCCATCTGACCAATTTTGTAATAGGAATACCCCATGTTCTTCAGTTCACTGGTCGTGTAGTATTTCTGATTTGCTTCAAACGCGATCACAAGCATCACCTCCTTGTCCCGGAGTACACATCATTCCGAGAATATTTTCAATTAAATTCGGCAGATAAAAATAATAGCAGAAAATAATTAAAATACCGCTGGAATGAATCAGAGCCCGTACCGGTCTTATAAAGGCCGATGAATCGGTCTCTTCTAGTGCCCAGAGGCTGAACGATGAAACTCGCAGTCGAGCCAGACAATCAATGGATACCATATTGCCTGAACTTGTCAATCAGACATGGAGGTTTTCATATGACCAATAATGAAGTAACGCTGCTTACAAGTGGTCACCGATTCTTGGGTTTATGCGTAATGTAAGTACGTCGCCCACTTGGGAACCACCTTCGGGTGGTTTTTCATACTGAATAATCTAGGGCTGGTCAAATAGATCTAGGTCCACCTGTAGGCCGGAGCAATTCCGGCCATTATATTATTTGCGTCTTTCAGTGTTCAATTTTTCAGGTTGGTAATAGGACATATGATTACACCGGATGGGTCCATATATGCATACGGTGAAACCGCACAAAGGACCATCTTGAAGGCTGGCTTGCCCATATCCTCAGTATTCAGATTGCTTTCCAGTTTGTTCAATGACTTTATCCCATCATCAATAAGAGTCTTTCCTCCAAGTTTTATCTCAATCAACGCATATCTCCCGTCAGGAAGGACAACCACACAGTCACATTCCAGATTATTGTGGTCCCGATAATGATAGACCTGAGCTCCCATTGACTGGCCATATGTCCTGAAATCCCGGATTGCCATGTTCTCGAAAAGAAAACCGAAGGTCTTCAGATCTTTGATAAGCGCACCTGGACCAAGCCCCAACGCCGCGGCAGCCACGGAAGGATCCGTCAGATATCTGGTTGGAGAAGTCCTGATGGCAGTTCTGGAACGTAGGTTTGGATTCCATGCTGCGAGATCCTCAAATACGAAGAGTCGGTTCAGATGATGCAGGTAGTTTTCCAATGTGGGTTGTGAATACGACACGTTCCCGTGTTTCATGGAATCCTCATATATTACTGAACATGAAGCAGAGGTTCCAATCAGTCTTGAATACGATCTGAGGATTGCCTTTGTCCATTCCGGATTCAGTTTGAGAACATCATCTGAGCTACCATCAATTTCCTGATACAGAAGGGCATCCAGATAGTTGTTTGCCTGCTTCAGAGCGGATTTTTCACTATTGGCTATAACTGCCATAGGCCATCCGCCTCTGCAGACAAGGTATGCTATTTTTTCCAGTTTCCCGTCTGTCTGTATAGGACTGAAACTCTTGTTTTCGTTGAAAAGGGAGGAAAGTGATATTTCTCCCGAAGAATCCCCGGATTCGAAAAGGCTCATTGTGCGCATTCTCATGCGTTTTATTCGCCCCGTGCCGCTATGGGTGTCCTTGCTTATCTTCTGGGGAGTGGCTGATCCGGTAAGTATGAACTGGCCAAAAGCCTGTCTCCTGTCTACTGTGAAGCGGATAGTATCCCAGATTTGGTCTGCGGCAATCTGCCATTCATCAATGAGCCTAGGTGTATCCCCAATCAAGAGAGATTCCGGATCAGATTGTGCAATGATTTTATTTATTTCTTTTGTCTTGGGATTGTTCATGTAAAGAACGCTTTTTGCTATCTGTTCTGAAGTGGATGTTTTTCCACACCACTTGGGACCTTCGAGTAAAACAGCGCCAATGCTGGAAAGCTCTTCCTGTAGAATTGTATCAGCTATTCTTGGATAGTATTCATTCATAATCAAACAATACATCAAGGCATGGATGAAGTCAACAAATTATGCCAGTTGGAGTATTTTGATTATACCAGTTGGAGTATTTTTGTTATGCCAGTTGGAGCATTTTTGTTATGACAGTTGGAGCATTTTAATTATACCAGTTGGAGCATTTTGATTATACCAGTTGGAGCATTTTTGTTATGCCAGCTGGAGTATTGATTTCTATCCACAAACCCCACTAGACCGTTTAGTTTCTCCATACAAACTGGCTCACTTCTGATTGACAGCAAGGTTAAGGTCTCGCGGCATGAGGAGTGCGTGATGTCGATGTCTTGCAAGTAGTGTAGGTGAAACAACTATGGGCTAGCGCTTCAAAGAGAGAAAATGGCTCACATTCGGAATTTGCGTTATTTTTGCCGGCTATTTCCATCCTTTTCCATCACAACGACTATCTTTCCGTCAACACCTTTTTCCTGCGCTTTGATGGCCTGTTTTATATCTGAGAACTTGAATGAGGTTCCTATGAAAGGTGTTATGTTATGCTCAGCTATGAAAGCAAAGATTCTGTCTATGGTCTCCTGCGTTGGGTAGTTGGAAAAGAATCCGGTGAGGTAGCAACCATTCGGTATTTCCTTTATCGGGTCAAATCCGTTCAGATGGTATTCTCCTCCCAGAATCCCGGTATTGCAGACGATTCCTCCGCGGTAAAGATGCTTGAGCGAATCTCTGATGGTTCTGGGTCCTATAAGCTCCAGAACCTTATTTGCATAAAACCCATCGGGCAACTTGTTTTCAGGGTCAAAAATAGCTTCACAGCCGAGGCTGGTGATCAGATGTGTTTTTCCCATTTTGTGTGTTGTCCCGTAAACCTTGCATCCGAGAGATGTTGCAATCTGCATCGAGGCATAACCAAGTGCTGAGGTGGCGCCTCTTACAAGAAGTATATCGGACGGCTTTATGTCCAGACATTCAAACAGGGAACCCCATGCTGTAAAGAAGGTCTCCGGGATGGCGGCCAGGTATTTTGGTTCAAGAACTGGAGAAATATGAAACAGGTTACTCACAGGCAGGAGCGCATATTCTTCATAGGAGCCGTTGAAGTTTCTTCCCATCCCGCCCATGAGAGAACAGACAAGATCACCCTTTTCAAAACCCTGGTCGAGAGAGTCTTCGACAATTCCCACGCATTCAATACCGGGTACTATAGGCTTGTTGATATAGTCTGCGCGGATTTCGTTGACGCGAAGAACAAGTTCCGAGTGGTTCATGCCAAAGGCCAGTATCTTTACAAGTATCCACCCTTTTGTGGCTTTCGGTGTTTCAAGTTCTTCAAGGATAATATCATCACTGTTTGTAATGCCTCTCAAGATTACAGCCTTCATTCTTCAACCTCCATCCAACACTGCGGGTCTGCATCATACATGTTATGTGTGTATCCGTATGTGACAGACGGACAGCCGCGGCAGTATGCCTTGAGCTTGCATTTGCTGCATTTCACAAATTTGTCATACTGTCTGTATTCTTCAAATCCCGGTGAGGTCCACAGGTCGTACAGACTTGTGCCAAGTACCGATCCGATCTCCGATTTCATTCTCCTGCAGGCATAGACCGATCCTGTCGGCAGGATCGTCAAGTGGTTACGGCCACAGTTGCAACCATCGACGATGGCATTGGAAGGAAGATTCTCGTCCGGGTTGAACAGGCCTTTTTCGTATCTGTACAAAGTCCATAGATGATCCTTCAGATGGTAGGTTGTTTTGGAATCTTTATGGGCCATGTAACGCTTGAAGCACTCATCCATGAACGCTCTGTATTCTAGAGGTGTCATATGGATATCGGGGTCATATGCCTTTTCAATGCTGGTGGGGCAGTAGCGCCCGACCGCATAGACGTCAACACCCAGTTCATCAACCAAATCGATAAGTGCCGGGATTTCCTTGTGGTTTGTTTTTGAGACTGTGGACATGACCGCCACCCACATCCCTGATTCCTTGATGAGTTTGATTGCCTGCAGTGAGGCCTTGAAACTCCCCGGTTTGCGGAACATATCATGCGTCTTTTCCAATCCGTCAAGTGATATCTGATATTTGACACATCCCAGCTCATGCATTCTTCTGCAGACATCATCGGTCAGGTGGAACGGATTCCCCATGATGCAGAAACGCAACTCCTTTTCATGGAAGAGTTCAAGCAATCTCCAGAAGTCCGGGTGAAGGATAGGGTCTCCACCAGTGAGGTAGATATAGGGGATTCTGTCTACTTTTTCGCAGAATTCGACAATTTGATCTGTCACATGGACCATATCCTCGAATGTCATCATGTTCAATGAGGGATGACCTTCCGAGAAAATATAACAATGTCTGCATCGCTGGTCACAGTAGTCAGTAATGTGCCACTGGATTGCAAAATAGTCCTTCATGCCAAAAACGCCCTAAATGAAAACGAGGGCGTCAATCCTTTCGGAATTGACGCCTTGCATTTTCATTTTGACTCAGGGTCTTTCGCTCCACAGGCTGGTGTCGGTTCAGGATCCTTTGTTCCGCAGGCAGGTGCTGGAGCCGGATCAGCAGATCCACAGGCAGGTGCCGGAGCCGGATCGGCTGTTCCGCAAGCAGTGCTTACGACCATCTCTTCAAGCATGGCGTTTTCCTCCTTTCGAAGATTCTGGTCAAATATTAACGGGTGGACGGAAAGAAAGCACTGGTCAAATATAGACTAAGGGTCGGAATTTGTGTTGCAATGTCATTGATTCAGAATAAGGAGTCCCTTTTGTGAGCCAATACAAGGAAGCCAGAGAGCGCACTAAGACTAAAATTGAGGATGCCTACTGGGATCTGATGATCAATAACGAGCGAATCACCGTTAAGAAAATCATCGAGAAAGCCGGTATTCACAAGTCCACTTTCTATTTCTACTATGAATGGGTGGACGATGTTCTGTCGGAGATCAAATCACGGATGATGAATCTTCTGGTTTCAACAATTGAGAGTGAAAACCGTGAAAGGGGCAACTTCCAGCAGGTCATGATAGAAATGAGGAAGATGTTCCATGATAATCGAAAGTATCTTGTCCCGCTGGTCCTGGAGCAGCGTGGTGGTGATTTTGCAGTTAAATACCGGGAATACATCAAAGAGCATTTTGCTGAAGATATAGGTTTGGACTACAGAACCGGCAATGATGTGAAAAATGATGTGGCGAACTGTGTTCTTGCCGGTTTGGTGGAAATAATGCTGTATGAATTGTCCAGCGAGATAATCCCTGATGAGTTCACCTTCAAGATTGGTGACGGTATCATCAGAAAGGGCGTGGCGCTGACATTGAGCGAAGACTTGAACATCAAGATTGGATAGTAATTGCAGATCTTGAATGTGAATATTCAGGAAAGAATTGAAAAGTATCTCCATACAAACTGGCTGGACTCTGATTGACAGCAAGGTTAAGGTCTCGCGTAGAATCAAGGCATAGTAGTTGAGGTCTCGCGGCATGAGGAGTGCGTGATGTCGATGTCTTGCAAGTAGTGTAGATGAAACAACTATGGGCTAGCGCGATGCCTTCAGGCCAGGTATGGAACTGAAAAGGAAACTGGAAGGAGGAAATGGAAATGGGTAAGAGAATCATCGCTGTGAATGCCGGACCGAGAATTGGCTGGAATACAGAGACACTGATTGCAGAAGCCTCAAAGGGAGCACAGTCAGCTGGAGCTGAGGTCAAGAGATACGACCTGTTCCGTCTGGAAAGGTATACAGGTTGCATTTCCTGCTTTGGGTGCAAGAAGGAGAGATTCAAAGGACACTGCATCTGCCGTGATGGCCTAACGCCGGTACTTGATGACATTCGGACGGCGGATGGGCTGATCATAGGGTCTCCGAACTACCTTGGAGAGTTGACCGCATCCTTCAGGGCACTGTATGAGAGGCTGATATTCCAGAATCTCACCTACAGCATGGATCCGATGTGCTGCAATGAAAACATGATTCCGGTTCTTCTCATAATGACGAGCAACGCACCGGATTACGGCTATCAGGCACTGCTTCAGAACTATCAGCAGACGATGAGCCGCTTTGTAGGCCCTACGAGGGTTTTGGTCAGTGGTGACACCCAGCAGCTGAAGGACTACAGCAAGACCGATTGGCCGTGGTACTTCAACGCCGAGGCAAAATACAGAAGGCATGAGACTGTTTTCCCGATGGAGTGCAGGAAGGCCTATGAAATGGGACTTGAGCTGGTAGAGTGATTCCGGTATTCGATGAAGCAGAGGATATCATACAAGGTGCAATCACTATAGTTGGAGCAGAGAAATGAAACTCAAGAAGAACTATATCAGAAAGGGACAGAAGCTTCCGATATGGGGAATCGGACCGTATATGATAGGAGCAATGGGCGCTGTAGGTGTGATCGGAATCGCGCTCTTCTGCTTCATCCTGGAAGAGGGCTCTCTAAAAAGCCCTTGGAATATCGTATTCCGTATTGTCGGAGGCTTTCTGATCGCTCTTGGAATAGCAGTCTGGTATATCGGTGCGATTCTTTCCGGCATGGATGACAATATAGCCGATAACAGACTCAAGACAGATGGCATCTATGCGTGGGTCAGAAATCCAATGTACAGTGGCTGGTGGATGTTCATTACCGGAATATGCCTGATGTGGGCGAATAGCTGGCTGCTTGCAACATTTCTGCTGAACTGGCTGATAATGACTGTCGTACTGAAGAATACGGAAGAGAAGTGGCTGCTTGAGCTGTATGGCGATGAGTATGCAGAGTATAGGAAAAGGGTCAACAGATGCATACCGTGGTTTCCTGGAAAACAGTAGAGACAAAAGCATCGTGTCCAAATCTGTTATCTGTTCTTTCAGCAAATGAAAGAATCTTGTCAGACTCTCTCATTTTGAGAGGAACAGGATACATTCTGAATTGATAATCTTTCTTCTCTGGATTATATGATATCCAACTGATTGTGCACAATCATAAAGCGTACAACAAGAAAAACAGAATAGAACAAATTATACGGAAGGATTTGAAAATGACAAAGATTGAATTTCTGAAGGGACTGGCAAAGGGCTGGTTCGGCAACTCTCAGCAGCACTCTATCCACGCACAGCTTCTGAAGGCACGCGGCCTTGTCAAGCTGGCTGACAAGATCATGGCAGAGTCCAACGAGGAGTGGGAGGAGGCCAAGAAGGTCAACGCCCGCCTCATCGAGCTTGGAGAAACTCCTACAGTGGAGATGCAGGAGTATCCTGTCATTACCGACATCAAGGCAATGCTCGAGTATGACTGCAAGGACTCTGCTGAAGCACTTCCAATGATGAGCAAGGCTCTCTCACTTTTCGATGACGACTATGTGACAAAGCGCATGATCGAAGAGTTCATCATCGACGAGCAGGATCACTTCAACTGGGTAAAGGGCCATCTCTGCCTGATCGAGCAGATCGGCATCGAAAACTACATGATCGAGATGCTCGGCTGAGAGGGAGGATATTATGGAAGGAGTTGAAAGGGTCTATCAGTTCCTGAATGAAGTAGGAACCTATTATCTTGCAACTGTTGATGGCGACCAGCCGAGAGTACGTGCCTTTGGAACGGTTCTTCTCTGCCACGGGAGGATATATATACAGACTGGCAAGGTGAAGGCTGTTTCCAGACAGATCGCAGCCAACCCCAAGGCAGAGCTCTGCGCCTTCAAGGGAGGAGAGTGGCTCCGCCTCAGTGGCAGGCTTGTGAATGATGACAACCGCGAAGTGAAGGTCGCCATGCTCGAGAAGATGCCAAGTCTCAAGGGCATGTACAGCGCAGATGACGATAACATGCAGATGCTGTACTTCACGGATGCAGAGGCTACCTTCAGCTCCTTTACTTCAGAGCCTGAAACAGTCAGATTCTAACCAACAGAGGTCGCATTGAGGAATCGATGCGGCCTTTTTCAGATAAGGAGGTTCGTTCTATGAATATTCAAGTAAGATACTATTCCCGCTCCGGCAATACGAAGGCTGTTGCAGATGCGATTGCAAAAAAGGCTGGAGTTCCGGCAGTCTCTGTTGACAGCCTAGATGCAGCCATTGTCGAGAGTACGGATGTGCTTTTTATCGGCGGTGCACTCTATGCCTACGGTCTGGACAGACATTTGAAGGAGTATCTGGGAGCACTGGATGGCAGCAAGGTCAGAAAGGCCGTTGTCTTCTCCACCTCCTGGCTGTCAAGGCACTCCATTGACCTTATCAGAAAGGGGCTTGAGGAGAAGGGCATCAAGGTCGAGGCAGAGACATTCTATGTCAAGAGCAGACCGAATGAAGCGCAGTTGAAGGCTGCAGCTGAATTTGCGGAAAAGTTCATATAATGTCCAGCGAAGATACAACTGCAAGGTATGACTGCATCAGGCTAGGCAATCAGCTGTGCTTTCCACTGTATGCCTGCGCGAAGGAGGTCGTGAGACAGTATCGCAGGCCACTCGAGGAGTTGGATCTCACATACACGCAGTATGTTGTGATGATGGTCCTCTGGGAGCACGGTGGAATGACGGAGGGCGAGCTTGGCAGGATAGTGCATCTGGATTCCGGCACCCTTGCCCCACTGCTGAAGCGCCTTGAGAAGCAGGGCTTTATCAGCAGAGTAAGGCCCGACAGCAACGAGAGGAAGCTGTTCATTTCACTGACAGAAGCAGGAGAGGCTCTCAAGGAGAGGGCAATCGACGTGCCCCAGGCCATGATGGGCTGCATCGACCTTCCCCAGGAGGAGCTTCTGCAGCTGAAGCGGCTTCTGGACAAGGCGCTGCTTTCAATGGAAGCAAAGGTCTGAAAGAAATCCACTTTTCATACTTTAGTGGTAGGTTTTCCTGTTTTATTGGAATAATCAGCATGAGAATACTGGACTTGTTCTGCTTCTCTATGCTGAAATTGGTGCTGTAGGAGAATCTGCAATATGAGAGATGAGACCAAGTGCCTGCATGCAGGATACACACCAAAGAATGCCGAGCCAAGGGTTATGCCCATCGTTCAGAGCACAACATATGTATATGACAATACCGAAGAGGTGGCAGCTGTCTTCGACGAACCGATGAAGTCCCTGATATACTCCCGCTTCGGCAATCCGACTGTAATGGCAGTAGAGGACAAGATCGCAGCTCTGGAGGGTGGAGTAGGTGCAATGTGCACCACCTCCGGACAGGCCGCAACCCTTCTTTCCATCCTCAATATCTGCAGGGCAGGTGACAGCATAGTAAGTACTGCAGAGATATACGGTGGTACAGTCAATCTGTTCTCCTTCACGCTGAAGAAGCTGGGAATCGAGTGCATCTTCGTCGACAAGAACCTGCCGGACGAGGAGATAGACAAGGTCTTCAGGCCGAACACCAAGCTGGTCTTCGGTGAGACGATTGCAAATCCAGCCCTCACAGTCTTCGATATCGAGCGCTTTGCAGCAATTGCTCACAGACACGGTGTGCCACTCATAATGGACAATACCTTTGCGACCCCGATTCTCTGCAAGCCCTTCGAGTTCGGTGCCGATATAGTGATCCACTCCACTACAAAGTACATGGATGGCCACGCACTCCAGGTAGGTGGCGTCATCGTCGACAGCGGAAAGTTCAACTGGGCAAATGGAAACTTCCCGGAGCTCACAGAGCCAGATGAGTCCTACCATGGAATCTCGTACACCCAGACCTATGGCAGCAAGGCGTACATCGTCAAGGCCAGAATGCAGCTCATGAGGGACTTCGGCGTCTATCCAGCTGCCCACTCGGCCTTCCTTCTCAATCTTGGACTTGAGACCCTTGCCGTCAGGATGAAGCAGTACTGCGAGAATGCACTGACAGTTGCAAGGTACTTGGAGGCCTCTCCGTATGTGGACCATGTCAACTACCCGGGACTTGAGAGCGACAGATACCATGAGCTTGCAAAGAAGTATCTCAAGGGTTCAAGCGGAGTAATCTCCTTTGTCATCAAGGGAGGAAAGACGAATGCAATGAAGTTCATGAACTCTCTGAAGCTCGCCTCCAACGAGGTACATGTCGCAGATATCCGCACCTGCGTTCTCCATCCGGCAAGCGAGACACATCGACAGCTTACTGAGGAGCAGCTTGTCGCATGCGGCATCGACGGTGGAATGGTGAGACTCTCTGTCGGTCTGGAGAGTGTAGAGGACATCATCGAGGATCTCGAGCAGGCATTTTCAAGGATAGGCTGAGAAAGGAATCTTTCTATCAGCTGAGCGCAAAGGCAGGGGTGCCGATCAAATGGCCCTTTGCCTTTTTCATATATATATATGTAATAGAACAGTTATCTGTATGCACATACCGATTCATATATACAAAAATGGCAGTTCGAACTGGACGATTTCAGGGCAAAAGGCGACAGTTTGTCCGAGTTTGAAGGTACACGAAAAATGGGTTTCGGCAACTTTTGGAGGTGCTCTCACAGGTATGTTTTTGCATTGAAATGTTTTATACCTTTAGAGGGAAAATTGTCGCAAATAAAAGTTAAAAAAAGGCTTTGCGGACAATTGTTTACACGGTAATATTACATGGAGGATACTCTGCTCTAGGTGTCCTATAACAGTATGGGGAATCGAATTAGTTTTAATCAGTACAGGACAATGGATCTGCTCTTCTTTGCTCTGATCCTTGCTGTATGTGAATCTGCAGTGGTCAAGGCGGCCACTACCTTTTCGTCTCAGCCATACGTTCTATCTACAGTACCTGTTGTCGTGTGTATAGTTTACATGCGCTGGGGAGTATATGGGTGCCTCCATGCCGTGTTGGGAGGAGTGGTAGGCTGCTTCGTTTCGAAGGGAACTGCAGCACAATACGGAATCTACTGTCTGGGGAATCTCTTTTCCATTCTCTCCCTTCCGCTTCTCATGAAGGTCGGAAAGGACAGGGTAAGAGAGAGTGTTTCCTGGTCTCTGCTGTATGCTTTTCTCGTGACGGTGCTGATGCAGATAGGCCGCGGTCTTGTGGCCACTCTACTTGGCTCCCCACTGGGGATAGTACCGAAGTTCATCCTGACCGATTCGCTGTCAGTGGTGTTCTCGTTGGTAGTAGTATGGATATGCAGGCGTCTGGATGGGGTCTTCGAAGACCAGAAGACGTACCTGCTGAGAATAAATAGGGAAGAGGGAGGAGCTTGATGAAGGTTACGGCATCTGATTACCTTATCTATGATGAACAGACGAAAACGTATAGGGAGAGTCCCGAACAGCGTGTCAGAGACGATGTCGAAAAGCATTACTGGCTGCATGTAGGACTTGCAGTTGCAAAGGATTGGCGACTCTATTTGATGTTGCTTCCAATGCTGCTGGTCTTCCTGTTCTGGAGATATTTCCCGATGTATGAGCTGCTCGGATGCTTCAAGGTATCCGACGAGGTCCTTCCGGTCTCTCAGCAGTACTTCTCCGGTTTCTCGTATTTCAAGAGACTTCTCTTCTCCGGAGACGCACTCTCCAAGGAGTTCTGGAGAGCCCTCAGGAACACCTTCCTGCTCAGCTTCTACGGCCTCTGCTTCGGCTTCCCTGTTCCAATCATCCTGGCTCTCTTCTTCAATGAGATCAGGTCCAACGTCGCAAGAAGTATCTTCCAGGTCCTCACATATCTGCCGAAGTTCATGTCCACCGTTGTCATGACCTCTCTCATCACCATGCTTGTAAAGCAGGGTTCCCTTACCACCAGCTACGGTGTCCTGTCCCAGTTCCTCGAGAAGATCGGTCTCCTTTCCCACGAGATGGCACAGGCCGGACTTCTCAACAACCCTGGCTACTTCAGGACGATCTACCAGCTCAGTGGTATCTGGGAGACTGCAGGCTACAGCAGTATCGTCTACTTCGCTGCAATCATCGCAATCTCGCCGACCAGCTATGAGGCTGCCCAGATCGACGGTGCAGGCAAGATGGCACAGATGCGCTATGTCGTACTCCCAAGTATCCTCTCCACGATCGTCATCATGCTCATCACCAGGATCGGTTCACTTCTGAGCATCGGCTACGAGAAGGTCCTCCTCCTCTACAACCCGAACACCTACGTAACAGCAGATGTCGTCTCGACATTCGCTCAGCGCTATGGTCTTGAAGGTGCATCCAAGGGTATAGCATCGGCTGCCGAAATGATGAACAACGTCATCGGTATGTTGCTCGTCATCGGTTCGAACACGATAGCCAGAAAGGCATCGAACGTTTCGCTTTACTAAGGTGGTGCACAGATGAAAAGAAAACTTGAAATCTCAGAGCTTATCTTCAAGGTAATCAGCTATCTGTTCCTGACAATGTTCTCGATCATGTGCCTGTATCCTTTCGTATATGCGATCTCCGCTGCAATCAGTGGCAGACAGGCTGTCGAGTACTCGCAGGTCGTTCTCTTCCCCAAGCAGGTACAGTTCGCAGCCTTCAAGAGGATGTTCAGCAACAACATGTTCTGGAACTCCTACTCCAATACTCTATTCATTACACTGTATGGAACGATCTGGGCCCTCGGATACTCTATCCTCGGCGCCTACGCTCTTTCGAAGAAGAGACTCCTCTTCAGGAAGTTCTTCAACTTCTTCCTGGTATTCACAATGTGGTTCAGTGCCGGTATCGTACCTCAGTACCTGAACTACCTGAGCACCAAGGCCGTCTTCAACGGTGTTGGAATCACGGATGACAAGTGGCTCGTAGTCATCGCCATGGGCATGGCCGCCATGAATGTCATTCTCCTTAGAAACGCATTCGAGAATGTACCATCCGAGATCGAGGAGGCCGCCATCGTCGACGGCGCAACCGAGTTCCAGGTACTCTCGAAGGTCTACATACCGATGAGCAAATCGACAATCGCGACCGTAGCTCTCTTCTTCGGAATCTCCCGTTGGAATGGATACTTCTGGGCCCGCCAGATGATCAGCAACTCCAACGAGCATCCACTGATGGTCTTCATCAGACTTCTGCTCGAGGAGTACACCGACGCCGAGGCTATGGCTGGCTGGAGCGAGGTCTATGCATCCGACTCTGTCATCTACGCCCTGATCGTCTGCTCGATCGTTCCTATCCTCATCATCTACCCATTCATCCAGAAGTACTTTGCCAAGGGTGTCAACATGGGTGGTGTCAAGGAGTAATTGGGTTCACGTTGTACAAGTACAACTGAATATATGAAGATTACATTCAGGCCAACGGCCTTAAAGGAATGTAACGGAGGAAAAAATGAAGAAAATCATAGTTTTGTCCTTGCTCGTTGCTCTTACTCTCACCGCATTCGTAAGCTGTGGTGGCGGCAACAAGATCCAGGTAGCAGAGACACCAAAGGCAGCAGCTCCAGCTGCAGCAGCCGCAGCACCCGCAGCACCCGCAGCACCCGCAGCAGCTCCAAAGGCAGAAGCCGCTCCAAAGAAGGTAGAGCCTCTTACCTATGCTGATGGTACAGTCCTCAGAATGGCCACTGGATACAACAGCAAGAAGACCGGTCTTTCCTTCGATGCCGACACCGCTGGTCAGGGCATCGAGCTTGCTGGTGTCACCTACCACACAGGCGACCTCAAGCCGACATGGGTAGAGGTACAGAATGTCCTCAAGGTAAAGTTCGAGGACAAGTATCAGGGCAACAGCGCTACAAACGAGCTGAAGTACTGGGCTGAGCGTCTTGGCGACGTCGATATGGTCTCCGGTAACGCATCCGCTCTCAACGAGTATGGTGAGGCAGGCAGCTTCGTCAACATCGCAGAGTACCTCGACAGGATGCCTAACTTCAAGGCATACCTCGATGCCAACCCGATCGTAAGACTCTCCATCACCGGCAACACCAACACTGGTGCAATCTACTTCTCACCATACTTCGACGGTGTCAACGATATCGAGAGAATGCCTCTCATGAGAGTCGACTTCGTTACAAAGCTTCTCGATGGAGAGGGCGAGTTCAAGGCAGAGAAGTGCGGCAATCTCAAGAGTGCTGTCTACGAGCCATACATGCCGACCTCTGGCAAGGTCACCATCGATACAGTCAAGGCCGATGGTTCTGGTGTCTTCCAGCTTACAAAGAACTATGACAAGGCCGGCAACATCGTCGCAAAGATGAACGATGCACTGTCCAAGGGTGCTGTCGATGGCGTCACAGCTGTCAATATGCTCAGGAAGTATATCGATGAGGCATACGACGGCTACTATGGCACAACCAGATCCAACCTCTTCGTAGGTCAGGATGCAGCCTGGGATGCAGATGAGCTCGTAGCTCTCCTCAGGTGTGTAGTCGCCAACGCACAGACCCTCAATGGCACCGATACCATCCAGGGCTACTTCTCCAGAGAGGACTCCAACCTCCAGAGACAGGTCGACCTCACCAGATTCATCGGTACTCTCTTCGGTATCCGTGGTATGGAATCCAGACAGGAGTGGCTGTACATCGATTCCGACGGATCCCTCAAGGATGCTCGCCAGCAGGTCGCTACATATGAGACTCTCGAGAGAGTTCGCGATCTCGCAGAGGAGGGCCTCATTTCCAAGTCCTTCATCGAGGGTTCCGGTGAGAACTCCGGTACAATGCTCGAGAACGACATGGGCTTCATGAGCTATGACTACAACCAGACACAGACCATCCTCAATGCTACCAAGCTCAAGATCGACGAGGGTGAGAAGTACATGGCAGTCATGGTACCTGTTGCTCGCTGGTATGATGGTTCCGATCCGAACGGCGTCTACATGAGATTCACAGAGTCCTGGAGATCCGTAAAGACCGATGCCTGGGCAATCTCCAAGGCCGGTGTCGGCTCCGACGAGAACAAGCTCAACGCAGCTCTCGCACTCATCGACTTCGCATACAGCGACAAGGGTATGATCCTTCTCAGCTACGGTCCTGATGCCTTCATCAAGACAAAGGCTGATGGAAGCTACGAGACCTTCTCCTTCAATGGCAAGCAGATGCCTGTCATCGCAGATTCCACTTTCGATCTGCTCTGGAAGCTCACAAAGGGCAACTACACCAACTTTGCCAGATACTATCTCGGATCCACACTCTCCTTCGCAAAGAGCCAGGCATTCGAGTTCCAGTGCACACACGAAATCGGCAAGGAAGGTGCAGGCAAGATCTCCACTGCAATCGGTCTTGGCGTGATCAAGCATCCTGAGCTGGCACTCACAGAGAACAAGTGGTACACCTCTGTTCCTACAACACTGCCAACTACAACAGTCGAGACAAAGACCCTCAACGAGTACACAGAGCTTATCGCCAAGTTCGGTACTGCAAAGAAGAAGTTCAACATCATGGTCGATCAGATCCAGAAGGGCTACACACTTGATGGTGTCGCATCCGCAGAGGATATGGTCAATCTTGTCAACAAGAGCTGGGGTGGCGCACAGTATCTGATGCTCAAGCAGCAGCAGTGGAAGCGTATCCAGAAGTTCTACGATAATCTTTAAGTTTCTGACCGTGCAGGGGGAGGATCTCCCCTTGCATGGTTACCTTGGTATTGTTTAGGAGGAGTTATGTACAGAAAACAGATGAAGCTTCAGAAGATTTTCTGTCTCATCGCATTGGCAGCCAGTGTCGTGGTCTTTATCTATTCTCTTGGAATAATGACGGACCTTTATGATTGCCTTTATTCCACGATGATGGATGCCAGTGACATCAACAACACATGGGTAGATGGCTCGCAGGTATATTATTATATGCAGGGTTTCAACAGGAGCTTCCTGTCCAGGTCGATTGTCCTGCTGTTGCTTGCATGTCTCCTCTTCATCGTGAATACGGACAAGCGCAGGAAGTATTACATCGCAAACTACGTTTCAGTCGCACTTTTCTGTGCCTTCGACCTTTTCCTGGTCATCTGGGCACATATGAATATAGAGGCCTACAAGGCTCTCTGGCTTCAGGTCGATTTCGAGGCTCTCAAGGTCTTTGCCGAGAACTTCAAGTCAACCTATAGCGAGTCGACCTTCTGGTTCGACATCCACTATGCAGTTTTCGCACTTTCCATCGCTGCTGCAGCACTTCTGGTATTCAATACCTACTGGAAGATCTGCCTGATGAAGGAGGAGAGCAGACTCATCAAGGAAGGAAAGGGTAAGGAGGAAGCATGAAGCAGGAAACTGACAATCAGATCGCTGTTGACCGCATGCGCTATACGAAGAACAAGTTCTCTTCGAATATGGCCATTCTGGCAATTCTGTTCAATGTCTTTTATTTTGTTAACATCTACAAGTCGGACGTCAGTGATTACTACTACAACATCCTGATCGGTGGTTCGATTGTATTCAACCTCTTGTACCTCCTTCTGGCATTCCTTGCCTCTGAAGAGGTCAAGCAGTACAACGAGAAGTACTGTTATGTACTTATCGCAATGGGACTGGTGCAGTTCATCAGGATCTTCATCATCCCGATGCAGGCCCATAGCGCTGTTGTAACAATCGCCAAGGTAGAGAGACAGGTCATGTACACCTCTCAGTTCATGAGATGTGTGATCTATCTGGTCCTCTCTGGCGCATGCTGCATCGCCGGCGGCATTGTTGGCGTCAAGCTGAGCCGCACGCTCAAGGCCTACCAGGCTACGCTCGGTGAAGAGAAGAGGAGAGACTGATGGCTAATCTTGTATTACAGCATATTGAAAAGATCTATGACGGCAATGTAAAGGCAGTCCACGACTTCAACCTGGATGTCAAGGATGGTGAGCTGATCGTCTTCGTAGGACCTTCCGGCTGTGGAAAGTCCACTACGCTGAGAATGATCGCAGGCCTGGAGGATATCTCCAGTGGCAAGTTGTTCCTGGATGGAAAGGATATTACCCAGTTCCCTGCCAAGGACAGGGACATGGCAATGGTATTCCAGAACTATGCCCTCTATGGCCACATGACCATCTATGAGAACATGGCATTCTCTCTCACACTGAGAAACGAGGATCCGAATGTCATCCACAAGAAGGTACTTGCAGCCGCAGATATACTGAACCTCACGACTCAGCTCAACAAGAAGCCGGGACAGCTTTCCGGTGGACAGAGGCAGAGAGTCGCAATGGGAAGAACCATCGTAAGAACACCTAAGGTATTCCTCTTCGATGAGCCGCTTTCCAACCTCGATGCAAAGCTCAGAGGTTCGACAAGACGTGAGATCCTGCTCCTTCACAAGAGGCTGAAGGCCACGATGCTCTATGTCACGCACGACCAGACCGAGGCGCTGACACTTGCAGACAGGATCGTCTGTATGTCTATGGGACATGTCCAGCAGGTCGGAACCCCACTCGAGCTCTACGACCACCCTGCAAATGTCTTCGTCGCCTCCTTCATCGGACTGCCTCCAATGAACCTCTTCGATGTCACTGTAAAGGGTGACCACCTCGAAGGAAAGGGTGGCTTCAGGGCTCCTCTCGACGAGAAGCAGCAGAAGACTCTCAAGGCATACGATGGCAAGGAGATAATCCTTGGTGTAAGACCTGAGAACCTCGTAGAGGGAAAGGATATCGATGTCAAGGTCACAAGCAACGAGAACCTCGGCATGAATACTCTGGTCCATGGCCACATCACAGATGGAAATGGAACCTTCGACAGGATCACCTGTAAGCTTCGCGGCTGGTGCAACTACAAGAGTGGCGATATCGCCAAGGTCTCCATCAACCGTATGCATTTCTTCGATAAGGAGACTACGAACTCCATCAACGGGGAGGAGAAGTGATGGCCAAGATAAATGCAAAGGAAGGATTGAGAAAGTTCATTGTTTCAATCAAGAGAAATACTTCACGTATTCCACTACTGGCTTTCCTGATCAGCTTCGTATACTATTCGTTCAACCTGAGCTGCATTTCGAACACCACAGCAAAGATCCAGGGGCCTGGAATGGGACTCTTCGGATTCATGACCATGCTCTTCTCGATGCTGGGTCTCGTTGCATTCATCAATGCATTCCCACATCGCAAGAAGGTCAACAGGCCGATGCTTGTCCTGATGTTCTTCCTGGTAGCTCTGGTCATCTTCGCCGATGTCTCATACCGCAATCTGATCTACAGGGCTGTATTTGACCCAGTCAATCCGATTGCTGTTACCGAGAGCACTGCATATATCGCAACTGCAGCTTCCATGCTCAGTGTCCACATCGTGCTTCTGGTCATCTCGATCGTTCTTACAGCACTGCTTCCTGTCTACAGCAGGCTTCTGAAGAAGATCAACACCAATATCGATGTAGATGGCTACGGCAAGATGGAAGCAATCGAGATAGAGCGCGACTAAGGTGAGCAGGAAGGAAGTAGAGGAGCGCGAAATAGATCATTACAAGCTGAATACAAAGGCTGTCGATGATCTGGTAAGCGCCAGCAGCGAGAACTCTCCACCGGTCTCCGAGGCCGAGCTGAGAAGGTACACCAGTGGGCACCATCTGAACATACCGATGAGTGCAAAGGTAGTATTCACGAAGTTCTGGTTCGCTGGAGCTGTCTGCTACTTCTTCCTGTGGGGACTGGGATTGTACATCCCATCCGAATTGGATCTGGTTTTCGTGACCGCCATCGCCATGGGCTTCGTCACGGATATCCTGGAGAACAACGTACTGCGCTTCATCGAGGTCGTACAGGCTTCGAATGAGAGGTGGATAATGGTCAGAAGCAGAGGCATGAAGGGTCTCTTTCTGAATGTTGTCTACTCCTGTATCCTGATGGCGTTCGTATGGTTGACGTTCAACGGAATAAATGTGGCGATAGGCAGTATCTCGAATAGGACCGATGTGGTCGCTTTCGGGGTCGAACCATTGGGCTTCGGACTGTTCTACATGGGCTTCGACATGCTCCTTCTGGGGCTGAGAGGAGTCATGGGAAGAATAGTTGCAGATGCAAAGAAGAAAGTTGAAGGAGAGGTTTGAAATGGCATACCTGACTTTGAAGAACATAAACAAGATCTATCCGAACGGATTCCATGCTGTGCATGATTTCAATCTGGAGATCGAGAAGGGTGAGTTCATCGTATTCGTAGGACCATCTGGTTGCGGAAAGTCCACAACACTCAGAATGATCGCAGGCCTTGAGGATATAAGCAACGGCGACTTCCTCATCGATGGTGTGCGCGTCAATGAGAAGGGCCCTCGCGAGAGAGGAATCGCAATGGTCTTCCAGAGCTACGCCCTGTATCCTCAGATGACTGTATACGATAACCTCGCCTTCGGTCTTACACTGCAGGGTGTCGATGAGGAGGTCATAGAGCAGAAGGTACAGAATGTTGCCAAGATACTCGGCCTTACAGACTATCTCGAGAGACTTCCAAAGGCCCTCTCCGGTGGTCAGAGACAGCGTGTTGCAGTAGGCCGTGCCCTGATCAGGAAGGTAGGCATCTTCCTTATGGACGAGCCTCTTTCCAACCTCGATGCAAAGCAGCGTGTTACGATGCGCTCCGAGATCACACAGATCCACCAGAGGACCGGAGCCTCCACAATCTACGTAACCCACGACCAGACCGAGGCCATGACAATGGCCGACAGGATCGTCGTTATGAAGGAGGGCTACATTCAGCAGGTGGGTTCTCCATACGAGCTCTACTTCAACCCGGTCAACGTCTTCGTCGCAGGCTTCATCGGAGAGCCTCCTATGAACTTCTCTCGTGGAACTGTCAAGGACGGCAAGCTGATGATCGGCAAGAATGCAATGGACCTCTCCTGCAAGCTCTCTTCCGATAGGCTCAAGGAGTATGAAGGAAAGGAGATCGTCTTCGGCTACAGACCTGAAGCAATCGTGCTCGGTGCTGTTGCTGGCGCTCAGCAGATCACAGCAAGCGTAGAGCTCACAGAGCTCCTCGGCGACAACACGAATGTATATGTGGACATCCAGGGCGTAAAGAACATCCTCAAGATAGATCCACATGACACCCCTGAGATGGATACCGAGATTGTCTACTCCATCCCGACAGAGAGCATCTACCTCTTCGATGGAGTGACAGAGAAGGTCATCAAGTAATCATCTCTGTTGCAGCAGCAAGGCCACCTGGGATTTTCGGGTGGCCCTTCTTTTATGAAAAAAAATACACTCTGTCCTGTGAGTCGAAAGATTCATGCAAGAAAGCGTTTCGATGTTAATCTTGACTTGACGGAGTCGGGAGCCGGTGATTAGCGGGGCTTCTTGTGAAGCTCTCAACAGAGAAG
>Ga0208297_1001230_pt1 | contig 27367 bp, 16 predicted proteins | sample LMS_cellobiose_e_FD_187367 | JGI IMG/M metagenome (GOLD analysis project Ga0208297, IMG submission 187367) | Rumen-fistulated moose microbial communities from Alaska, USA - LMS_cellobiose_enrichment (SPAdes) (version 2) | ecosystem: Host-associated > Mammals > Digestive system > Stomach > Rumen... | reverse complement strand
TGATTTTTCACACAGGGTCAAGCATTTCTCTGCTTGACAAATGAACGAACAACAATTATATTAAGAGGAAAGATTCAGGTTAGATTGATGTGCGGAATGTTTTACCCACAAAAATCCCTGAAGGACCATTATGGAGAAGCGTTTTTTTCTCAAGACAAAAGAGGAGCGTTGAAAAATGCCGGAATTCCTGAGCAGTTGGAATTATGTTTTTCTTTATCGTCTGGCTCTGGCGGGGGTTCTCGGGGCCGCCATCGGCTTCGAACGGGAGTGCCGGGCCAAGGAGGCGGGCACGAGGACCCATTTTCTCGTGGCCGTGGGCAGCTGTCTCATGATGATCGTCTCGCAGTGGGGCTTTCAGGACGTGACCAAGATGGGGATGGAACTGGGGCAGAACGGTTTCGTCCAGTGCGACGTGTCCCGTGTGGCCGCCCAGATCGTCAGCGGCATCGGTTTCATCGGCGCGGGCACCATCATGATGCAGAAGCAGGTGGTCCACGGCCTCACCTCCGCCGCAGGATTGTGGGCGGTGGCGGGCATCGGCATGGCCATCGGCGGCGGCCTCTACTGGGTGGGGATCGCCGCCACCTGTTTCGCCCTCATCGGGCTCGAAGTCATGCGTTTCCTGCTGCGGAAGTTCCGGACCCGTTCCTGCTATCTGGTCTTCACCACACGGGACCGCAACCAGCTGATCCAGATTACCAACGAGCTGAATGCCAACGACTACCACATCCTGAGCTACTCGGTGGGCAGCGAAAAGAACGCGGGCGAAGAGATCCTCCGGGTCAAGATGTGGCTCCGGGAGCGGGTCCCCAACGGGGAAAACCAGATCTTCCGCTTCATGCAGCAGTTCCCCGGTGTCGAAGTGAAAAAGGTGGAGTAGCCCTCCTTCCGTGCTCTGCTACGAGATAACACAAGGCCTCACGAAACGGCGGATCACGCTGGACGAGGAGTCTTCATGCGTGACCGTCGAGACACGGGAGGGCCGTTCCTTTTTCAAGAGCGAAAAGATCCTGCTCGAAACGGTGTTCCCCTCCTTTTCGGAAGTTCCCGGAGCGCGGCCCCGTTTCCGGCAGATCGTATTGTGGTGCATCTCGGTTGCGTGCTGCGTGTACGCGTTTCTCCTCTTCCGGGAACGTCTGGGCTCCGGCTTCAGTCTCATAGATCTGAGGTTCGTCGCCGCCTGCGCCATCAGCTGGAGCATCCTGCTGTCCCTGAAAATGGAGAACGTTCTTTCCTGTTTCCATTTCGACTGCTGGCAGGGGCCCTGCTGTCTGGATCTGTACTTCCCCGATTCCCGGCGCGAAGAAGCCTTTCTTTTCGCCTGCGCCGTCTCCCGGGCCGCGGTGCCCAAATTCCGCATTTTCCCCCTGAAACCGGAGGCCTGCGCCGAAGAGCTGAAATCTCTTGCCGAAGAGGGCCTCGTCAAGCCCGAAGAGCGGGCTGCGCTGGAGCGCTGGTACGCCCGGAAACGGGAAACGCCGCCCCGGCCCTCCGCCGGGGGAAAATATATGGAGTATCCTTTCAACGAGGGAATGGCGGAACTTCGCGGCGGCGAGCTGATACTGCGCTTCCACGACGGAGAGATATGCCAAACGTTCCGCTACGACGAACTGCACCCCTTCGTTTCCCGCGAGGAATGGCGGAACCGGGCGCGGAACATTCTCTGCCGCATCGGGGCGGGGCTCTTCTGGGCACCGGGGCTGATCCCCCTCGGGTATTTCCTCTTTTGCCAATGGAACTGGCAAAACCTCTTAGGGCTGACGCTGGCCGCCCTCCCGCTCTTCTTCATCGGGCTCTATTGCTGGAAACAGCAGCGCCCCGTGGGGATCCAATACACGCTCTTCCCCGCTTTTGATCCCGCGAATCCCTTCTCGCTCACCGTCTCCGACTGCAGGGAGGAGGAGGCGCCTTTCATCGCGGAGCTGGAACGGCGGCTGAAGGAGCACGGCCTCGCGGAGCGTCTCGCCGCGGAAGGCGACCCCTGTTCGCCCGTCTACTTCCGGGATCTGGGGGAACTTTGGCGCGCCGGACTCCTGACGGAAGAGGAGTACTTCGCCGAAAAGCAAAAGCACCTGCCCCCCGCCGAAAGCGGGACGGCACATTGAACAAAGGAACCATTTCATGAACCTGATCGAAAGCATTCTGGGCCCTATCGAACTCGAAGGCGAAACAGGCGTCTGGCGAATCGCCGCTTCTTCCGAAACGCCCGAGGCGGGCGTGGAGCTTATCCACTTGCAATTTTCCGCGCCGGAGGCGGCGCCGCCGCCCCGGGTCACGCTGAAGTGGAGCGTTCCCCAGCTCGATATGCAGAGCCGGTGGCACCCGGCGTGCGGTTTCGACCGGAACATTCCCCCCGACTGGAGCGAGCCCGTTTCTTCCTCCCTCGCCTCGTCCCTCCCCCTGATGCAGTTTCTCAATTTGAAGGGCGAAAACCGGCTCCTCATCGCCGTTTCGGACGCCCTGCGGCAGGTCGATGTCCTCGCCGGCGTCGACGAACGGACCAATGAAATCGCTTTCGAAGTCGGCCTCTTCTCCGTGCCCGAAGCGCCGCTGGCCTCCATCGAAGTGATCCTGCGGTTCGACACGAGAAAGGTGTTCTATGCGGACGCCATCCGCGCCGCCATGGCGTGGTACGCCTCGTTCCCCGAATACGCTCCCGCCCCCGTGCCCGAGGCGGCCTTCGATCCCATCTACTCCACCTGGTACAGCTATCACCGGGAACTTTCCGCCCCGGAACTCGAAGCGGAGTGCGCCCTCGCCGCCCGTGCCGGGCTCAAGGGGATCATCGTGGACGACGGCTGGCAGACCGAAGACGCCGACCGGAAATGGGGCTACGCTTTCACGGGCGACTGGGAGGCGGCAAAAAAACGCTTTCCCGACATGCGGGCCCATGTGGAAAAGATCCACGAACTCGGCATGAAGTACATCCTCTGGTTCGGCGTTTCCACCGTCGGGGAACTGAGCAAGAACTACGGCCGTTTCAAAAACAAACTCCTCTGGAGCCGGACTTCGCGGCGCGTGGGGTTCCTCGACCCGCGCTTCCCGGAGGTCCGGGAGTTCCTCATTTCCATCTACGAAAAAGCGCTGAAAGAGTGGGACCTCGACGGCTTCAAGCTCGACTTCATCGACAATTTCCGTTTCGTGGGGGAAGATCCCGCCGTCGAAGAGAACTACGCAGGCAGAGACATCCGTTCCCTGCCTGAAGCGGTGGACAAACTCCTTTCCGACGTGATGGCCCGTCTGCGGGCGGTCAAGCCGGAGATCCTCATCGAATTCCGCCAGCGCTACATCGGCCCCGCGATCCGGAAATACGGCAACATGTTCCGCTCCGCCGACTGCCCGGCGGATGCCCTCACCAACCGGATCCACACCATCGACCTGCGGCTGACATCGGGCGATACCGCCGTTCATTCGGACATGCTGGAGTGGAACGTCGACGACACGGCGGAAAACGCCGCATTGCAGTTCCTCAACATCCTCTTCAGCGTGCCGCAGATCTCCGTCCGCTTTGCGGAACTCCCCGAGTCCCACGGCAAAATGCTCCGTTTCTGGCTCGGCTTCTGGATCCGGCATCGTGACTTGCTCCTGCACGGAGATTTGAGGCCTTACCATCCGGAACTCGATTATCCGCTGGTTGTCGCTGAGAACGCGGAGGAAAAACTGGTCGCGATCTACCATGCCGGGCAGGTCGCGAAAATCGAATGCGCCCCGGGCAAGACCTGTTTTGTGGTCAACGCCGCGGGAAGCGCGGGCGTGATCCTCGATATTGCGGCCACCCCTCTGAGCGCCGCATACTTCGACACCACGGGCGCCCCCGTGCCGGGCCCCGCCGTCGGCGCGGGACTCGCCCGCGTCCCCGTCCCCGCCTCCGGGCTCCTCGAACTGCGCTTCTGAGGCCGACAACGGACGCCTATTCGGCGGGCAGCCGGAGTTTGGCGAGGGTGCGGTCCCGGTCCTGCCAGGGGAGATATTCGGGCTCGCGGGGACTGCGGACCGTCACGGCCCTGACGCTTACCGTGCTGGTCGCGATACTGTAATAGTTCTCCCGGACTTCCGCCCCGAAACTTTCCGGGATCTCCGCCTCGCCGACGCGGTAGATGAGCGGCTTTTTCGTGTACGGATCGACGGGCAGGCCGGACATTTCCGCGGGAAAGGAGCCGTGAGATCTCCGGTACGCTTCCGCCCGGAGCAGCACCTGCATCCCCAAAATCCGGGCCGTCAAATCGTGAAAATTCCATCCGGCGCGGGAGAGCTCGTGGATCCGCATGAAGTTCAGCAGACAAAGCTTCGGGAGAGCGGCGCTGACGGCGACGAAGTCGGGCTGACGGAAAGCGGCCAAGATGCGGGCCTTTTCTTTCTCGGCGAGATACCAAGCCATGGGGAAAAACCAGCGATAAGGCCCGAAGGCGATGGTACGGCTCCCCCACCGGCCCGTTTCGAGCCCCAGCAGGAGATCCACGGAACCGACCGCCTCGTGATACAGGGCGCTCCGGTGAAGTTCCGTCACGGCCCGGGCAAGTTCCGTCAGGTCGGTCCGGAGCTGCGCCAGCCGGGCGTCGGAAAGGAGCTTCGATTCCAGCATCCTTTCGATGCAGTCCAGCTGCGTGTTCCCGGCGAAAGTCCAGAGAAGAGCGGAAAAAAGACAGGGATCCTTCCGGAGCGGCGCTCCCGCATTGATCAAGCGCCGGTAACACTTCCACGCCGCATCGACGTTCCTGCGCTCCAAGGCCATCCGCACCCGGCCGGATTCGAGCAGGAGGAAATGGCGGACCGGCCACAATTCCGGCAGCTCCACGGACCCCAGATCGCCGGCAGGGAACGTCCGTTCCGGCAGGGGCGGCGGGGCGTCGAAGCACTTTTCGAAATTCGCGATCGCCGTCGCGTTCCGCCGGGAAAACTCTTCGTATGCGGCCTTGAATTCTTTTCCGGGGCGGTCCGGCAGATCATAATTCCACCACAGGGTCTTCCCCCCGATGGTCAGTTTCGAAGGCAGACTTTTGCCGATCCGGACCGCCTCCTTCCAGAAAGCGCCGTCGGGCCTGCCCGAACTTGCGTAAAGCTCCGCCAGCGCGGCGGCGGTCACGGGGCGGCCGAAATGGCGCGCCAGAGCAACTTCGAGTTCCGAAACGCGGCAGCTTTCCCGCAGAGCGAAGCCGAGAAAGAGGAGATGGAAAACGAGGGCGATCCCCCACAACAGCAAAGTCCCTTTCCCGAAGACCTGCCGGAGCTTTTTCCCTTCGCCTGCGCCGAGGGCCCGGGCAAGAAGAAAATAACCTGCCGCCAGCAGGACGATCCCCGCAAGAAAGAGGAAGAACCACTGCTGCGGACCGAGGTGGAACCGAGTCGGGATAAGGGGCTCCGCATCACACCTTCCGCAATGCAGACAGACGTTGGAGTCGAGAACCGGCAGCGCCGCGCCGCAGCAGAAAAGTCCCGCCCCGAAAGCGAGGAGCGCCGGGATCACCCGCAGGAGCGGGCGGAAACGACGCGCCTTCACAAAGGGCGCGCCCCAGGGCCGGAGGCAGTTCAGGAAGAGGATCAGGGCAAGGAGCCCGATCTCCAGAGCCGCAAGATACCAGTTTCCCGCGACAAGTCCTCCCCACGTCAGGAACCCCAGCCGATCACAGAAGAAAACGAAAGAAAACAGCAGATACACTCCGACGGTCCCCAGCGTCCACGCGAAAATGGCGGTCCGCGCCGGAGAGTCGGGGCAAAACAGTTTTTTCAGCAGCGCTTTCATAAGAGCCCTTTTTCGGTTCAGGTTCGACCTATTGTCGCGGTTTCAGGAAGATAAAGGCGCGGGAGTCGTCGGGATTCCCGTCTTCGGCGAATACCTTTTCGTACAGGCCCTGATCGTCTTTGCGGTTGGGGCCCTTGCTCCAGACCGCCACGACGTCGGCCATAACCTTATGCGGTTCGAGTTCTTTCTTTTCCGCGTTCCAATGCCGACGGATGAAGGGAAGTTTTCCCTTCCGGTAAAGAAGTGCCTCGCCGAAGCTGTCCTTGGGCGGATCTTTCAGCACGTTGGGATATTTCCCCGTGCGGCGTTTTTCCAGTTCCACGCCGATAAGGGTCTCCATGGCCAGATAGCGGTCGGTCAGGGCGTGGAACCGTCTTCCGCCCGCCCTCAGGCCCGCCATCATGATCCGGGGGAGGCAGTGGGAAGTCGTGCGTTCTCCCCGATACGGGAGTCGGAAAAAATCCTCCGTCTTGTACGCCTGCGCCAGAACGTCCCGGTTGCGCGTGAAAACATACCACATGGCGGGGAACGCCCAGCGCCAGGCGTAAAGACCGGTAAAGGACCGCGCCTTTCCGTCGCGCACCTTGCGGCCGTAAGCGAACAAGTGACACACATCCATCGAACCCACCGCTTCGCCGTAAACGGCATGAAGGTGGATCTTTTTCATCTCCTCCCGGCAGACCGCCAGCTCTTTCCTCATTTCGCGCAGCTGCCCTTGGTTGAGCAGGCCGGAACTCAGCAGCAGTTCCAGCGCGTCGAGGCGTTTTGTTTCGACGGCGCTCAGCACCAGCGCGGAAATGAGCAGGGGATCCCGGGCGAGATAGTCGCGGCAGTTTTTCATGCGCTTCACCGCCGCCGGCGCGGCGGCGGGATCCTTGTCGGCAATGGCGAAACGGGTCCTCCACAACTCGTAAAAGCAGAAATCCCGGAGCTGCTGCAAATCGGGCATCGTTTCTGCAAAGAGACATCCCTGCTCCAACTTCCGGTCATACGCGGGAAGCGGGTTCGAGAACATCTTCTCCAATTCGCGCAGTTCGGCGAACTTTTCGAACTCTCTTCTGCAGGCGGCCAGCTCCGCCGGGGGAAACGCCATCACCGGGTCGGACAGCAGACACTCCAATTTGTACTTCGGTTCCCAGAGTTTCGCCGCCTTTTGCCAGAAGGCGGCGTCGGGCCTGCGGTCTTGGAAATAGAGCTCCTTCAACCCCTGCGCCGCGACCGGACGGCCGAAAAACTTTTCCAGTTCGGCCACGTGCCGTTCCGTTCGACTACTGGCGGCGAAGGCCATCCCCAGCATGACGGCGTAAGCGAGCAGGAACGCCCCGCACACGACCATCGCCCCTTTGCCGAAAAGGGCGCGAAGCGGCTTACCCGCCGCAGCGGCGCACGCCTTGAGGCGGCAGATAATGCAGAATACAGCAAAGAGGCACAGAAGGTAGAAGAGCCACCCATTCGGCAGGCGTAACCAGTTCCAGACCGCCGGAATATCCTGTCCGCGGAGAAACCCGAACACCGTGTCGGTGAAAGTCACCGCCATGGGCAGGAAACACAGGGGCGTCAGCGCGGCCGGGATCAGCCACTTCCACTGCTTCGGCATGAAGAGGAACGGCGCCGCCCAGCACCACAGGAGATAAAGCGCGATGAAAAAGAACACCCCGCCGTGGAAGAAAGAGAAAGCGAAAGCGGCGACGATGACGAGATAGATCCCGGCGAGAACGTATTTCCCCAAGAGCCATTTTTCCCGGACGAGCCCCCGGTAGAAGCGGTCCGTCACGGCGAGATGATAGAGACAGAGGAGCCCTTCCGCGACCAGCAGCAGGCGCTGCCAGGCGAAGGCAGGTTTTCCGTACGGCGACATCCCCACCGTACAGGGAAAGCAGGCGGAAACCCCGTCCGCGATCAGGAAGACCGACGCGAGGCACCAAGTGCCGAGCCAGAAAAGCAGCGTCGCAAACACCGCCCCCTCGGCGGGGGCTCCCTCGAAAACCAGTTTCTTCAGCAGATTTTTCATAACGGCCTCCTTTCAAGGACATTCGAAATTCGTTCAAAATCCCGCACCCTGTTAAAGTATACCACATTCCGCGCCATTTTGCAAGGGCAAAATTCAAAAAAAAAAAAATAGATTTTTGAGGAAAAGTTCTGTTCTGTTTTGGGGCAGACAACCTCTCACCTTCGGTTTTTACAAGCGCTCTGTAAGTGATATCAGGCCGTGCGGTGCGGAAGAAAGCAAAACGCCTTGTTTTTCTTTCCCCCCGCACCCCTTTTCTTTTCGGGAGGGCGTCCCGTCTACGGGGTGCAATGGCCGCAAACCTTTTTTGGCGCGTGTGCGGCTCCGACCCGCGTTTGGGGAGAAGCATCTCTCTTAAGCGAAAAAAAATGAGCCTCCGGAGAACTATGAATACTATGAATACTGCGAATACTGTGTCGACGGGATCTTTCACCACTGGCCGATACACACGGCGTACGACACTCAGCGTCACGCCCGCAGACTGGGAGTCGGCCCGGTGGTAGTGCCACGCGCCCGCGGTGCCTTCGCGGCGTTCAGCCTTGTTTTGGTCTGTGGCCCTGCCACTATCGCAAACCAGCGTCTGCCGGTGTCCGTTCTACAGGTCCTGCAGGTCCTACAGGGAAATCAAAAGTACCTCTCTCGAAGGAGGGAGTACGGCGAAGCCGCACGGACTGACGGAGAGCAGGGTCCCCGGAAAATGCCCCGTTAGCCCGCGGAGCGGGGGAGGCCCCTCAAACGGGGCCGACGGGCATTTTTTGGGGAGGGTCGAGGGCGACGTTCGCCCCGGTCTAACGAGGCGGTTTCAGCAGCAGCAGAGCGCGGGCGTCGTCGAGCACGCCTTTGCCCATCCCGTGGGCGTTCAGCCCCTGGTCGTCCTTCCGGTTGGGGCCCTTGCTCCAGACCGCCACGGCGTCGACCATGACCGTCTCTTCTTCGCGAACCTTCTTTTTCGCGTTCCAGCGCCGGCGGATGAAGGGGACCTTCCCCTTCCGGTAAAGAAGCTCCTCCCCGAAGATGTCCCTGGGCGGGTCTTTCAGCACGTCGGGATATTTCCCCGTTCGGCGCTTTTCCAGTTCCACGCCGATCAGCGTTTCCATGGCCAGATACCGGGCGTTCAGGGAGTCGATGGTCCTGCCGCTCACTTCGAGCCCGGAAAGCAATACACGGGGAAGAAAGTGGACCGTCGAGTGCTCTTCCTTGTACGGAAGCCGGGACAAGCCTTCGGCCTTGTACGCCTGCGCCAGAACGTCCCGGCTGCGGGTGAAGACATACCACCCGGCGGGGAAGACCCAGCGCCAGGAGTACAGCCCCTGCCGGGCGTGCGGATCCTGCCCCGTGATGCCGAAAGCGAAACGGTCGCAGAGCTCCATCGCCCCCACGGCCTCCGCGTAAACGGCCCGGGAATGGATCTTCACCAGCTCCCGGCGGCAGGCGGCCAGCTGTTCCCGCAGCTCTTGAAGCTGGGGATCGGTGAGCAGGCAGGAACTCAGGAGCCGTTCCACGGCGTCGAGACGCTTCCTTTCCACCGCCGCCATCATCAGCTGCGAGGACCGGACCGGGTTCCCGGCGAGGCAGTTCCGGGCAAGCTCCATGCGCTTCAGGGCCGCCAGAGCCGGGGCGATCTTGCGGTCGGCGATGGCGAAACGCACCCGCCACACCTCGCACCGGACGAATTCCCGCAGCGCCGCAAAATTCGGATCCTTCACCCCGGCAAGCCCGCCGCGGCGGAAATCCGGCTCGGCGGCGGGAGGCGCGGCGGAAAGCATCTTTTCCATTTTGCGCAGGGGAACGAAGTTTTCCAGCGCTTTCCGGCACCGGGCGAACTCCGCCGGAGAAAACTCCGTGTGGGGCTCGTAGACGCACTCGGGGAAATTTTTCGACAGCTCCCGCATCCGCCGCCAGAAGTCGGCGTCGGCCTTGCGGTCCTGAAGATGGAGTTTCGTCAGCTCCTCGAAGGTGAGGGGACGGCCGAAATAATGCTCCAGTTCGGCCACGTCCCGTTCGGTCCGGAAGTGGGCGGCACAGGCCATTCCCAGCGTGACGGCGTAGGTCAGCAGAAACACGCCGCACACCGTTTTCGCCCCCTTGCCGAAGAGGGTGCGCAGGGGCCTCCCCGCCGCCTCGGCGCAGGCTTCGAGACGGCAGAAGATGCACAGCACCGAAAAGAGGCTCAAGGGATAGATGAGCCGCGGGTCGGGCAATCTGCAGCAGGAAAGAAGCGAGGGGAGCGTTTCACGCACGTCGACGAAAAGCCATATCACCGCGCCGGCGGTGACGGTCCCCGAGACCGGGAGAAAGCACAGAGGCTTCAGTGCCGCCGGGATCAGCCACCGTCCCTGCTTCGGCATGAAAACGAGCGGCGTCACCCAGCACATCAGCAAGTAAAGTACGACCCAGAAGAGCGCCCCCGCCCCGAACAGCAGAAAGACAGCGGCGATGAGCAGATAACTCGCCCGGAGCACGTGCCTCCCGAAAGGCCACCTTTCCGCGGTCACCACCTGGTAAAAATGGTTCGTCACGACCGTGTAATAGAGGCAGATGAGCCCTGCGGCCGCCGGCAGAAGATGCTGCCAGACGAACACCGGGGCGGCGGCACTCGACATGCGGAACATGCCGGGAAAACAGGCGGGGATCCCGTCCGCCATCAGGAATACCGAGGCCAGACACCAGGCGCCGAGCCAGAAAATGAGCGTCGCGAAGACCGCCCCCTCGGCGGGGGAGTCCCAATAGCACAGCTTTTTCAGCAGATCCTTCACGACGGAACGGCCACCCTTATCCGGCCCGGCCGGACAGTCTTATTCGGAGTTGCCCCGTTCGACGCTGATGATGAGCCATGTCCACAAATGGCCCCGCTTGACCTTGTTTGCAGTCAGGTCCAGCATCAACTCCCTCCGCCCGTCACTGAAAAAAACGACGGGGCGGGGAATGTCCCGCAGCCCGGTGTAAACCGCGCCCTCCCTGATGCAATCCACGTCGGCAGCCTTGAACTTCCACCGCCGGGACCACCAGCGGAAAGGACCCTTGCGGTAAACGATCTCCCGCGTTTCGGGCAGATAGGCGATCGTTATGCGGCTGTGCAGGGCGGAAATGGTCCCCATGACCAGAAAGAAGGCGATGACGGCGAAGATCGCCGCGATGCCGGGATGGATGGTGAAGCCGAAGACCGTAACGAACAGCCAGCCCGCCGAGATCAGCGCAAGGAAGATCCCCCAGAAGCTGAAGGTCGTGACGGACATCTCCTCCCGCCCCTCCTCGCGGCGGTAAAAGACGCCCGAGCCGGGAGTCACCTCGCCGGAATCTTCCGGCAGCTGAAAAAAGGCTTCCCGCTTCCCTTCTTCATCGGGAGCGCAGGGAAAGACCTTCCGGCAACGGGGGCACCAGAGCAGATCGGAAGCAACGGCGAAAACCGGCGTCTCATTCGCACATTCGGGGCATTTCATGAAAAGATCCTTTCGGTCAGAAAATCTTCCAGTTTTTGAGCATCTTCGGCATACAGGTCGCCGAAAAGAGCGTAATCCGTACCGTCTTTCAGGATGACCTGAACAAACCAGCTCTTCGGCTTGGAGGACGAGGCGTCGGATTCGATGCTTTCGATCTCATCGAAGGAGGCGACCCGGAGTTTGACCAGCCCGCCCCCCGTCAGCGTCCGCGCCTTCCGGTCCACCGTGACCCCCGCGAGGGAGACGGGGAGTTGGAGTACGCTGAAAAGCGCGGCGACAGCGCCGAAAACGGTCATGTAATAGTTCCGGTGCGCCGGGGCACGGTTCATGAGGAGCCCGCCCGCGCAGAGGGCGGCCCCGAAAAGAAACATCAGCCCCAGATAAAAAAGGGCGTGGCCGGGGCTCCGGCGGAGCGTTTCGGCATCGTCCTTTTTCACCAGCGTGAAGTTTTCCGGCAGATCGACCGTTCCGGCGTCCGCCGCGGCGGCGGACGCGGCGGCGGTCAGTTCCCGGCAGGAAAATCCTTCATTGCACTTCCGGCACCAGGCGAGGTCCGTCGCCGGATTCAAGTCGTTGGGCAGAATGACACCGCCGCATTTCGGACATTTGAGTTCCATAAGATGTTCCCCCTCATGAGTCGACGGTATAATGTACCTCTGCCACCTGCATTTTGCAAGTGCCTGTTCAAAAAAAAAGGGGGTAAGGGGCGAAAATCTGTTCTCTTTACCTTCGGTTTTTACAAGCGCTCTGCAACTGTCATCGGGGCGTGCGGCAGGGGGGCAAACCACTTTCGTGTTTTTCTCCCCCTCGCCCCCCCCCTCTTTTCCGCGGGGCACCCCGTCTATGGGGTGCAGCGGCCGCCGACCTTTTTGGCGCGTTTGGGGCGACCACCGGCGCTTGGTGAGAAGCCTCACTCGTTGATTACAGCGCCCCCCTCGGCCAGCCTTTGGCTGATCCGAGGCGGGCTTACTGCTCGTCGCCACTTCGCCCGCGGCCTCCGGCCGCGTCCGCCGCCCGATGCGGCGGCGGTTCGCTTCGCTCGGCTCCTGCGCGCTCGGCGCGAAGCGCCTTCGCCGGGGCGGCCCTGCCGCAGGTTTTGACGCACTCCAGACAGCGGGATCTTTCACCACTGGCCGATACGCGCGGCGTGCGACACTCAGCGTCTCGCCCGCAGACTGGCAGCCGGCCCGGCGGTAATGCCAAGCGCCCGCGGCGCCTTCACGGCGCTAAGGGTAGTTTTGGTCTGCGGCCCTTTCACTATCGCACACCCACGTTAGCGAGCCGCGGCAACTCGAGGGCGAAGCGACAGTTGCCGCGTAGAGTCGAGGCCGACGTTCGGTCAGACGAAGAAGCCTTCGAAGAGCTCCTGCATGGTCCCGGGGCAGACGGCGGTCCGGTTGTCCGAAACGCCCCACTGATTGCCGCTGTTGTAGTAGGCCCGGACCTGCCCCTCCTCCTGAATGAACTCCGCGTCGCTTGCGTTCACGTCCCAGACGTCCGGGTGGCCCTCCGGGTCGGGTCGGCTGGAAAAATCCGGGAGCAGGACGGGACGGTCCTCCGGGGCCTCCTCCCAATCGATCAGATCCTTCGACCGGGTGATCGAAGTGCGGAAACAAAGTTTCCGCGTCACGGGATGGACGAAAAGATCCACGTAGGTCACGTAATAGAAGGGGGCGAAAAAGTACATGGCGGGGCCGCCCGCGTATTTGCGCCAGACGCAGAGGGCCTCCGGGATCGGCCGCCAGTTCAAGAGGTCTTCCGATTCGAGGAACTTGAAGGTGAAGATAGGATACTTCGAGTCTGCGCACTCGTAGAGCAGCACGAAACGCTTCCCGTCGAAGGTCACGGCGCTGTTGCAGATGCCGATGCGTTCGGCGCTCAGATCGAGGATCGTCCGGGGAGAACTCCACGAGATCAGGTCCTCGGACACCGTCTCGGCGAGGCGGAACCCGCCCCCCTCCTGCCACCGGCCGAAGCAGTAACAGTGGTCGCGCCGCACGAAGGCGCTGACGAAATAGCAGTTGAGCAGGGGGATGGAGATCAGCCGGTCATCGGACTCCCGGCGGACCCGGAAGTGGTTTTCCGCCGGGCGCTCCCCCACGGCAAGGCCGGGAGTGAGAAAGTGGGCCAGCACGTTTTCCAGATGATAACGCTCCCCCTTGAAGACGAAAGGGGTCATTTCCCCCGGCAGCGAGGCGGAATCGAGCTTGTGCCACTCCTTGAAAGGCGTGGTCAGGGAAAGGGGCGGATAAGGCCCCCCTTCCACGGGGACCTTCAGCGAAAAGACGCAGACCCACAGCAATACGCCGGGAAGATCGGCCATCTTGTCGCAAAAGGTCCGGCAGCCCCGAGCGGCGAATTCGGAAACGATTGAATCCGCTTCGGTCCGGTTCCGGGGGTTGAAGAGGGCGTAGTCGGGCAGCGGCGTCGCGTAAAGGACCTTGTGGTCCGTCAGGGCCTGCAGAATATCCCCCGCGACGCCGACGGTCAGATCCTCCCACGCGAGACGGTGTTTTTCCCTGAAAGCGGCGATCCCCGCGACGATAAACGAACGCTCTTCTTTCACTTTTCTTCCCTCCCTTTCGATGAAACAAAAGGGAGAACGAAGAAACTTTTCAGCGCTCTTCGTTCCCCCTCGGGTCCGGTGAGAATTACCGGGATTATTTGCTGAACAGCCGCTTCAGCAGACCGGTGAAACCGGCTCCGTGACGGGCTTCGTCCTTGGCCATCTCGAAGACGGTGTCGGCGATGTCGTCGTAGCCCAGCTGGCGGGCGCGCTTGGCCAGTTCCAGTTTTCCGGCGCAGGCGCCGCCTTCGGCTTCGGCCCGGAGCTGGAGGTTCTTCTTGGTGCAGGGAGTGACCACTTCGCCCAGCAGTTCGGCGAACTTGGCGGCGTGTTCGGCCTCTTCGAAGGCGTAGCGCTTGTAGGCTTCGGCCACTTCGGGATAGCCCTGACGCTCGGCCTGACGGCTCATGGCCAGGTACATGCCCACTTCGCAGCATTCGCCGGTGAAGTTGGCCCGGAGCCCGGCCACCACTTCGGCATCGAGCCCTTCGACCGAGGCGATCTTGTGCTCGATGGCCCACTTGGGCTCACCGGATTCCTGACGGGTGAACTTGGAAGCGGGAGCCTTGCACTGGGGGCACCGGACCGGGGGTTCATCGCCTTCGTAGACATAACCGCAGACGCTGCAAACGAACTTAGCCATTTTTCGAACCTTTCTTTTGTTGGGTGGATGCGGACGGCAATCGGCCGCCGCCGTTGTTTGCCTATATAAGATAACCTCTTGAACGGAAAAATGCAAGCGGCAATACAGGGAATTATTCCCGATAGAGGAAATCCAGCAGGAACCGGCAGCCTTCCCGCAGACTCGCCGTCTCCAGTTTTTCCTCCCGCGTATGGGCCCCCGAGCCCCGGCAGACGCCGAAGCAGATGGCCGGGATCCCCATGGAAAGGGGGATGTTGCAGTCGGTGGAGCCGGAACGCTCCACGGCCTCCATCCCCAGCACTTCCTTCACCGAGGCGCCGAAACGGGCTTTCAGCGCGGCGAAGGGAGCTTCCGGCACGGGCCCCGAGCAGGGCCGGTCGCCGATCTTTTCCACCGCGACCTCCACGCCCGCGGCCCGGAAGCACTCCACGGTCTGTTCGAAGACGCGCTGCATTTTGGCGAGGCAGTTCCGGTTGTCGGAACGGTACTCGTAAAGCATTTCCGCCTCCTGGGCGATGGTGTTCACGGAGGTCCCGCCCGAAATGCAGCCCACGTTGTAGGTGGTCCTGCTGTTCCCTTCCACGGGGACCTTCACCGTGTAGAGCATGGAAATCATGGCGGCGAGCTGGTGGATGGCGTTCCGGTTGCCGAAACTGCCGAAGGAATGGCCCCCTTCGGTCCGGACCGTCACCTTGTAGCGATGAGAGCCCACCGCCAGCGTGACCATGCGGCCCATGCAGCTGGAATCGAGGGAAATGAACTCCTTGATCCGGGGACCGTAGTCCGCGGCGATCTGCCGGGAACCTTTCAAATTGCCCAGTCCCTCTTCGCAGGAGTTGGCGACGAAAAGGACTCCCCCCTTCCCCGCGGGGAAGTTTTCCCGGAAGAAGCGGGCGCAGACCATGAGCACCGCCAGGTTGGCCGTGTCGTCGGTGACGCCGGGGGCGTGGATGAAGCCCTCCTTTTCCACCATGGGCATGGGCTCCGTGTCGGGGAAGACCGTGTCGGTGTGGGCCATGACCACCGTGATGTCGTTGGAATCCGTCACGTTGACGGGGGCGAGGACGTTGAGGGCCCGATCGACGGTGACGTTTTCGAAACCGTTGGCAATGAACCACTTTTTGCAGTATTCGGCCCGCTTTTCCTCATGGTGCGAGGGGGCGGGGATCCCGCACAGTTCCCGGACGATTTGAAGCGCCTCGGGGTGGGCCTTTTCCGCGTATGCGGCAATTGTTTTCTGACTGACCATAGTAAAAAAACCTTTCAGAGTTTGACCGTGCCGATGCCGTCTTTGCCGATGTCGATCTCCACGCCCCAGGGTTTGCTCATGGCGGCGAAACGCTCCATGATGCCTGCGGAAGCGAGCTTCCGGGGCCAGCCGTTCCGGGAACGGGGAAGGTTGAAATATTCCTCAACGGGGAGCAGTTCCAGCTTGACCAGTTCGCCGTGGGCGACCTCCCAATAGGGGACCACCGCCTGGAACATGACGGGGTCGTAGCACAGCCCCCGCTTGCCGTTGGCGGAACGGTTGTTGAAAAGCACGTCCAGCCGGTCGTTGCCGTCGAGCTTCTGCTTGGCGAACATGCCGTCGGGAGCCCGCAGGATCGTTTCCAGCTGATTGATGAAGTCCCCGAGGCAGTAGAAGACGGGCTTCCCCTTGTAGATCTCCATGGGCCGGAGCAGATGGGGCCCCGTGCCGACGATGGCGTCGGCCCCCGCGTCGATGCAGGCATGGCTGAAGAGCACGGAGACCTGGTCCACCGTCTCCTTGGAGCGGCCTTCGAGCACGTGGTTGTGCATGGCGACCACCACGTAATCGGCCATGAAGCGGGCCTCGGCGATGGCGTCGGTGATGCGTTTCATATCCCGTTCATCGGGAGTGCAGCGGATCTCCGCCTTGGGCCCCTCCTCGAACATGAGTCTCCCGAAGGGCTGTTCCGTCTCCTTGAGCTGGGGCAGATAGCCTTCGGCCCGGATGATGTCGTCGGAAGCGTTGATGAGGAGCGCGTCGGCGATGCGCTTCAGGTGGGCCATCTCCTCCTTGGGGAGCAGGTACTTCCGGTTGACGCGGACCCCGTTGATTCCCGGACGGCCGGGGAGCGAGGCGGTCTGAGCGCCCGCCATGCACTCCGGGTTGAAGGTCATGGTGCAGCAGATGAGGGCGTAGCGGCCGCTGGGGGTCTCCAGATAAGCCGGCCGGGAAGCGTCGGCGAGGGTGCGGCCGCTTCCGGCGAAGGGGAATTCCGCTTCCTCCAGATAGTGGACGGTGCGGAGCAGTCCTTCGGTGGAGTAATCCAGCGCGTGGTTGTTGGCCGCGCCGATGATGTTCACCCCGAATTTGCGCATGTCCTTGAGGACGCCGGGGGGCGAACAGAGCCAGCTGCCGCCCGACTGGGCTCCGGCATAGGATTCGAAATTATGCACGGTAGTTTCCAAGTTCGAGAACCGGAAATCCCCCCGCAGAATAAAATCGCGCACTTCGCCGAAGCCGGTGTACTCCCCTTCGAGGGGCAGACGCCGGGTGACCATGGCGTCGCCCGTGGCGGTACAGCGGAAGACGGGATCGGTGTAGTCGGACATGATTCGTTCCTTTCGATGTTTCGGGAATACGGAAAAAACCTATTTCACCAGATATTTGAGGGGAGCCCCCGATTTGCGGAATTCCAGATTGAACTCCGGCCAGTCCAGAGGCAGTTCGATGAGGGATCCGCCGCTCATGGCACGGGCCTGAAGCGCGCACTGGCCGGACTCCCGCTTTTCCCCGCGCTGGAGATGAATGAAGGCCTTGACCAGCATGCTCAGCGCGGTGGGTTTCCCCATGGAAAGCGTTTCCAGCGCGGCGGCGGAAGAGCCCTTCATGTACTGGGCGAAAGCCAGCCGCGGACGGTATTTTTCCGGTTCCCGGTCCAGGTCGATGAGCTGGCGGTTGTACCAGATCACGCTGTTCCAGTCCTTGTTCCCCGCGGCCTCGGCGGCGGCGGAAGTGAGGAAATCGCTGGTGTTCCGGCGGCTGTCCAGCAGCGAGGCGATCTTGGGTTCGATCTCGGGATCGGGCCCCGCCCCCAGCCGCCGGGCGGCCTCGTAAAGCTTCACCGCCTCGAACTGCCTCGTGGGGTCGGTGGCGAGAAGCAGCCGGGCAAGTTCCAGCTTCGGCATCGGGTCCTTGGGCAGCCGGGCTTCGGCCAGCCGGAGCAGTCCGGCGGCTTCGGCGTACTTGCCGTTGCCCGAAGCGATCATGGCGGCGGCCATCTGGAGCCGGGGATCTTCCCGGTGGCGCTTCAAAAGCGGCGCGATGACCGCGTCGGCGTTGCCGTAGCGGCGCAATGCGATGTAGGCATAGGCGGTGTCCAGCGCCAGATCGATGGAATCAGGCTTGGCGCTGCGGGCCCGGCTCAGCAGGGGAGCGGCGGCATTGTAATCGCCGCGGGCGGCCAGGGCCTTGCCCAGGAGCTCGGCGGCCTGGGCATTCTCCGGCGCCAGCTTCAGCGCGGTCCGGTAGTTCCAGATGGCCAGATCGGTCTTTTCGTCGTTTTCGGCCAGTTTCCCGGCGGCGATGTAGTCTTCGGCCTTGCCCACGGGCTTCACCGGATCCCCCGCCACGTAATCCGAATTGGCGAAGGCGGGCAGAGGCGGACGGGAGGCCAGTTCCTTTTCCAGCTTGCGCCGGATGTTGGAAAGTTCCTCGTTCAACTGCCGCTGCCGGTTCAGTTCGTCACGCATCTGCTCCAGCTGGGCGATGCGCACCTTGGCCTGAGCCAGCTCCGGAGCCAGATTGGCGGCCCCGGCCAGTTCCGCATTGACTTTGCGCAGTCGGGCCGCCTCGGTCTTGAGCCGGTTGAGATCGCCCAGATCGGCCTGGAGCGAAGCGAGGGTCGATTCCGCCTTGAGCCGCCGTTCCGCCAGATCGCTGTTGAGCCGCCGGAGCGTTTTGAGCTCCTCCTGCAGCCGCTGGCCCTCGGCGGAAACGTTCATCAGCTGCCGGTTGTGCTTCCGGAGCACGTCGGACTCCCTGCTGAGTTCCGTCAGGCGGGAGCCGGTGCGGGCCAGTTCCCGGCGCAGAGCGGCCATCTGCTCCATTTCGCCCCGGAGCCGGGCGTTGGTGCTGCGCTGTTCCGCCAGATCCTGTTCCAGGGTATTGTTCCGGGCGTTGACGTCCTTGAGCAGGCCGTTTTCCCGGCGCAGACGGTCGATCTCGGAAAGCTGGTTCCGCTCCCGCTCCTGCAGTTCGGCGAAACGCTTCTCCCAGACTTCCAGATAGGCGGCCCCCGCCTGCTGTTCCTTCTGCTTTTCGTTGTTGACCCGGGCCATCTGGGCTTCGCTTTCCCTGAGCGTGGTCTGAAGTTTGGCCAAGGTGGCGGCGTGGGCGGCATTTTCCTTTTCCCGCGCCTTGCGCAGCCGGGCCATCTGGATCTCGCTTTCCTTGAGACTGTCCTGAAGTTTCTTCAACGCCGCGGTCTGATAGGCGCCGGCGCTCTTCGCGCCCCGCATCTGGGCCAGCTGGGCCTCGCTTTCGTGAAGATTGGTCTGAAGTTTCTTGAGCATGGCGGCCTGCGAGGCGATCTCTATGCCGCGGGCGGCATTTTCCGCCTCGCGGACGGCTTGAAGCTGCTTCAGCTGTTCCTCGCTGGATCTGAGGGCGGTCTGAGCCTTCTGCATGGCGGCGGCCTGAGCCGCCCGTTCTGCGGCCTGATCGGCCCGCAGTTTGAGGAGCGTTTCCTCGTTCTGCTTCAGCGCGGTCTGAAGTCCCGTCAGGGTCTCCTGCCTTGCGGCGGCTTCGCGTTTCAGCCGTCTCACGCTGTTTTCCGCCGCGCGGAGCTGTTCAAGGGTTCTGGCCTGATCTTCGACCAGTCGGCGGCTCTTGGTGCGCAGCGTTTCCAGATTTTCGACGCTTTTTTCCAAAGTCCCTGCCTCGGCGGAAAGCTTCGCGATCTGCACCGAAGCCTTCTGCAGCTCTTCATCTTTCTTCGCCGCTTCGGTTTGGAGTTTGCGGAGCTGTTCCCGGATCTGAGTGAACTGGGCCAGCTGGGCTCTGAGCTTGGCGATCTCGTTTTCCCACAAAGCCCGGCCCTGCTCCAGCTCCAGATTGCGCTGTTTGAGTTTGGCCGCCTCGGCCGCGGCGGGAGCGGTCTGGGCCAGCTGGACCTTCAGCGCGGCCACTTCGGACTCCAGCTGTTTGGCCGTCGCCAGTTCCGCGTTGAGTTTGCGCAGCCGTTCCACCTCGCTCCTGAGCATCTTCAGATCGCTCAGCTGCTGTTTCAGTTCGGCATTTTCCCGGCCCATGGGGCGGAGCTGCTTGACCTCCTGTTCCAGACGGTTCTTCACGGCGTTGAGCTGTTCGTTGAAGCTCTGTTCCCGGCTCAGCTGCTGCTTGAGATCGTCCAGTTCGGCCAGCCGGAGCTTGATCCGGGCCAGTTCGGCTTCCCTGGGTTTGGCGGCCTCGGCGGCCAGACGGTTCCGGCGGTTTTCCGCCTGGAGCGCGGTGAAGTTCTTCTGCAGTTCCTCGTATTTGGCCGAAAGCTCCTTCGCGCCGGAGCTGGCCCCGGTCAGCCGATTCACCCGCTCCTCGTAGTTGATCCTTTCGGCGTGGAGCTTGCGGTTTTCGGACTGGAGCTCCCTGGCGGTCCGTTCGAGGGCGTTCGCCTTGTCGCCCCGAAGCTTCACCTCGCCCTTGAGCGCGGCATTTTCCTGCTCCACCCGCAGGAGTTCGGCGCGGAGCTTGTTCTTTTCGGTGTTGGCGGCGGTCATGTTCTTGAACTCCTCGCTCTCGCGGAATTTCAGGCGGTCCTTCAGCGCGGCGTTTTCGTTTTTGAGGGTCTTGAGTTCACCGGCGCCGACATTCTCGGTGTTCCGGAGGGTCTGGACCTCCCGGTTCAGGATGACCGTATTGGCCTTTTCCCGCTCCAGTTCCGCCTGCAGTTCGGTGTTTCTCCGCTTGAGTGCGGTGGCTTCGGCTTCGGCCGCGGTGCCCTTGCTCCGTTCGCCCGAGAGGCTCTGCCGGAGCAGTTCGCTTTCGCGTTCCGCCTTGCGGAGCGCGGCGGTGAGCCGCTGTTCGCTTTTCCGCAGTTCGGCCAGATCTTTCTGAAGGCGCGCCGCCTCTTCGGCCAGTTTCCCGTTGACCGCCTCGCCGGATTTCGAAGCCCGAAGTTTCTCCACATACCGGCTTTGGAGGTCCTGCAGCTCCTTTTCGAGCCGGTTGCCCCGGCTGCGGCTTTGGGACAAGGCTGCTTCCAGCTCCCGGCGCTGTTTGGCTTCCGCGATCAGGCCGGCGGCCTGCTTCTCGTTTTCCCCGCGGAGCGCGGTCAGCTGATTCTGCAGCGTGGTGTTCCGGGCTTCCGCCAGACGCCGGGCGTTTTCGGCGGACTGCAGCCCGGTCCGAGCCCGATTGGTCTCATTCCGGGCGATGGAGCTCTGCTGCTTGGCGGCGGCGTTCTCGCGCCGGGCCAGATCCAGCTGGAGCCGCAGGGCCACCAGCTGTTCCTCGAGGGCGCTGGCCCGCGTGTCGGGGGCGGCAACTTTGCTTTCCAGATCCCGGTAGCGCTTTTCGAGCAGGGAATAACGTTCGTTGAGGACCCGCTGGTCCCGGAGCAGATTGGCGATCTCGCTTTCGTAGTTGACCCGGGTGGAGTTCTTCCGCCGGAGTTCCTCCAGTTCGGCCTTGGTCTCGGCCAGCTGTTTGCGCAATTTTTCGCTTTCGGCCGAGGAGAGGCCGTCACCGCTCCCTCCCTGCTGGGTCTGAGCCGCAGGCCTGGGCGCTTCGGGCCCCAGGAAATTGCGCATCCTCTGGCTTTCGCGTTCGCAGTCGGCGATCCGTTCGGCGATGACCTTCTGGTTCCAGTCCGGACGGGCGGTACGGACCATCTTGTAGTATTCGAGGGCCTTGTCGAAGGCCTCCTTGGCCTTGACGTAATTGCCCTTGTCCCGCAATTCTTCGCCCTGTTCGAAGGTGGTGTAGGCCATGCGCCAGGCGTCCCACGGCGACAGGCGCGGGGCGCCGGAAAGGACGCCGATGGTCAGAACGGCTCCGATCAGGATGGTCGTGAACTTGAGTCTCATACTCTGGCGTCTCCTCGAATTCGTTGTTCTTTCCTTGCTCTCCGCGCGGGGGGATTCTTCGCCTCTCCGGGCCCCCGGACTGCCCTATTTCCCGAAAAAGAAGGTGAGAATGGTCTTGATGTAGGTGTCCCAGAACTCCCAGCTATGACATCCGGGATGGGACTCGAAACGGTACTCCGGCCAATTCGCCGCCTGGAAGGCGTCGCGCATCTTCACGTTGTCCTGCCAGAGATAGTCCTCGGTGCCGCAGATCTGGATGATGCGGGGTTTGACGGGGGCCGAGGCGGCCTTTTTCAGGGAGTCGAAAAGGTCGTTTCCGTCGGCGGCCAGCTGCTCCGGCGATCCGAAGATGTCGTCGAACTGCCACGTCTTGTACCGGGGATCGTCGAATTTGGCGGCGATGTCGGTCACCGAGGACATGGCTCCGGCGGCGGCGAACTGCTCCGGACGGTTCAGCGCCAGCTTCAGCGTGCCGTAGCCCCCCATGGAAAATCCGGCCACGAAGGTGTCCTCCCGCCTGGTGCTCACCGGGAAGAGCTGGCTGACGATCCGGGGCAGTTCATCGGCGATGAAGGTCCAGTATTTCAGCCCGTGCTTCATGTCGGTGTAGAAGCTCCGGTCGATATTGGGCATGATCACCACCACGTTGTAATCGGCCACATAACGCTCGACGGAGGTGCGCCGGATCCACATGGAGTGGTCGTCCGAAAGGCCGTGGAGCAGGTAGAGGACCCGGTATTCCCGCCGCGCGCCGGGAACTTTTCCCTCGTAATACTGGGGAACGATCGCGTTGAGGGCACAACTTTTGTCCAGTGCCGCCGAATGGATCTCACATTGAAACAACGCCATGATTTTTCATCTCCTCATCAAAAACCGAACTCGGGCTGGATGATTCCCAAATCATCGTCCCCGTCGGTGTCTTCCGTTTTTTTCGCCGGGCGGGCGGGCTTTCCACTCTCTTTCGACTCCACCGGGTCCGCGGGGATCTCGCCCAGAAGCGGCGTATCGTCCCCTGCCGGCTCAGGCTCCGGCTCGGGCTCAGGCTTCTTCTCCGGCTCGGGCTTTTTCTCCGGCTCAGGTTTCTTCTCGGGCTCAGGTTTCTTCGCGGGCTCGGGTTTCTTCTCCGGCCCAGGCTTCTTCTCGGGCTCGGGTTTCTTCTCCGGCTCGGGCTTCTTCTCCGGCTCAGGCTTCGGCTCGGGTTTCTTCTCCGGCTCGGGCGGCACCGCAGGCGCCGGGCTTTTTCCCGGCTCGGGTTTCTTCACGGGCTCGGGTTTCTTCACGGGCTCGGGTTTCTTCACGGGCTCGGGCTTCTTCTCCGGCTCGGGCGGCACCGCAGGCGCCGGGCTTTTTCCCGGCTCAGTTTTCTTCTCCTGCTCCGTTTTCTTCTCGGGCTCGGGCTTCTTCTCCGGCTCGGGCGGCGGCAATTCCCCCTGCCCGCCCTGCTCTTCTTCGGGATCGGCTTCGGGTTCGCTGTCCGCGAACTGTTCCAGTTCCTCCGGCGTCAGGTAGCGGCTGTGGACGATCTTGACGAAGGTCTTGGAGCCGATCAGCGCCCCGCGGGCCCTGGCCGAACGCACCGGCAGCTCCATGAGGTTGATCTCGCGGGTGGTGCTCTTGCCCCGGCCCGTGGCCTCGGTCAGCAGATAAATCGAATCCGGCCGGGGCGTCATCAGCTCCAGCTTGCACCCTTCCGGACAGAGGGGATACTCCTTGTCCATGATGTAGCCGCCGATGGAACTGCGCTTGCCGTAGTATTTGCCGCTTTTGGTTTCCCGGTAGACGATCCCGAAGACCGTTTCGGCGTCGTAGCGGCGGAAGTCGTACAGCTTGCCGATGTAAACCTTGTCCCCCGGAAGCGCGATGACCTTGTAGACGCCGTTCTTCCCGGTGCACAGCAGCCGGTCGAACTCGTTGCACACCACCGTGTCGTCGCTTTTCACCGCCGTGCCGATGTAGCCGTTCTTCCGGTCCCAGCCGATCTTGATGTTGTTCAGCGCGGCAACGGTCCGGTCGATCTTTTCCAGATGTTCGATCTCGGTGTGCCGGGGAAAATCCGGCCCGTATTTTTCCAGCAGGGCCGTCAGGTAGTCGATGGCGTAATCGACCAAGTGGGCCAGCTTCTTCCGGAGCTGTTTCACCTCTTCGAGGATCTCGGCCAGTTCCTTCTGGTTCTTGGCGATGTCGAAGCGGGCGATCCGCCGCACGGGCAACGCGAGCAGTTTTTCCACATCCTCGTCGGTCACGTCCCGCCGCAGCTGGTCCCGGAAGGGAGCGATCCCCTCGTGGACCTCGGTTACGGCCAGCTCGTGGGTCTCCGCCTCTTCGATCCGTTTGTAGATCCGGTTTTCGAAGAAGATCTGAGCCAGGGTCTTGGCGTGGAAGAGCTCGTACTGCCGCTCCAGCGCCAGTTCCAGCTCCCGCTTCAAGTAATAGAGCAGTTTTTCGGTATTCCGTTTGATGACCTCGGTCACGCTCATGATGCAGGGCCGGCCTTCCCGGATCACGGTCAGATTCACCGACACGGACTTGGAGCAGTCGGTGTACATGTACAGCGCCTGCCGGGTCTTTTCCAGATCGTAGCCCCGGGTGGGGATGATCTCGATCTCCGCCTCGGAGCTGGAGTAATCCCGGACGCTGGAAATCTTGATCTTGTTCTTTTCGGCGGCCTTTTCGATGGAGCTGATGAGGCTTTCGGAGGTGCACACCGCCGGGATCTCGCGGATCACCAGCTTCCGGTGCTTCTCGTCCAGCTCGATCTTGGCCCGCAGGACGATCCGGCCGTTGCCGTCGGCGTACTCCGAAACGTCCATCAATCCCCCCTGACGGAAGTCCGGGTAGACGGTGAAAGGCTCGTGCCGCAGTTCGCTGATCTGGGCCTGGAGCAGTTCGCAGAAGTTGTGGGGCAGGATCGTGGTCGCCATGCCCACGGCGATGCCGTCGCTGCCCAGCATGAGCAGACTCGGGATCTTCACCGGGAGCACCACGGGCTCCTTGCTCCGGCCGTCGTAGGAGTCCACGAACTCCGTCAGGTCGTCGTTGAAGAGGACCTCCCGGCCCAGCTTGGAAAGGCCGCACTCGATGTACCGCGGGGCCGCGGCGGGACTCCCGGTGATGGGGTTCCCGTAGTTCCCCTGCTTGACGATGTAGTATTCCTTGTTGGCCAGCACCACCAGCGCGTCGCCGATGGAGGCGTCGCCGTGGGGGTGATAGTGCATCACGTCGCCGATGATGTTGGCCGCCTTGTGGGTCCGGCCGTCGTCTTTTTCCTTCAGCGCCCAGAGGATCCGGCGCTGGACCGGCTTGAGGCCGTCGTCCACGTCGGGGATCGCCCGGTCCTTGATGACGTACGCGGCGTAATCCAGAAAATTCCGGTCCACCATGGCCCGCAGGTAAGCGTCGTCGCCCCGCTGATTGACGGCCTCCTCGCCGTCGCAGGATTCCGCCTCGGGGATCTGCGGAATTTTTTCGGTCTCGTCACTCATATTTGCTCACCGTCAGGTTCGTCATGATGTACTCTTTGCGCTGGGGGGAATTGGGGCCCATATAGAACTTCAGCAGTTCGGGCACGTTGCGCATGCTGTCCAGCGTCACCGGGAGCAGCTTGATTTCCTCGCCGATGAACTGCCGGAACTCATCGGGCGAGATCTCCCCCAGCCCCTTGAAGCGGGTGATCTCGGCCTTGGCGCCCAGCTTTTCCGCGGCGGCGTCCCGCTCGCCTTCGGAATAGCAGTAGTATTCGATGGGCGCTTCCGGGCTCTTTTCCGGCGACTGCTCTTTCGCTTTTTTCTGCTCCGGCGCTTTTTTCGATTTCTTCTTTTCCCTGGTGGCAGCCTTGGGATCCCGCACCCGGAAAAGGGGCGTTTCCAGCACGTAGAGGTGCCCCTTCAAAACCAGCTGCTCGAAGAAGGTCAGGAAAAAGGTGATGAGCAGATTCCGTATGTGCATGCCGTCCACATCGGCATCGGTGGCGATGATGACCTTGTCGTAGCGCAAATTCTCGATATCGTCCTCGATGCCCAGGGCTTGGGTGAGGAAGTAGAACTCCTCGTTCTTGTAGAGCTCCTCACGGGTGGCCCCGAAGCAGTTGAGGGGCTTGCCCCGGAGCGCGAAGACCGCCTGATTTTCCGTCCGGCGGGACTGCTCGATGGAACCCGCGGCGGAGTCGCCTTCGGTGAGGAAGATCATGGTTTCCCGCGGCTCCTCGCCCCGGGGCCATTTCTCCCCCACGTGGTATTTGCAGTCCTTGAGTTTCGGATTGCGCAGACGGCTCTTGGCGGCGCTTTCCTTGCCCAGCTTCTTGGCCTCCTGCATCTTGCGGTGGACCGATTCGTTCCGCTGGACTTTGTCCAGAATGACGTCGGCGATATCCAGATGCTTGTGGAGAAAATCCACGATGGCCCCGCGGACCGCGTTGACGATGGGGCCGCGCACGTCGGTGCTGCCCAGCTTGTTCTTGGTCTGGGCCTCGAAGACGGGATCCGGGATCCGGATCGCCACCGCGCCCACCATCCCGTCGCGGACGGCGTCCGCCTTGAAGTTCTTGCCCGAAAATTCGTTGATCGCCTTGAGCAGCCCTTCCTTGAAAGCGGAAAGATGGGTCCCGCCGTCGTTGGTGTACTGCCCGTTGACGAAGGAAAAGCAGTTTTCGCCGTAGTTGTCGCTGTGAGTCACTGCGAATTCGATGGAAATTTCCGGCTTTTCGGAGCGGTGATAGATGATGTCGTAGATCCGGTCGTCTCCCGTTTCCACATTGAGCAGGTCCTCCAGCCCCTTGGCCGAATAGTAGCGCTGGTTGCGGTAGAGGAGCGTGAGCCCGGAGTTGAGGTAGGCGTACATCCACAGCCGCTTTTCCACGTATTCGTTCCGGAAGGCGAAGTTCCTGAACTGCGCCGGATCGGGGTGGAAGGAGGTGAAAGTGCCGTTGCGCTCCTCGGTGGTCCCCTTCTCGGTCCCCTGGAGTTCCCCGTAGGCGAAGCGGGCCGAGACGAATTTCCCGTCCCGGACGGAGCGCACCTCGAAGTAGTCGGAAAGGGCGTTGACGGCCTTGGTGCCCACGCCGTTCATGCCGATGGAACGGGCGAAGGCGCCCTCCTGGTACTTGCCCCCCGTGTTCATCACCGAGACGCAGGCCACCACGCTTTCGAGGGGGATGCCTCGGCCGTAGTCCCGCACGGAGACCGTGCCGTCGTCGGTGATCGCGACCTCGATGCGCTTTCCCGCGCCCATGATGAATTCGTCTATGCTGTTGTCGATGACCTCTTTCAAAAGGACGTAGATCCCGTCGTCGGGGTGACTCCCGTCACCGAGACGGCCGATATACATCCCCGGTCGTTTCCGGATATGTTCGAGACCGGAGAGGGTCTGGATCGATGTTTCGTCGTAAATTTCCGCCATGATTCAGAAAAATATACCTTAAAAATAGTCTTGCGTGTTTTCATGCGGGCGGACCGGCGTGTCCCTACGGGACCTCTTCCGACCCGCCGTCTCATAATATAACATGGATTTTCCCAAAATTCAAGCGCTTCCGGCGGCATGTTTCCGCCCCGAGCGGCCTTTTCTTTATCCTTTTTTGCCATTTTTTCCCGATTCCGCCTTGACTTTTGGCAATTTGGTGGTATATTTAGTGCAAAAGCACCAAGCGGAGAGATGGCTGAGTGGCCGAAAGCACAGGTTTGCTAAACCTGCGACGGGCAACTGTCCGAGGGTTCGAATCCCTCTCTCTCCGCCATTTTTTAGCCTCTTCGACGATTTGTGACATAACCTCATATCTCCTTTGAGCTTGAAATTTCCGGGAGCTGGTAGATTTTCAGAACGAAATACTCACGGTCCCGGAAGCCGTAGGCCTGCTTTATCAGCCATCGGATCTTGTTGTTGAATCCTTCCATCTTGGCATTGGTAATGTGCCGAAAAGTCCAAT
>Ga0208297_1001229_pt1 | contig 27394 bp, 22 predicted proteins | sample LMS_cellobiose_e_FD_187367 | JGI IMG/M metagenome (GOLD analysis project Ga0208297, IMG submission 187367) | Rumen-fistulated moose microbial communities from Alaska, USA - LMS_cellobiose_enrichment (SPAdes) (version 2) | ecosystem: Host-associated > Mammals > Digestive system > Stomach > Rumen... | reverse complement strand
AATTTTTATGAAAGATACGGGTTAATTTGAGAAAATCGTAATTTTCCGCGAAAAGCCATAATGAGTCGCCCAATGGCACACCTCACACATTCGGAAAGGGACTTGATTGAATCAGGATTGAGAAATTCTGATTCATTCAAGGTTGAAGAAGTTGAGATTTTGAATTGAATTTCATACCAGAGTTTCGCGGCAGACGCGGAGGACGTTGCCGCCGATGATCTTGCGGATCTCGTCATCGGTGAAGCCTCGCTGCACCAGACCGACCGTGAACAGCGGCCAGTTGGTCCAGGCGACGGAATCATACTGGTCTCTGGTCATGGTGCCGTTGACATCTTCCGGATGAGTCCAGTATGATTCCCAGATCGGACGGGTCGCGGGCATTTTTTCCGCCATTTCCACCGGGGCGAGCGCCATGCCGTGATCAGTCCCGATCGCGACATGGTCAACGCCGAACTTGCGGGCAATGTATTCGATATGGTCGATGAACGCCTTGATGTTCATATCACGCTGGAGGAACCAGGGACGGGCGCAGATACCGACATAGCCGTTGGTCTTTTTGACCGCTTCGATGACTTCATCGCCTTTGGCGCGGTAATGGTTGGAAAGTCCGCCGGCGGCGGCATGGCTGGCAACGACGGGTTTCTTCGAACAGAGTGCGGCTTCCAGACTGGTGCGCTGTCCGCTGTGCGCCACATCGGGAATCACCCCGACACGGTTCATTTCGGCAATCACCAGACGGCCGAAATCGCTCAACCCGGCATCGGCAGTCTCGGCACAGCCGTCGCCGATCAGGTTGCGGCGGTTATAAGTAAGGTGCATCATGCGGACCCCGAGGTTGAAAAACACGCTGATATGGATCAGAGCCTCGGTCGTGGACATACTCTTGAAGGAAACCGGAACCCCGTTCGTGGTCATGTATAACGCTTTGTGTCCACGTTCACGGATCCCGGCCAGCTGATCGGGGAAGACGGCACGTTCGTAAAAATCCGTCAGTCGGTCGGTGACCGCGGTATAAGCACCGAGACGCTTGATCATATTTTCGATGTCATTGCCTTCGACGCCGGAATTCTGAAAAATGCAGTCAACCCCGGCAGCATCCCAGGCTTCGGCCAGCAGTTTGCGCATGGCAGGATCCTTGAAACACTGATTCATCCGGAATTCCTCCGCCGCATAAAGCAGTTCATCGCGCGAAGCATGCTGACGGGCAAGTTCATCGAAACGGGAATTCTTTCCGCCGCCGAGAGGCATGAACCCGTAAGCATCGAAGACAAAAGAATTGCGGTGCAGCTCCAGTCCGCGGTCGAGATCTTTCTGCGACGGACGGAGAATATCCAGAGCAAGTTTCCAGTTTTCCCTGATTGTTCCCATAAAGCCGAATCCTTTTCTTTTTCAGTCAGCATAATATATCCTTTGCAGCTGAAAAATCAAGCATGAAGTCGAGATGAACGCCAAAAATATATCGGTTTCGCCTTGCCGAAGTAAAAAAGGATCATGCTTTGCTTCTCATGATTTTGCTGGGGGAAACTCCGAACCGATGTGAAAATTGGGAGGAAAAATATTGCAGAGAACTGTAATTGAGCAATGCGGCGACCTGTTTGACGGAATAACTCTGATGCATGAGCAGTTCTCTGGCTTTTTCCATTTTCCGATCCAGAAAATACTCCATCGGAGATTTTTGAAAACTGCGCTGGAATTTTCTGGTCAAAGTTGCACTGCTGTATCCTGTGGCGTGACAAAGTTCCGGCAGCGTCAGATTCCGGGAAAGATTCTGATTGATATATCGCAGCGCTTCCCGCAAATCCGGCGGCTGGGTCGAAATCCCCGTTTGCGAAGATAATTCCATAAGCAGCCTGTAACATTCCGCATTGGCAGCGCGGAAATTATCCAGATTCATGTTCCTGCTCAACTCGAAAAAAATGTCAAAACTCCTCCGGACTGCATCCGGATTGCTCAGGGGGATGACATTGATTTGATCCAGACGGAGAGTTTTCAGGATGGAATCCAGCAGAGTGCCGCTGACGACTGCGGCGAATTTTTCGGCGAAACTGCTCTTGCAGCGGATTTGATTGTCCGCTTCTTTACGCACCAGGAAAATTTCTCCTGGTCCAGCTGTGCAAGTCTGTCCGTCCTGAGTGAAAGTGTATTGTCCGCTCTGGGGAAATTCAATCGAAAATTCGCTGGAATTGATTCTTCGCGTATAGGCATTAAGATACCATTTATCGGCGCGGACCGAACGGATATACAGGGGGAACATGTCCTCCGGCGGAGCACCGAACCAGATGTGGATCCCCTGTCGGCCTTCCTGTTTTCTGCCGTTGCCTTCAACAACGGCTTTTTCCCCTTCATATTCAAAAACATGCTTCATGACGTTCCTCTTTCCGGACAGTGATAAAATTTTGCAATTCATTGATAAAATAGCATAAATTTTTTCAAATGCAAATGCTTTTATCTGCAAAAATGCGAATTATATTACTTAACATTATGATCAGCGGAGTGAAATAATGAAACAGCGAGACGGACACGAAAAAACTGTTGAGTGATAATATCAGGGAAAAAACAACTCCAATGGTGGAAATATTTCAGTCGAGACGCAAATTTCAAACATAGGACCCCAAAAAAGGAAAGGTTTCCGCATGAAAAAAAATCGTCAGAAAGTTGTTGTAAAATCATTCTGTTTCACATTGATAGAGCTTCTGGTCGTCATTGCGATCATCGCTATCCTGGCGGCGATGCTGCTCCCCGCCTTGAATAAAGTCAGACAATCTGCAATGCGTACGTCTTGCGCAAACAACCTCAAAAACTACATGCATGCCGTAATCGGGTATATGGATGACTATGACAGCGGCCTTAATGTGGGCTCCAACTCCGCCGGTTTCTGGGGGTGGCTGTATAACAGCGGTTATATTCTCGTCCGCAATGCCAAATCATGGAACAGTACTAATGTGACACAGAGATATTGTCCGGCACTTAAACAATCCGGTATTAAATATAATTCCGCAACCTGGATGTATACTTCTCTACGCGATCACGGCGGCAAATTCGTTCCCGAGGTTGCTCCTGGAATTATCTCTATTCCGAAGCAACCGGGTGAAAATGCGGGAAAAACTTATTGGAATATGAAAAGGGCGCTCAATTACGCATCTCAAATTCCGTTTTTTGCTCAGGCGACTTTCTCATTGACCGGTGAAGGCGGGACTTCATGGACTCTTCTTACCTCCGGAAACGGAAGCGCAAAATCACATATCACCATGATGCACGGAAATGTTGCAAATGTCGCTTTCCTGGATGGGCATGTAGGAGCCGTCTCCCGCAGTAATTTTGCTCAAACATTCAGACTGATCAATGCAGACAAGAAGACTTTGTATTACAATACAGGCTGGGGGATAAGCTGCAGAGAGAACAGCGTCAAACCTTGAAACTGTCAAGGCACCAGGATTCGAACCAATATGAAATAATGATAAGAAAAGGAAAGGAAAAACCGGAAATGGGTATTTTCGAAAAAACCAACTTGGCCTCAACAAGGAAGCAAAAAATGACAAATCCCAATATCTATGGGATGACAGTGATTAAAAATTTATTGGCCATAATTCTGGCCGGCATAGTTTCTGCGGCATCCGGCACTGTTGTCATTGACAGAGCAACAAAAGTCGAAATGAGCATCACCGACCCTATCCCCGCGGAAAAGACTGCTGAACAAGAGCTGCGCACCTATCTCGAAAAGATATTCGGAAAACATACTCCTGCCGCGGCGGACAAAAAAATCATCCTCAAATATGATGAAAAACTCGGGAAAGAAGAGTTCTGCATCAAAAGTCAGAAAGACGGTTCTCTTACGATCTCCGGCGGCCGTCCCAGAGGTGTGCTGTATGGAGTTTACTGGTTTCTGGACCGCAAGCTCGGAGTTCACTGGCTGACACCTTCGGTCGAGTATGTCCCCAGCAAAACAAGTGTTGATCTCGGCGATATAAATCATATCGGCAAACCTGCATTTGCATCCCGTCTGCTTTTGTGTACAGACCACCGTTTTGCCGCGCGCAATCTCATCAATGTCAATTCAGGTTCAAGTAAATATCCGCAGGAATACGGATTTGAAAAGTTTTTCGGTCCGAACGGGTTTGCTCATAATCTGTGTACTCTGGTCCCGCCGATGCGATTTTTCAAAACTCATCCTGACATCTATGCTTTGCAGCGCGGCAAACGCAGACACGGTAATGCGACAGGCGTCACTGCCAGCTATTGTCTTACCAATCCCAAACTTGCTGAACTTGTAATCATCGAAGCAAGAAAATATCTGCAGGCTCATCCTGAAACCACTTATTTCGGCATCGAAGAAGGGGACTTTACAGAAGGCAACTGCACCTGCGAAAACTGCAAAGCCGCAGAACTCAAATACGGCAAACGCGTCGGCGGCTGCTGGATAGAATTTGCAAACCGCGTTTCAGGCGCACTCAAAAAAGAATTTCCCCATGTCATTTTCAAGACATTCGCTTATCTTTCCAGCAAAAAGCCTCCCGTAAATATCAAAGCAAACGAAAATGTCGCCGTTCACTACTGCGCATGGGGACAGCGTTTCGGTCTGGCATACACCGACCCGCGCAATCAGAGCGGACAAGACCTTATCAAAGACATCAAAGGCTGGGAAAAAGTCGCAGATCACATTCTCATCTGGGATTATGTCGCCTGCATGGGAAGCCTGATGAGCAATGCGGACAATCTGCAAAACATCGATAATATGAAATTGTTCCGCGATCTAGGCGCCGAAGGAGTTTTCCCCGAAGGTTCAGCTCCCGAAGATATCGGCGTTTGCGGAGCGGCATTCCGCAGCTGGCTGCTCGCCCGCGCCATGTGGAATCCCGATGAATGTCAGGGTGAAGAACTTGAACGCACTTTCTGCAAAGAGTTTTTCGGCGAAAAGGCAGGCGCCAAGATCGCTGAATATTACAAAACCTACCGCGACGTAAACAAAAAGGAAGGTTTCTGGAAATTTACCATGGCCGGTCCGTTGAGCGGCACTCCGAAATTCATGAGCCCGGAAGTCACAGCAAAAGTCTATAAACTTGTCAAAAAAGCCTATGCTCTTGCAGATACCCCCGAACATAAAAATCGCGTTCAAAATGCCATGACCAATATCCAGTTCCTGATATTGCGCAATTACAATGATATGAAAAAAGCAAACCTTATCGATGAATCATATGATTCCGTTGAAAAGAGTTTGTGGGACTTCCTCAAAGCCAATGCTTCAGCTTACCGCATCAACAACAATTTTTCAAAACAGATCAAACCGTTGAGACTGCGCTACAAGATCAAAGCAACGGCACAGGCAGAATACGCCAGTATCGCACAGTTCGCTTATGACGGCGATGTCAATACAGCCTGGCATTATGCAGGTCCGAAAGCCTGGTGTCAGATCGAATTCCCCGAAGTGCGAGAAATCAGCCGTATTACAACAGTTCTGGATAATTACGGAACGGTCGAATCTCATTATAAGATCGCAGGGAGTCTGGATGGCAAAGAATGGTTTGAACTCGTCCCTCCGAGATTTGAAAAAGGCGATGACTTCAAGGGGCAGTTCATCTATGCCGATGATAAACTTGAAAAGCCCGTCAAAGTCAAATTTGTCCGTACCTACCGTACCGGTTCAAAGCTCCCCAATACACTTAACGATGCCTTGCTTTATGAACAGGCCTTCAACCTGAAAGAGATCCCCGCCGATTTCAAAAAGCCGGTCCAATCCACCCGCCGCAGAACTACTTTGCTGATACCTTACACAGTCAAAGACTTCACCCCGCGATACAACAACTTCAGCTATTTTGATTCAGAAGTCACCGAAAACGGCTTGATTTCAAACAAAAGTATTCAGTTTGCATCCGTATTCCTTTTCCGGTATGACAAGCCCATCAAGGTTACGATTGAATTTGAGTCAAAAGACGGCGCAATGCTTTATGTCGGACATGAAAGCAAAGCGAAGACGCCGCGAAATATATCTTCTGATGACTTCCCCGTTATCAGCATCTATATTCCAAAAGAAGACCAGGAACGGATGAGATCTTCTCTGAAATTGATGAATCTCACAAAACGCGGTCATCTGCATGTCAAATCCATCAAAGTTGAAGATGCGTCTGAAAATGATCGTATCAAATACGAAAAAGATTTGAAAGACTGGAATGACGCATTTCAGAAAAACCAACAGAAAAACAAAAACCGTGCAGCTGCCCCTGGCGCCGGTTCAAAAGCAGAAAAAGCTGCAAAACAAAATGCAGTATCCGTGCTCTCAATCCCTGCTGAAATAAAATTTGCAGAAACTCCAGGCGTTAGAGTTGTCAAAGGTACTGTGGTTGACAAAGACGGTGTGCTTTCAAACAATAATGCCGGCAGATTTATGATCATCAACCTGCCGGCTTCGGAAAATGCTCTGAAAATCACCATGAAAGTTCACACCGCTGACAAATCTCTGCTCGGTATCCTGCATGACAACCGCCTGCAGAAGCTCAAACGTGCAAGTTACGGTTGGGGAAGCAGATTTGATTATATGCAGACTCATACATTCACCATTCCGGCAGAACGTTTGAAAACCCAGTCTGAACTTAGTTTTTTCCGTGTCAACAAAAACCCCGGAGAAATAAAAATTAAAGAGATGAAGGTTGAGGCTGTCAAATAGTTTCCGGCATTTGAAAATGAGGAATCAGAAAATTTATGATCGATAAACTTCCGCTTCAGTGTCTTGCCCAAAGCGATATTGTCATAGCCGGAGCAGGTCCTTCAGGAATCAGTGCAGCCCTTGCCGCGGCACGGCAGGGATTTCAAGTTCTGCTTCTTGAACAGACAGGGACTCTCGGCGGCATGGCGACATCGGGGCTTGTTCCCATGTTTGCGCCGTCATCAGACGGAGTCAGAGTCCTTTACGGCGGGATTTTTCCCGAGATACTCGAAGAGATGTGCCGCCGCATGAAATGCGATGTCAATAACGGCTGGCAGATCATCAATGCTGAAACACTTAAATATCTCCTTGACGAAAAAATCCGTGCAGAGAAGAATATCAAAGTATTTTTCAATGTCAAAATATGTGAAGCTGAAGTTACGGACGGCAAAATAAATGCTGTTCTCGGCGCTACCTCTCAAGGTTTGAAACGCATTGAAGGCAAACAATTTATCGATGCAACCGGCGACGGACTTCTCGCCATGCTTGCAGGTGCGGAATTTCAATATGGCGACAGTACAGGCAATACTCAGGCTCCTACATTGTGCTGTCAATATTCCAATATCGATTATGAAAAAGAGGCTCAAGCCGCCAAAGAAGGCATCTATCCTCATACTTGCTGGTATGAATTGCTCAAGAACAATACCGCACCGCTTATGGAACATCATCTTGCATGTATAAAGCGAACCTCTCCTGCCACTTCAGGAACAAATCTCGGACATGTTTACGGAGCGGATACACTTGATGAAAGCGGTTTGACCGAATGTTATTTTGAGGGCCGCCGTCAGGCTCATATTTTTGAAGAATTTTTCCGGGCCAAAGTGCCGGGCTATGAAAATGCCGAACTTGTAAATACCGCTGCTTTGATGGGGATCCGTGAGACCCGCAGGATCGTCGGAGAATATCAGCTCACGGCAAATGACTATTTCGCCCGTGCTGATTTTGAAGATGAGATTGGACGCTGCAGTTATCCTGTTGACCGCCATGCCTCAACAAAGGATGCTTCCGCTCAAAATGCGGTTTTGACCGACCTTGCCGCCAGCAAATATAAAAAAGGTGAAAGTTACGGCATCCCGTATCGTGTCCTGATCCCTAAAGGCTTGAAAAATCTGCTCGTCCCCGGCAGAGCTCTCTCCGCAGATCAGATCGTTCAGGCTTCAGTCAGAATCATGCCGGCATGTTTTGTTACCGGTCAGGCGGCAGGTATCGCTGCAGGTCTTGCAGATAACGGTGATGTCCGAGATATTTCCATTAAAGATTTGCAAACACGTTTGGCAAATATTGGTGCGATAATCGGAAAACCGGGATAATAAAACATGGATGGGAAAATAAAAGTTCATATCGTGATGAATTCTCATCTTGATCCCATTTGGCTCTGGAATCTGGATCAGGGTGTTGATGAGATAATCGCAACTGCAAGGACTGCCTGTGATTTACTGGATGATTATCCGGAGTTGCATCTGATACGTGGAGAATCAATGTTTTATGAGACTGTTGAAAAACTTGATCCTGCCACATTTCAGCGTCTGAAGCAGCATATTGCAAATAACCGGCTTCATGTTGTCGGCGGGTGGTATGTACAGCCTGACTGTAATCTTGCGTCCGCGGAGACCTACCGCCGCCACGCAAAGATAGGATGCAGTTATTTCAAGGAAAAATTCGGCATCGAACAGATAAAGACCGGATTTAATATTGACAGTTTCGGCCACAGTTCATATCTGCCTGATTTTTATCGCGATGCGGGCATGATAAATTATGTCATGCTCAGACCATCGACCGGAGAGATGAAACTTCCGTGCAATGTTTTCCGCTGGCAATCCCCGAGCGGCACTGAAATTTTGACCACACGGGTCATGGGCTGTTATAATTCCACTTCGCGTTCCATTATCCCGCTGGTAACAAATATTGCCAGAGAATGCGATCGGCACCTCAAACATGTCATGGTCTGTTGCGGTGTCGGAAATCATGGTGCGGGGCCTGAACGTGAAGAGATAGATTTGCTGAAAAGCCAATGGAACAATATTGAAGGTGCAGAACTTGTTTTCGATCATCCCGACAACTATTTTGATGAACTTCGCGAAGAGATACGCCGTTCAAATATCGAACTCCCCGTCGTAAAAGAGGAGTTGAAACATCATGCCATCGGATGTTACAGCGCTTATCGCGCCATAAAAAAAGATGTTGCCGTGACTGAAAACCGTCTTATTCAGGCAGAAAAATATCTTTCTGAGACAGAAAGCGAAACAGCATGGAAACAATTGCTTTTTGCCACATTCCATGACGTTTTGGCGGGAACTGCCATACGTTCTGCTTACGGCCGTATCCACGATTCGCTCGGCCTTGCAAAAACGCTTGCCATCAATGCAGTCAGCGATGCCATACGCAAAAGGAATGTATCTGAACTTGCACCTGATCCGATGCAGCGTCTGATACTTGATAATACAGGCAAAGAGACTTTTGATTCGCTTATCGGCTTTGAACCGTGGATATCATGGCGGTATACTGCCAATCTCAAAGATATTGCCAACGGCAGACTTCTGGATGAAGACGGAAACGAAGTTCCCTTCCAGAAAATACAATCAGAATCCGCAACCATCCGTGGTGAGGCTGAAATAATATTCCCCGCAAAACTCAAAGCAGGAGAACGGAAAATTTTCCGTTTGGATCTGACCGGAAAAACTCCGAAAGCTGAAATAATTCCGATCAGGAACGTAAAAAACAAAGCATTGGATTCACTGATTTTCCGCGATACGGAATATTTGGCAGAACCGATAAGATTTATTTCTGTGGAAGATACCACCGACACATGGTCTCACAAAATAAATTCATTCCCCGAAAGTGCAGTAAATGTTTTTACGAAAGAACCGTTCCGTGAACATTTTTCAGGTCCGTTTGTCTGTGAAGAACTGGGCTCTTTTTATTCCGACGGCGGCAGAATTGATGTTGCCGTCAGAAAATCTTCCGACTGCAACGGGTTGCGTATGCGTTTGCGGTTATTGTGGAATCTGCCGCAAACTCAGGTGCGCATGGTTTTAAAACCGGCATTCCCGGTCAAAAAACGCATCGAAGAGACCCCGGGCGGAAAAATCACACGCCGATTGAACGGTGAAGAATATCCTTTGTTCCGTGCAATAAAACTGCTGGGAGAGGAGCATTCCCTTTCGATTGTAACTGAAGATTGTTATTCAACCTGTGTTAAAAAAGACGGAACTTTGGAACTGATGCTCATTCGCACTCCTTATTTCGCACATCATGAACCTTATATCCCGCCGAAAAATCATTTCTATCCCGTGACAGATCTCGGCTTTCATGAATTTGAAATTACCATTCTCTGTGACGCCGATAATGAAGATATCAGACGGGAAATATACCGTCAAACCGATCCCGTCCGCATTTCTGAATCAACATTTGGAGTCAATCGTGAACTGCAATAACAGGAGAGGTAAAAAAATGATCTGTAAATTTATTTTGACAATATTGGTTTGCTGTCTCGGAATTTTTTCTCTGGACGCAAAAGATTTGAAAGTGCTGATGATCGGAAACAGTTTTTCCGTTTGTGTCGGAACCGACCTGCATCAAATCGTCCGTTCATGTTCAAAGCACCGTCTGGAATTGACCAGCGCATACATCGGCGGATGTACTTTTGATCGTCATGCCGCAAACTTGAACAAAGCAGAAGCAGATCCGAAATTCAAGCCATACAAAGTCATGTTATGGGACTCTGCCGTCCGCGGAAGCAAATCTCTCGGCAATTTAAGTGTCAATGAACTGCTGAAAAACAACAGTTATGATATCATCACCATTCAGCAGGGAAGTATTCAAAGCTGGAATTATAAGACTTTTCAGCCGCATGCTGATGAATTGACTGCTTATATCCGAAAATATCAACCGAAAGCCGAAATAGTTATTCAACAGACTTGGTCATATAATAAAAAGTCAGCCCGTCTTCTTCCGCATTCGAAAGCCAGTCTGAAATTTGACAGTGACGGAATGTATACAAGACTCAAAGCCGCTTATGCGGAGCTGGCAAAAAAATACAATCTCCGGGTTATTCCCACCGGTGATGCAGTGCAGAACTATCGTAAATATGTGGCTGAAAAATATAAATCAGACGAAATCCCCGAGGAGCCGCATATTGCAGATGTCGTTGGCAGCCGCCACGGCGATTATATCCACTTGAATCAAGCCGGCAGATATCTGCAGGCATGTCTCTGGTTCGGCTTCCTTTTCGGCGAAGATATCGAAAAGATCACTTATGTTCCTAAAAATATCAAATCCGATCAAGCCGAGATACTGCGCAAATGTGCGTCAGACGCATTGAAGGGATATCAACAAATAAAATAAACGTCTTTCAACAGAGGAAAGTTTGAGGGTGAATCATGAAAAAATCATTGTCATCGTTTTTAATTGCGGTTTCACTAACAATGTTTGCAGAAGTAAAAATGGACCCCGTTTTTGCTTCACATATGGTATTGCAGCAGGAAAAGCCGATCTCATTTTTCGGAACAGCTGCTCCGAATAGCAAAGTGAATGTCGAATTCAACGGCAAAAATGTTTCTGCCGTGGTCGATGCTCAAGGCCGGTGGACAGCCGTTTTTCCAGCAATGAAAGCTTCAAAAACTCCGTACACAGTCAGCGTCACTGACGGGAAAACAACAACAAAACTCGTTGACATACTTATCGGTGAAGTCTGGTTCTGCTCCGGACAGTCCAACATGTCTATGCCTATCGGCCAAAAGTTTGTCCGCGGCTGGAGTGCTCAAAACTGCGAACAGGAAGTCGCCAACGCAAATTATCCTGAAATGCGTTTTGCGGTACAAAAAGCTGTTGCCTCTCATAACAAAATACTGCCCGCAAATACCGTCGACGGCTGGTTCAAATGTACTCCGCAAGTTGCCCATACTCTCAGTGCAACTGCATATTTTTTCGGCAGAAAACTGCACAAAGACCTGGATGTTCCGATCGGACTCATCAGAGCCTCATGGAGCGGTTCAGCTATCGAACCTTGGATATCCAATGACGGCTATCATAAATTCGGCCCTGAAAAGGATTCCCAGCTGGTAAAAAAATATTCTTTTGATGATGCCGGCAGGATCGAATATGAAAAACGGGAGCAGGAACGATTCTCAAAAGAGATGTCCGAATGGCACAAATTATACGAATCTGCAGGTGCCGCAGCAAAAACCAAATCAGCCTCATATTCAGATGTCAATACGGATGATTCCGCATGGCCGGCTGCCAATCTCAGATTCCCGAGGTTGTATCTGACCCGTTGGTTCCGTGTCAAGTTCACCCTGCCGGCACAAATGCAGGGAAAAAACATTACACTTTCCATGCCGAAAATCGCAGAAAAAGCAGATATCTATTTGAACGGTAAATGTATCGCCCACTGGAACGCAGAAGCCCCCGAAGATACCAAAAAAGTCAATATTGAAATTCCATCCGCACAACTTGAAAATCTCATTGCTGTGCGCGGTGAATATTTTTATCCTTCCGCTGCAAGGCAACAGATGCTGGATCTTTTCCGCAAAACAGTCATAACCTGCGGGAAAAACAGATTTGTCGTTCTCAAAAACTGGAAAATGCAGGACGAATTCGCCTGTGCCAAAAAACTTACGGGCAACAAGAGCGCTCCTGAATTCATTCAGAAACCTTACCTGAATCATCAATTCCAATCGGAAAAGTATAACGGAATGGTCGACGGCTGGACACGTCTGCCGATACGCGGCGTCATCTGGTATCAGGGCTGTTCCAATATCGGCACGATGCATTATTATCCGCTGCTGAAAACTCTGATTTCAGACTGGCGCGCGAAATGGAACGAACCTGAAATGCCGTTTATGATCGTCCAGCTGGCAGGACGCGGCTACCCCGGTCAGAAAGATTGGAAAAATTCCGATCCGAACAAACCTTACGGCAATGCTTTGACCCGTGATATCCAGCAGCAGATGATGAAACTTCCAAATGTCGGTGTTGCCTGCACCATTGATATCGGCGACATAGGCAGCGCACATCCTGCCAATAAACAGGATGTCGGCAAACGCCTTGCTCTGGAAGCTGAACGTATTGTTTACGGTAAAAAAATCGTCAGTCGCGGACCGCTTTTTGAATCGGCGACATCTGAAAACAATGCGATCCGCGTAACTTTCAAATATGCAGAAAACGGACTTAAAACTTCCGATGGCAAGAATCCGGGGGCATTTGCCGTTGCGGGGGCAGACAAAAAATTCGTCTGGGCTCAAGCAAAAATCGATGGAAAAACTGTCCTTGTAACTTCCCCCTCGGTAAAAGCCCCCCGCTATGTCCGTTATGCATACGACGGATTCCGCGGCGATTGCAATTTGCAGAATGCTGAAGGACTTCCCGCCTATCCATTCCGTTCGGACAGCGTCGATTATTCAAAAGTCGAATAAAACAGGAGACTTTTTATGATACCTTCACCCGATGATTTTGAAATCATTGATGCGCACGCTCATCCGTTCCTTGACAAGGAGAACGGCTGCGGCGTTCCCTACGGAAAGCCGGAAACTATGGAGGAATTCGACTGGGAAATGAAAAAAGTCGGGATTGACCGCTATGCCGGGTCCGTCGTTTATCTTCGTCCCGTGACCGATTACCGGGAAATCCGCAAAGTCAATGAGGATGCCCTGCGGATCCGGGACAGATTCCCTTCCTATATCCCGGGGATCCATGTCCACGGCGATTTCCCGGAAGAGTCGATCGCAGACTTGACGAAATATTATCATGAGGACGGTATCCGCCTGATCGGGGAAGTCGTGCCTTACCTGATGAAGACCGGGGAATACAATTCGCCGGGAATGATCCGGATCCTGAAAGAGGCTGGAAAGCTCGGAATGACTGCGAGTCTTGACGGCGGTTTCCGCGAGACCGTCGTTCCCGTTCTGGAAAACTGCCCCGGTCTGAATGTTGTGCTCGCGCATCCCGGTCCGCCCTGGGGGGATGACAGCGCAAAGATCCGTTTTCAGTGGGTTTCCGAGTATGAAAATCTCTATATGGATCTTTCAGGGACCGGTCTTTACCGGTGGAACATGCTGCGTTACGGAATCGATGTCTGCGGAGTGGAAAAACTGATTTTCGGTTCGGACATGCCGGTCTGCAGTCCAGGCATGTATCTTTACGGAGTCCTTTGCGAGAATCTGACAGAGCAGGAACTCAGACTTGTACTTGCCGGGAATTTCAAACGGCTGCTCGGCATGAAATAAGTTCCGGATTCCATCATGGAACAGATGTTCGGGGCTGGCTCTGCATTCCCGTCGGAATCATTGAGAACCACCTCAATGCGGTCTCCGCAGAGAGCCATTTCCAATTTGAAGGGAGAGTGTCGGCATGATCCAACGGCAGCTGTGCAATGCTGGAAAATCTTACTCCACAACCGCTCATCCGCACATCTCCACAAGGCATCCGAAATTTCCAAGTAAGCGTCCAAGGAGCTGCATGTCATAGCCGATTTTGGAATTTTTCTGGGTTTCTGAAAATTTATCAGGACTTCGGCTGAATGGTCAGGCCGGTTTTTGCGGAGACTTTTCCAGGAAGAGCGGGGAGTCGAAAATTTTCCGGACCTGTTCCTTGACCGTATCTTCGATGGTGGCGAAACCGACCTTTCCGACCGGGCAGCATTTTTGTCCCGTCTGGTGTCTTTGTGGCAGTAATAGTAATAATTCCGCTTTTTTCCTCTGGTCGTGAAGACCGGTTTCATAACACATCATTATTGATGCTTTGAAATTTTATTTGTTCGAATCTACGCTTAGGTTACCATTTACGTCTTTCCTCCAAGTTTGGAAATTCCTGAATTTTTTAATATATGCGCAGAACCTTAAAGAAAGGCTCCAAGCGTTTTAAGATTGCTTCTTACCTCTTCCCCGGAAACCTGATCTGCAGAAATATTCTTTTTGACCGCAATAGATGCCGCCATGCCTGCCGCTTGGCCTATACTGCACATGACCGGCATGATCCGGATACTGCTGTGCAAGACGTGATCTACAGAAATCGCCCGGCAGCCCATCAAAAGATTGGTACAATTTTCAGCTACCAGTGTGCCGTAACGGATCTCATAATACTCATCTTTCGGCATCCGGACACAAACATCCCCGGTTCCGTTGGGATTATGAATGTCAATGGTATAATTACATCTTGCGATGCCGTCAGGATATTTTGCACAATTATGAAAATCTTCCTCTGTCTGATAGACTTTTCCCAAGATTCGGCGGCTTTCCCGCACCCCCACAGTAGAAGCAATGGAATGTAAAGAAGCATTTTCGAAGCCAGGTACCCATTTACGGAAAAAACGGATAAATTCCCGAATCTGCCGTCTGCCTTCAATTTCAGCTTCCGAAAGTTCCAATGCATTTACTGCACTCTTTTTTACGATCCTTGTCGTATTGAAATGCAAGGTGTTTTCATTTATGGAGGTAAAATAAAGTACATTTTCCCGGGGACAATGGATCTCATCTGCCGCTTTGGCTTTTTTATATAATTCGTTCAGTGTCTTTTTATCCGGAATCCTTGTCATATCCACATGACTCAGTTTGAAACAACTGCTCATAGGCTGGCAATTGCCCTCATGATTGCCTATTTCATACTTGCATCCGGCAAGATATGCCAGGTCACCGTCACCCGTGGAATCGATGAAGATTTTGCTTTCCACGGCGCACAAGCCGCTTTTGGTCTGAAATATTGCGTAACGGATGGTATCGCCCTCTTTAATCACATCGGCAAGGACATGATGAAAAAGAAGCTTGCAATTACTTTCCAGAACAAGATCTTCCATGGCAAGCATGGCAAAATCCTTGGATAGAAGGGTACAGCCGTAAGTGTCGTCAAATGGGACTCGCTCTGATTCAGCGGGAGAATAATACTGCTGCATTTTTTCGCACCAAGAAATAAATACCGGCCGGTCAAGGGATTTATGGTCAAGGTGATTGAACATAAAGGGATTTACTTCACCATGAAATGCCATCCCTCCCAGGGAACCGAACCTTTCTGTAAGCAGAGTCTTACAACCGTTTTGTGCCGCCATAACGGAAGCTCCCAGTCCGCCTGGACCGCCCCCCCACGACAAGCACATCCACGCTATCCACGACCGGAATGGCACGTTCTTTTCCGTAAAGGATTTCTTTCATAATTACTCCTTTTATAAAATACAATCGGTTGTATTTTGTTTTAAGATACAGTACATTCACTTTTTGAAAATGCAAGCGGGAAAAAGCAAAAAATTGAAAAAGTCGGATTTTTCAGAAAAAAAATTTGTTTTTCGGGAAAACGGGAGTAAATTGATAGAGAAATATGCAATCTATTGAAATGAATCATTCGGAATGGGTGCGACGATCTATGATATTGCCCGGCTGACCGGCTATAATCCGGGGACGGTGTCACGGGCTTTGAACGGCGATCCGCGGGTGAAGGAGAAAACGCGGGATAAGATCAAGGAGGTTGGCAATCTGCTGGGTTATATGCCGAACCTCGCGGCGAAAAGCCTGATTACGGGCCGCACCCGGATCATTGCCGTCGTGTCCAATTCGACCACCGGCGGACCGATGACTGCCCTGATGCTGGGCATGAACAAGATACTGATCCAGCACGATTATCTGCTGATGTGCCTGATCTGCAACAATCAGGAACAGTTCAGGCAAAGTCTGGCTCGATTGAAATGCGGACTGTGCGACGGGGCGATCCTGCTGTCGCCGCCGCAGAAATACGCCGGAGTGCCGGAATTCGAAATGCTGCGGAAAAGCCGCTATCCGGTCGTTTGTTTCGACCAGTGGCTGCCCGATCTGCCGTTCCCCGTGGTGACCAACGATGCGGAAAAAAGCATCGAACTGCTTTCGGAAAAACTGCTGGAAAGCGGGATGGATGCGGCGTATCTGAACTATCAGCCGGACAACACGGTGGCGGTCTGGCGGCGGCAATGCACCGAAAAACTGCTGCGGAAAGCGCATATCCCGTTTACGGCGGAGCTGGAAAAACTGCCGGAATTCCTGCGGAAAAATCCGGTCTGGAATTTGGGGATCTACTCGGATTCGACCTTCGGACTGGATCTGATCGGAGCAAAACTGCCCGCCGGACGGAAATTCCGCTGTCTGGGCGGGATCTTCGACACCTGGCACAACATCATCCCGAAATATTTGTCGCAGTATTTTCTGTGCGTGCAGGATATCGACCGCGAAAGCGAAACCGCCGTGCAAATGCTTTTCGACATGATGGATGGCAAGGAAATTCCGGCCGGGCGGACCGCGCTTCCGCCGCAGGGACTCTTGATCCCCGATGAACAGCAATAACCCAACGAGTCTGAAATGAACGAAAAAATCTTCAAAATTTTCCATGACCGCGTGAATGTGCTTACCGCGAATCATTATCCGGAAATATATCCCGAATCGGTTGCACTTGCCGCCGAATATGCGCTGACGAAAGACCCGGTTCCGTTCCGCGACCGTCTGAAACTCGAATACAAACCGGTCCGCGAGGGGGAAAACTGGGGCGAAGCGTGGGACAGCGCTTGGTTCCACGTGACCGGGACCGTTCCGGAATCCTTTGCGGGAAAAGAACTGTGTCTGCGGCTCCATGTCGAAGGCGAGATCCTGATTTTCGATGAATCGGGTGTGCCGGTCTGCGGGCTGACCGACCGGAGCATTTATGATTCACGCTACAGCAAAGTGCGTTTCCCGCTGAAAAACCTGAAAGCGGGCGACCGGATCGACCTGTGGTTCGAAGCGGCGGCAAACCGTCTGACGGGAATCAATCTGCCGTCCGCCGAGGAGAAGGATCCGCCGCATCCGCTGGGAAGTTATAATCCGCACGTCACTTCGCTGCGGCTGTGCGTGTTTGACCGGGAATTGTGGCTTTTCCTGCTCGAAATGGAAGCCCTGACCGGACTGCTGGAAACCTTCGGGATGCAGGATTACCGGGGCAAACAGCTGCTTCACGAACTGAACCGTGCGGCGGATATTTTCAACCACGATCCGGCCAATGCCGCAGCGGCGCGGGAAATCCTGCGCGGAAGCGTGTTCCAATGGCACGCGGAGGACAACACATTGACGGCGTATTCGGTCGGACATGCTCACATTGACGTGGGCTGGCTGTGGCCGGTGCGGGAAAGCACGAGAAAAGCGGCGCGGACCTTTGCCAGCCAGCTGGCCTTGATGGAGAGTTATCCGGATTACAAATTCGGGGCATCGCAGGCGTATCTGTATCTTCAAATCAAGGAGCATTATCCGGAACTGTTCGAAAAAATCCGGAAACGCGTCCGGGAAGGGCGCTGGGAGATCCAGGGCGGGATGTTCGTGGAGGCGGACTGCAACCTGATCTCGGGCGAATCGATGGTGCGTCAATTCCTGCACGGGAAAAACTTTTTCAAGGATGAATTCGGGGTCGAAGTGCGGAACCTGTGGCTGCCGGACGTGTTCGGCTATTCCGCAGCGATGCCGCAGATCATCCGGAAAGCCGGATGTGATTATTTCCTGACCCAGAAAATCTCCTGGAGCCAGGTCAACAAATTCCCGTATCACACGTTCCGCTGGATCGGGGCGGATGGTTCGGAAGTGCTGACGCATTTTCCCCCGGAGGACACCTACACCGCCCTGGCCGCCGCGCCGCAGCGGATCTACGGTGCGAACCAGTTCAACGAGGCGGGATTCCTGCCCGGCTTCATGAGTCTGGTCGGGATCGGCGACGGCGGTGGCGGCCCCTCCGAAAATTATGTGGAGCGCTGCCGCATCCTTTCCGATCTGCGCGGTTGTCCGAAATCGCAATGGAGATTCGCGTCCGAATTCTTCCGCGAACTGGAAAAATTTCAGGCTGAACTGCCCGACTGGCACGGCGAACTGTATCTGGAAATGCACCGGGGTACTCTGACCACGCAGAGCCGCACCAAACGCGGCAACCGCAAATGCGAACAGTCGCTGGCCGCGCTGGAATTTCTGGCCGCCGCGCTGCCGCCGGACCAATGGCCCCGCGAAACGCTCGACACCGCCTGGAAAACTTTACTCCTCAATCAGTTTCATGACATCATTCCCGGTTCGTCCATCCGGCTGGTCTACGAACGGACTGAAAAAGAACACATCCAGATCCTTCTGGCGGCCAAAAAGGAGATCCTCGCCGCCTGCTCGAAGCTGTTCCGCAGAAAAAAACATTCCGCCGTGCTGATCAACTCCCTTTCGAATGTCTGGACCGGTCTGGCTGATCTGCCCGAAGAATGGACCGGTTGCGCCGTGCTGGATGAAGACGGCAAAGAACTGCCTTCGCAGCTGATCGACGGTCGGCCGCGTGTCGCCGTTTCCGTCCCCGCGGGCGGCTGCATCACCATCGCCAAAGGTTCCCGGAAAACCGATCCGGTCCGCGATACCGGCAAACGGATCCTCGAAAACCGTCTGGTCCGCTATGAGTTCAATGCGGCGGGACATCTGGTCAGCGCTTTCGATAAGGAACTGAAGAGAGAATTTCTCACCGGGGAGGGCAATGTGCTTTCCCTGTACAATGATCGCCCGGTCAGGTATGAAGCCTGGGATGTGGATATTTATTATCCTCGCGACAAAAAAGGGATCGTAAAATGTGTCACTGCCGGGACCGTCCTGCGCGGCCCCGCAGCCGATTCCATCGAATTTTCATACCGCACGGAAAAATCGGAATTCAAGCAGCTGGTCGTGCTGGCCGCCGCTTCCAAACGGCTGGATTTCACTACCTCGGCCGACTGGCATGAATACCGCACCCTGCTGCGCGTGGCGTTCCCGACCACCGTCGTTTCGGAAACCGCATCCTTCGATATCCAATATGCCTATGTGGAACGGAACACGCACCGCAACACCAGCTGGGACCAGGCCAAATTCGAGGTCTGCGGCCAGCGTTATGCCGACCTTTCCGACCGCGACTGCGGCGCCGCTCTGCTTAATGATTGCAAATACGGCTACTGCGTCAAAGACTCAACTCTGGATCTCGCGCTGCTGCGTTCTCCGGTCCATCCCGACCGTTTTGCCGATCAGGGCCGCCATCTCTTCACCTACAGTTTCCTGCCGCACGCCGGGACTTTGCCCGACAGCAACGTCATGGAAGAAGCCGCCAGCCTGAATCGGCCAGTGCTGCTCGCGGACGGTTTCCAATCCGGAAAATTCGAAGCTCCCTGCCGCCTGGAATCCGACGGCATCCGGCTGGAAGTGTTCAAGCGTGCGGAAAAGGACGATTCCCTGATCCTCCGGCTGGTCGAGATCCGCGGGCGTCATTCCGCCGGCACGCTCCATTTCGCCGCCAAGCCGGCCAGGGTTTCCGAAACCGACCTGATGGAATGGAAAAAGGGCGCTGCCCTGCCGCTCCGCAGAAACGCTCTCGACCTGCAGTTGAATCCGTTTGAAATCCTGACCCTCCGCGCCGAATTCGGCAGGAGATGACCCCGGTCATTTTTTCAAAAAAAATCGTTTCATTCCCTTGACAATGCCATGAACGGATATATTGAAATCGTATTATGCTTCGGTAGAATGCGCGACATGCAGCTCGACCCGCTCTGCGACCGGGCCGCACAGCTTGCGCCGTTTGCCGCGTTGACGGGCTACGAGGCGGCGGTAGGGGAAACTGCCCGGCAGACCACCGAAAGGCGCGAACTGGACGCGCAGGATGCCGCAGAATTGAACCGCCGTCTCACCGATCTTGCCGCCCGGCTGAAAGACCGGCCGGAAGTGACCATCTAATACTTTGTCCCGGACGAGCGGAAAGCCGGAGGTGCGTATGTCACCGTAACCGACGTGGTGCGGAACATCTCCATTGCAGAGAGGATCGTCGCGTTGGTAAACGGCGATGTCATCCCGATCGATGACATTGTGTCGTTGCGTATGTTGTGAGGCAAGGTAGCAGGTTTGTCAAACTTCTGCATGGCTCGCTCCGAACAGTGCGATAGATTTCTGCATGGTTCCTTTTGAGGAGGACGGATTGCAATTCAACGGAACGCTGTCTTTTTGCTCCGCCTCAAATCCGTTCTCTGCCGGACTTTTCCGTTAAATTGCAGCAAGGAACCATTCTGCAATATCTGCGAACGATTCGAGGCTGAGAGAATTTTCGCAGTTTTTACTGCAACCTCCACCATCCTTCGCTCGGCAGGGCCGAGCTACGGATGGCGTGCCATCCATACCCGAGCGAAGTGAAGGGGAAGGATGTCCTCCGCAGCTCCATGAGCGTAGGAGGACAAATAACCACAGAAAAACGAAAAAAACGTATTATGTTTTATACCTATATTCTACGCAGCATCAACCACCCGGATCAGCGTTATATCGGCAGTACCTCCGACTTACGCAAACGGATCGCAGCGCACAATGATGGACGCGTTCCTCATACGGCAAAATACCGACCGTGGAAAATTGAAACCTACATCGCTTTTGAGACCGAAGAACGGGCTCGTGCTTTCGAGATTTATCTCAAGTCCGGCAGTGGACACGCCTTCGCCAAACGCCATTTCTGATCCCGGTCAAAAACCGTCATTTTCTCTCTGAAATCTCTGTCACTCTCGCTACCCCGTGCTGTGACAATTTACACTCAAAACGCCCCATTTTTTTGAAGAACGCAAACAACCATACCATTCGAGAGAGAGACAAAATTTCCCGGAAAAACTCCCTTCTGGGTTTGAAAAATAACGGACATTATACTATCTTACTAGATAATTTGGGGACAAGGGACAATTTTATGGCGGCGAACACACGCCAAGGGGGCAACGGCAAGGGCCGCGACATCACCGACGCCGACCTGATCGCCGAAGCCGCGACCTGCGGTGTCCCCGAAAGCAAGGTCCGCACCATGATTGCCGAGGTTAATGTAGCGTTGAAACAGCATCGGCTCCGGCAAAAAAACAGTTGAAAAATCAAATTAAACGGATTAGGGAATGAAAAAAATGGCTGGAGCTTTTGAATACAGAAAATGTAGTAATGGTCTCATCATTACGGGATATTCCGATATAGATGCCGCCATTCTGACTATTCCGGAAATGCTGGATGGAGAAAAAGTTTATGCCATAGAGGAAAAAGCATTTGCGAATATGCTTAATTTGCAAAAAGTCCGGTTTGAAAATCCATATTCAAATATCAGGATAGACTTTTCGGCATTTCACAACTGCCGCAATTTATCAGATATTATTTTACCTCGTGCTGGTTATCATTTTTTCGATCATAAAATAACCAAAATCGGCTTTGAAGCGAAAGAGAAAAAGATTTATCCTTCGGCGGATGACCCATGCAAATCTTACGAAGCGATAGAACGCTGGCTGCTTGATGCGTTTGATACGGATCAGTTGCGGATTGAACCGGGATTTACGGGGATCTGGTATGATGCACTCAAATTCACCAAAGGTCTGAAAGGGGTTGAACTGCCGTCGACGCTTCGTTACATTAAACCAGGAGCATTCAAGAATGCCGCGCAACTTGTAAAAATCCGCATTCCGGATGCAGTGCAGGAAATCCCCGATGACGCATTCGCGGAATGTTCCTCCCTGAAAGAAGTTATTTTGCCGCATTGTCTCAAAAGGATTGGACGCACGGCATTCGAAAATTGTTCTTCGCTTGAAACGTTTGCCATTCCGGATGGGGTCACAATTCTTGAAAATTACTTATTGTCCGGGTGTACTGCACTGAAAACACTGTTCTTGGGCAAAGATGTCCAAGAGCTGGGGTGTGATACATTGACTGCCTGCATCTCCCTGCGGGAAATCTTGATTCATCCGGATAACCGCAGTTTCGTTTCCGACAAGACAGGACTTTTCTCTTCTGACAGGAAAATCCTCTATGCGGCATTTTCTCCGGATTCCGATGTCTATCATGTTCCTAAGGGGGTAACTTATATAGCTGAGGCAGCCTTTTGCGTCAACCAGCATTTCCGCTTCATCACCCTGCCAGAAACTCTCCGCACCATCGGTCCCGATGCTTTCGCCTGTGCCGGATGTCTTGAGGAAATATCACTTCCCGACCAGATCACAGAGATACCGGAATATTGCTTTTATGGATGTGAATCATTGAGGAAAATACACCTCCCGGAACAGTTGAGGGAAATTGGCGAATCGGCTTTTCATGATTGCGAAAAATTGTCTGATCTGAACGTTCCGGAAACGTTGTACCGCATTGAGCCACATGCGTTTGCCTATTGCGATGAACTGCCTTTGGAAATAGAGAATTCACTGATTCAGCATTCCGTAAACAAACGCAAAATTTTTGATGATGATTATTGACCGTTTCGTTTTCGAGTCGATTTATTAAAAAAACTTCGACAAAAAACTCCGGCGGCGGTGTTTTCACACGGCTCTGCCGGAGTCGGGCGTTTACTCCATTCCGAACAGTTTCATCTGTTCCTTCCAGGAGAAAGGCAAGTTGGTGTCGAGTTTCGTCAGAGAAAGCGACCACGGCGCTTTCCCGGCGAAGATGGCGTCCACGATGGGCGTGGCCAGCAGCGTCAGCCTCAGGAAGCGCCGGACGTAGGACACGTTCACGTTCAGCGCTTCCGCCAGGGCTTCCGGCGAATCGAATTCGCCGCTGTCAAGGAGTTCCTGCCAGCGGTAGGCGCGGGCAATGCCCGTGGCCAGCGGCACGTTGATCTTCAGCTGCTCGTCGGGCAATTCCGGGTAGTAGATCCGCTTGCGCCCGTTGTCGTAGCGGAATTCGATCGGAATCTTGATCCGGGTATTGCCGTCCTCGGTCGGTTCAATTATGGTCTTCATAGTCCAGTTCCCCCAGAAGCTGCTGCATTCCCTCGGTCCGGATATCCAAGTCCAGGCGGTCTTCGTAGAGCGTGACCTTCTTGAGCAGCAGGTGCATCAGACGGTTGCGCTCGGCCGGGAACATCTCGTCCCACAACTCCGTCTGCCTGGACAGCAGCTCGTTCACCTCCTTGCCGGGCCTCTTCAGCTTCAGCGCCAGCTGATTGACGATGGTCGGCGTTTGAAGGATCTTGCGGAGATGGATCAGCACGGCCGCCTCGATCTCGCCGCCCCCGATCCGGTTCACCGGACAAAGCGACTCGCCCCGTTTGCTGTTTTTGGTGCAGAGGTAGTAGGTGTACATCACGTCGTCATTCTTTCTTGCATAGGTCGGCCCCATGCGGCATCCGCAGTGCCCGCAGTAAAGGAGGCCCTTCAGCGGGGCCAGGGTCTCCATTTTGCCCTTGTAATCCTTGACCGGCGAGTCGGACTGCAGAATCTCCTGCGCCCGCTGCCACACCTCGTCGGTGATGATCCGATCCTGTTTGCCGTCGAATACGTCGCCCTTGTAGGCGATTTTGCCGATGTAGGTGTAGTTGTTGAGCATCCGGTAAATGTGCCCGGTCGTCCACGGATTCCCCTGATTGGTCAGGATGCCGTCGTGATTCAGCTCGTAGGCGATCTGTTTCGGCGACTGGATTTCGATGAACCTCGCGAACACCCGCCGGACCACGTCCGCCCGCTCCGGGTCCACGATGAGCTTCTTGTTTTCCACCTTGTAGCCGCAGGCGACCGTTCCGCCGACCCATTCCCCTTTGCGCCGGGTCGCGTCCATCTTGTCCCGAATTCTCTCGGTCACGATGGACCGTTCGAACTCCGAGAAAGCCATCAGGATGCTCAGGAACATCCGTCCCGATGAGGTGCTGGTGTTGATTCTCTTTGGGTTCAATACCCCGACCCTTGGGTCGGCTTTGAAAAACTGTTGAAGTATGCTATATTATAGGCATGAATGAACATGTCTATAAACATCACAATAAGACTTTGCTGTTGTATCATCTCGTATTTCCGGCGAAATACCGGCGAGAGGTATTCAACGAAAGCGTATCGCAGACGCTGAAAGAAGTGTGCATAGGGATATCGTTGCGCTACGAACTCCATTTTGTGGAGATAGGAATGGAAGAAAATCATGTGCATTTTCTTGTGCAAAGCGTTCCAACGATATCTGTGACGAAAATCGTGACAATAATTAAAAGCATAACGGCGCGAGAAATATTTGCAAAACATAAAGAAGTCAAAAAATTTCTTTGGGGAGGAAATTTGTGGACAAGCGGCTTCTATGCCAATACGGTGAGTGAATATGTCAATGCCGAGGGCATACAACAATACATTGCGAATCAAGGATCCTATAAAAAAATCCTTGAACAACAACTGACATTTGACTTTTGACATGACCTATGACCTCCTAGATACCCCGCTGCTTGCGGCGGGGTAGTTCATTTCCGCACGGCGTCGGCGGCGCGTTTGAGCGCGGGCGCACTCTTGCGGATCATTTCCTCGCTGACGCTGCAGAACGCCATCCGGATATATCCGGGGGTGCCGAACGAACTGCCGGCCACCGCCAGCACATGTTCCCGAATCAGCGCCTTGACAAACACGTTTTCGTCCGGCACCGGCGACTGCGGGAAGAAATAAAACGCGCCGCGCGGCATGGTGAACCGGATTCCCGCTTCGGTCAGCGCCGCGGCGAGCACGTCGCGCCGGCGGCGGTAGACTTCCAGGTCGACCTGTTCCATCGCACAGTCGAGCAGAATCTTCTGCGCGATGACCGGCGCGTTCACGAAACCGAGGATGCGGTTGCTGAAAATCAGTCCGTTGACCAGTTCGTCCGCGCCCGCCATGTCCGGCCGGACCGCGACATACCCGATCCGTTCGCCGGCGAGCGAAAGACTCTTGGAGAACGAGCCGATCACCACGCTGTGACGGAAATATTTGAATACGCTCGGAATTTCCGCCCCGTCGAAGTTCAGGAACCGGTAGGGTTCGTCCGCAACGATGTAAATGGGCTTGCCGTACTTGTCTTCGGCGGCGTTGACCGCCTTTGCGATCGCTTCATAGTGCGCCGCGGTATAAATCTGTCCCGTCGGATTGTGCGGCGAATTCAGAATGATGGCCCGGGTCTTTTCGTTGATTGCCGCGGCAATGCCCTCGGTGTCCGGCTCGAACGTGAAGTCGACCGACGGCACCGGTACGAGTTTTCCGCCGGAATTCCCGACGTAAAAACCGTATTCCACAAAATAGGGGCACGGAGTCAGCACTTCCTCGCCGCGCGTCAGGATCGTGCGGAAAAATACATTGATTCCCCCCGCCGCTCCGCAGGTGATGACGATGTTGTCGCCTTTCAGCGCAACGCCCTGTTCGGCGGTGAGCAGTTCGGCCAGCTTGGCGCGCGCGGCCGGATAGCCGGCATTGGACATGTATCCGAGCGAGAACGGCTGCCGGGATTCCACGGCGATTTTTTCGAGGGATTTTTCCACTTTCGCCGGCGGCGGCAGATCAGGATTGCCGAGACTGTAATCGAACACATTGTCGGCACCGAACTTTTGTTTGAGTTCCAATCCGGCTTCGAACATTTTCCGGATTGCGGAGGAATGGGTCAGACATTCCTGAATTTCGCTGGACACGAGCTGCATGGCAATATCTCCTGTGATAGATGAATAGATGACGATATCGGTTCGGATTCAACCTAGCATAAAACGGATTTTTTTCAAGCGTCGGAGGATAAAAACGTTCGATTTTTCAGTCGGCAAAAGGCAGATTGCAGCTTTGCATTGCCGGGACGGATGGTTCGAATCGGGAAAAAACGGAGATATTTTCAAAAACCGGCTTGACATTTGCGGAACTGGTGGTATATTTTCTGAACATCGACGGGGTAGTAGCTCAGTTGGCTAGAGCACCACACTGGCAGTGTGGGGGTCGTGAGTTCGAGTCTCATCTACTCCACCAGTCTTCAAAAAATCCGGCCTATGCCGGATTTTTTTTCGCCTTGGCAAGCCGGTAGGCGTTGCCAGGCGAACTCGACTCGGCACGGCGAAGTGCGCAGCACGAAGACGGCAGGGGAAGACTGCCGCGGCGTAATCTGCTATGCAGATGAAGCCGGGCTGAAACAACATTTATCAAAGGGATGCCAGTCGATACACCAATTTTATTGATTGACAAACGGTATCCTATTTCAGGACGCCCGCCACATTAGAAAAGAGTCCCCGGAAAAAAGATCTCTCTGATGATCTGGACACCCTTTTCTGAAAGTGGAAACCGGGCTTTGCCGCATGTATCTCGTCTTTGACCAGGCTGGTGTTGGTGCAGGATCGTCTGCCGAAGCCCGCAAACCCGTGGAGCGGGCTGACATTCCCCGGTGTGGTGTTGCCTTGAACTGCGCCTCGTTCACCCTGACAGCGTCCGGAAACCGGTTCCGCATCATTTCCTGCAAATTCTCCGATGGAGTCTTTCAATTCCTGAAAAATCTGCGTCCAGCGCTTGCAAATACTTTGCTGAACAATTAAATTAAGTATCAGCACGGCATAAACATTTTCGGAAATGCTGGACATACCGCGGAAGGATATCCCGATGGGAATGACCAAATACAATATTCAGCGAATCAAACGGCTGCTCTCCATGCTCAAGGAGAACCGCTACCCAAACTATCCGCGCTTTCTTGCGGAGATGAAACGCCAGGACATCGCCGGGGCGTATAACCTTTCCGCCCGGACTCTTCAACGCGACATCGCTTTTCTGAAATCGGAATATTCCGCGCCGATTGAATATGATTTTGAGCGGCGGGGATATTATCTCACCGATCCGGATTGGAGCGTGGACATTCCGCTGCTGGAAGATTCGGAAATGCGGGCGGCGGTGCTGGGCGCGCGCCTCGCCGAGAACCTGATGCCCGCGCCGGTGAAACAGCAGATGCGTTCCGCCGTCGATACGCTGCTTGCCGTCAATGACAAGGGGATGGATGAAAAAGCAGT
>Ga0208297_1001224_pt1 | contig 27508 bp, 19 predicted proteins | sample LMS_cellobiose_e_FD_187367 | JGI IMG/M metagenome (GOLD analysis project Ga0208297, IMG submission 187367) | Rumen-fistulated moose microbial communities from Alaska, USA - LMS_cellobiose_enrichment (SPAdes) (version 2) | ecosystem: Host-associated > Mammals > Digestive system > Stomach > Rumen... | reverse complement strand
TGTCATTTCCGGATTTAGGTTGACTCGGATTTGAGTCTATCCCTGATAGAAGTTGACTCTGGTTTAAGGTTATTACTGGTAAAGGTTGACTTTCGTCGTTATCCCTGTTTTTGGTTGTCTTCCCAGGTCTTATCCCAGTCAGGGGTTGACTGGAGGGCGTAGCCCGGAAGGAGACCCCTGACCGTCGGACAAAGGTAAACTATTTTCAGGGATTTCCAAAGCTTGCTTCTCCCGGATGGCCCGTTCACGGAGACTGACCCAACGCTTTTTGATTTCTCCCTCACAGAAGGCCGCCATGGCGGGCGTCATCATGTCGATGCTCATATGGGGACGCTCATTGTTGTAGAAGTCCACCGCACGCGCAACGGCGGCGATGACTTCATCGATATTGGTAAAGCGCATCCCTTTTAGAAGTTCGTTCTTCATCGTGTTATTGATTCGTTCCGCCTGGGCGTTGTCCTTCGGGTCTCCTGACTCCGTCATGCTGATAAGTATATGATTGTCGTTCAATAGTTTTATATATTCCGAACTGGCGTATTGGCAGCCTCTGTCGGAGTGATGTATGAGATGGATATCTGTCTTCCCGTCAATGCGCTCCAGTGCCATTTTCAAGGCCTCAAGAGGATATGTGGTCTCCAGTGTCGGACCGACGCTCCAGCCGATGATTTCCTCAGTATAGGCATCCAGGATCAGAGACAGGTAACAGAAGATATAATGAATGGCATCCACCCAGATGATGATATATGTGATATCGCTGACCCACAGTTGGTCTGGACCAGTCGGAATGAAGTCCTTCACCAGATTCGGATATGTCGGGAGACCGTGCGAAGAGTCCGTAGTACGGGGCTTACGCACCTTCAAACGAACCTTCAGGTTATGCTTGTTGATAATGTCGGCAAACCAATCGCGTCCGATAGGGTCGTTCCCCTTGAAGTCACGCCTGTACATATGCCAGATCTTATCTCCGCCCATCCCGGGATCCTTTGCCCGGACTTCCTTGATATATTCCAAAGCAAAGGCCTCCCGGGCCACACGGGCAAGAACCTTTGATTCGTCGTGTTTGTAATATGCCTGCTTTGATACGCCAAACAGCTCGCAAAGAAGTTGAACCTCATATCGTTTGGGGTCCTTCGCGTGCAGGTTCTCTACTGCTTGGCGCCAGCTTTTTTTCTGATCTGGATGTTAAACTTGGCTTCTGCGACATTGATAAGTTCGTCGTACGCTTCTGCCTTAATCTCCGCCTTGTTAAGCTGCGCCCGCAGTTTCTTGAGCTCGGATTGAAGCTCGAGAACCGTCTTCGGAAGTTCCTCTTCTTGGACCTCCGGAAATGGTTTGGGCGCATTCTTGGCTTCTTTGACTCGTTTCATGGATGCTACTTGCGGGTTTTGTTCCACAAAGATAGCAATCCATTTGTAAAGAATCGCACGGGATATGGGAAGGACCTTGCAGATATGCGTCCCACACATACCCTCTTCGAAGTACAACTTCATCGCTTTCTCATAGTAGAGATCGCGTTTGCTTGAATAATTGAATCGCATCTGTTTTTAGCATTTGCGAGTCAACTTTTTTCAGGGAAAGACAAGTTGTCAACCGCTGGAGACCGTCCACAGACGGCAAGTGGGATACCGACAAGTACATTTCCCGCACCACAGTTGCCGATATGGAAATGATTTCCAAATTCGCAAAAGAGCACTATGGCTATGATACCGGCAGCTGGACAGATTATCCCGGAGACGAGAGCAACATGAAGGTTCTTGCCCGTATCGACTGGAACATCAACGAGAAGAACCGTCTCGCCGTCCGTTACAATTACACTCTCAACAAGAGTTGGAAAAACACCAATGGTTCATCCATGAACGGCGGACAGAGAATGTCCAACAACCGTCTCTCCCAGTATTCGATGGCCTTCGCCAATTCGATGTACTCGATGGACAACCTCGTCCACTCGGTGTCAGTCGATCTCAACAGCCGTATCACCAACGACCTCTCCAACCAGTTCCTTGCCACATTCTCGAAACTCGATGATATCCGCGGATCGAATTCGGCAAAATTCCCGTTTGTAGACATCCTCAAGCCCTATACCGATGATGCAGGCAATGTATCCCTCGAGCCTTATATGTCCCTTGGATACGAACTCTTCACATGGAACAACGGTGTCCACAACAATGTCCTCAATATCAAGGACGATGTGACCTGGTACAAGGGCGACCATAAGATTATGGGCGGCGTCAGCTATGAGTATCAGATGGCGGACAACGCTTATATGAGAGAGGGTACCGGTTATTATCGCTACTCTTCAATGGAAGATTTCATGAGCGGTGCCGCTCCTGAGACCGTCGCAATCACCTACGGATATGACGGAGAGCAGAATCCTGCCGCCCGCGTCCGTTTCAGCCAGGTCGGCCTCTACGGTATGGACGAGTGGAACGCTACCGAGCGTCTCAAACTCACCGCCGGCGTACGTTTCGATACCATGATTTACAACAATGCCGATGTAATGACCAACAATGCCATCAAGGCTGTAGACTTCGGCGGAAGGACTATCGACACCGGCCGCTGGCCTGCTACCAATATCCAGATTTCTCCCCGTGTCGGATTTGTCTATGATGTCCTTGGCAACAAGAGCCTCAAGGTTCGCGGTGGTACCGGTCTTTTCGCCGGCCGTCTCCCGCTCGTGTTCCTCACCAACATGCCTACCAACTCGGGTATGGTCCAGAATGCCGCTGCCGGCTTCGGAACATATTATAAATCAGACTGGACTGTTGATAACAGAGATCCCGGTCTCGACCAGCTCAAGGGCGACATGATTACCGATGTCGACAAACTCGTCGAGAAGCTCCACAGCATCTATCCGGACAAATTCCCTTACTCTATCACTCCTGAGGACGGAATTCTTCCTTCAGATGTCAACTATGTTGACCATAAGTTCAAGATGCCCCAGATCTGGAAGAGTTCGATTGCAGTTGATTGGAACCTTCCTGTAGGCTTCCCTCTTACTCTTACCGGTGAATTTGTCTACAGCAAGAAGCTCAATGACCTCTTGATCCAGGACTGGAACATCAAAGATAACAACGGATGGGCTCAGTACAACGGCGCGGACAACCGCCACATCTATCCTGAGAACTTCAAGTATACCGGCACCAACGCCTATGTCCTCACCAATACCCATAAGGGATATGGCTGGACCGGTGTCATCTCTCTCATGGCTCAGCCTGTTCAGGGTCTCAATATCACCGCTTCCTATACCCGTACAGTCAACAAGGAAGTTACCGGTATGCCGGGAAGTGCTGCCAACTCAGTCTTCACAGGCCTTCCGACAGTTGACGGCCCTAACTTTGCGACTGTCCAGAATTCCCAGTATACTACGCCCAACCGTATTATGGCGTCAATCAACTGGAATGACAAATCCAACAACCACTTCACCATCTTCTATCAGGGTTACAATGCCGGTGGTTACAGCTATATGTATAACGGAGACTTCAATGGCGACGGTAACGCCAACGACCTGATGTACATCCCTACCGATGCCCAGATCAATGACGGCTCCTTCCGTTTTGCAAGCCAGACTGACCGCGACAACTATATGGCTTTCGCAGCTCAGGATGCTTACCTGTCCACTCACAAGGGCCAGTACGCAGAGGCTTACAGCGTATTCTCTCCGCTTGTCCATAAGTTCGACTTCCGTTATGCCCATGACTTCATCCTCAATGTAGGAAAGACAAAGCATACTCTCCAGCTCAATATGGACTGGATGAATATCGGCAACTTCTTCAACTCTTCATGGGGTCTGTCGAGGACTTGGGACGACTCAGCAATGAGCGGCCGTATCCTCCAGATGGACAGCGTTGACGCAGACGGTGTCCCCGTATTCAAGACAAGGGTCAAGGCCGGTGCCAAGACCTGGAAACCCAATGCCGTCTTCACCCAGTGCTGGTACATGCAGGTCGGCATCAAGTACATGTTCAACTAATAAGGCGACAAGAATATGAAACTCAAATATATACTCGCTTCTATCGCAGCAGGTGCGGCGCTTCTTGCAACAAGCTGCACTGTGGATGAGCCCGTAAACGGCGCCTTCTCCGACTTCAGTGTCGAGAAAAACAATATCACTGTCCCGAAGGCCGGTGGTACCGCCACAATCAATCTCAAGGCTCCCGGAGCATGGTCCGTCGTCACCGAACCCAAGATGATTGACGTCAAGGATGAGAACGGAAAGACCAAAAAGGACGAGAACGGAAAGAAGATTCAGACCGAGGAGAAGGACAAAGATGGTAACATCATCCAGTATCTTAAAGGATCCGGCTTCTGGCTCACAGTAGACGACATCACCCCGCTTAGCGGGAACGGTGATGCTACAGTTACCGTGACCCTTCCCGCCAATGACGGCACTACAAAGTCCGGACAGGTCGAATTCGCCCTTGCAAACTCTTTCAAGAGTGTTTTTGTCAACATTATTTCCGAAGGAACACCTATCGAGGTTGCTCCCGCTTCCTGCCAGGAAGTAATTGACGGAGCCGACGGTAAGTATTATCTTGTCAGCGGAAACGTTACAAGACTTGTAAATACTGATTACGGTAACTTCGATATTACCGATGAGACCGGAACTGTCTACATCTACGGTATCAAGAATGCTTCCGGCCAGTATCCGAAGGATGCTGACGGCGGCTGGGCTAGCTTTGGAATCGAACTTGGCGACAAGGTCACTCTCCAGGGTCCCAGAAAGAACTATAATGGTACTATAGAGATTGTTGACGCCGAGGTAATCAAGGTCGAAAAGAGCCTCTTCACTGTTGATCCTACCGAGATCGTTCTCCCTACATATGAGGCAGGCGACACAACTGTCACAGTTGAGTGCAAAGTTCCTGGAATCGGTGTTTATTCGAGCGCAGACTGGCTCAAGGTCACCGGGTACAACGACAATGTCTATACCCTCACTTATGAAGCCAACCCTCTCTACGAGGCCAGAACGGCTAAACTGACTGTCAAGGGCCCCGAATCGAGCATCGATGTAAATGTAACTCAGCCGGCAAGACCGACTCCTTACGATATCGTCAATGCAATCGCTTCTCCTGACAAGAGCGAGGTTTCTGCCACCCACGCCCTTGTTGCTGCAGTCTGCCAGAGAGGCTTCATCGCTACCGATGGACAGGCTTATATCTATGTCTATCAGGGATCCAATCCTTCCCCTGTTGTGAAGGTTGGCGATTATGTTGACTTCTCCGGAATGAAGACCACATACAATGGCGTGCCTGAGATTACGAGCAATAAGGAGCCTGCAATTGCCCTTACTGTGACAGTTGAATCTTCCGGCAACCCGGTTGTTCTTCCTACTGCAAAGGATATTACCTCGACAATCGATTCTTACACGGCTTCCGAGGCTGAGTATATCACCTTCGCCGGAACCCTCAAGAAGTCCGGGAACTACTACAATGTAGAAGTTGAAGGAGCATCCAAGAATATGGGCTCTCTTACTTATCCTGCAACAGATCTCGGAATCGATGCATATGACGGTAAGAAGGTCCGCTATTATGGTTTCTATAACGGCCTTTCCGGCGGCAAGTACGTCAATATCATCGTCACCAGTGTGGCCGAATTCGCTCCCGGATCGCTTGACGCTCCTTTCACCCCTTCTGAGGCTATTGCTTACGTCAATACTCTAGGTGCCGGAAATACCAGCGAAAAGGATATGTATGTCAAGGGTAAGATTTCTTCCGTGAAATATACTTTCTCAGCGCAGTATGGAACCGCTACGTTCAATATCTCTGACGATGGATCCACTACCGCTCCTCAGTTTACCGCATACAGCGTATATTATTTCAATAATGTCGCTTGGACAGAAGGAGGTAAGCAGGTAGCTGTCGGAGACGAGGTGGTCCTCTGCGGAAAGATCATGCTTTACAAAGACAGTAAGACGGGAGCTGAAACACCCGAAACTTCTTCAAAGAAGGCATGGCTCTATTCCCTTAACGGAAGCACCGAATAATCAGATTCTTACTTTTTACGTATGGAGGCCGGTCCATTTCGGATCGGCCTCTGTTTTTTTTGACTTTCCGGAAAGTATTTGATATATTTGTCATTTACAATAAGCCACGAGCGAATAATAATTAAAACAACACTTATAACATGAAGTCAAGACATCTGTTTTTTGCAATGCTCGCCCTCGCAGGGCTTGCGTTCGGCTGTAAGCAGGAGGAAGATCTCGGTATCGCCAAGATTTCCGTCAACCCGAAAGAGGTATCTTTCGGTAAGGAAGCTTCAAGCCAGACAATAACTCTCAACGCCACAAGAGATTGGGAGGTTGTAAATAAATCCACATGGGTATCCGTGTCTCCGGAGAGCGGAAAGGGCTCCACAGGTGACCAGCAGGTTACTGTCACCGTCCTTCCCAATCCCAATGCTCCGAGGACCGCTACTCTTACATTCACAATAGGCCTTGCCAAGACCAAGCTGACGATTTCTCAGTTCGGAGACGGCTCGGAGCCCGGTGCTAAGGAGAATCCTTTCAATGTCACAGAAGCTCTGGAGTATATCAAGACCCTCCCTGCCGATCAGAATACGGAGAATGACATCTATGTCAAGGGAAAGATTTCCAAGATTGATGAAATCGACGTTTCGAGGTTCTACAATGCAACTTATTATATCTCTGACGACGGTACGACTACCACTCAGCTGGAGGTTTATCGCGGCAAATATCTCGGCAACACCAACTTCACTTCCGCCGATCTGATCAAGGTAGGAGATGAGGTAATTGTCTGCGGTAAGGTTGTAAATTACAAAGGAAACACTCCTGAGTTCGTTGCGAACGACAATTACATTTACTCCCTCAACGGCGTAGTGAAGGAGCCGGAAGGCGGTTCTGGCGGAGAAGAGGGAGAGCCTAAGGGAACAGGTACCATTGATGATCCTTTCAATGCCACGGCGGCTATTGCCAAGGCGAAAGAGGTTGGAACGACCGCTTCTTCCCAGGAATATTACATCAAGGGCACAGTGACCGGTTCGGTCGATATCAATCTCGAGTTCGGAAATGCGACATTCGACATCACCGACGGAGGATCGACATTCAAGATTTTCCGCATACGTTCCTTCAATGGAGATAAATTCACTTCAACTGATGTCATCAAGACAGGAGATGAGGTTGTAGTTCTTGCTAAGGTCCTCAACTATATGGGCAATACTCCTGAGACTGATGCCGGCGGAAAGCTTATTTCCCTCAATGGTGAAGGTGGCGGCGGTTCTTCAACAGAAGATACACCTTCGGGCGAAGGAACCCTTGCTTCTCCTTACAACGCTGCCGCAGCAAAGGCTTATGCTTCATCTCTTGCTGCCGGTGTTGAGAGCGACAAGGAAGTATATATCTCTGGAAAGATTGCTTCTATTAAGTTCCCGTTTGACGCAGATCACGGAACAGCTACGTTTGATATTTCCGACAGCGGTTCGACATCCGGCACGCTGTTCACGATCTACAGCACCCTCTATCTCGGCAACAGGAATTGGGCCACCGGAGATACTCAGATTGCCCTTGGCGACAATGTGATTGTCTATGGAAAGGTTGTCAACTACCAGGGCAACACCCCGGAAACCGCCAGCAAGAAATCTTATCTATACTCTCTGAACGGCAAGACCGACGGTGGCTCCGTCACTCCGGAAACGACCTTTAAGTTCAAGAAGGTAACCGCTGTTACAGCCGGCAAGCAGTATGTAATCGTCGGTGTGAAGGAAGGGAAGACCTATATAGCTTCGCCTATTGGAGCTTCTTCGAATTATGGCTACCTTTCTGGTAAGGAAGTAACTGTTGCAGAAGATGTTATCGAAGCTGAAGCAAAATATGCAGTGACCATCGCTGAAACCACCGGAGGATATACCATCGCCCAGAACGACGGCCGGTTCTTTGGATCTGCAGCTGCTTCAGAGTCCCATAAGACTGTCCAGATTGTTACCGAGGACGAGAAGAAGGTATGGACAATTACTCCTGACGCTGGCGGCGCATTCAAGATGGTCAATGCTCATTCAGGACGCTGGATGCAGCATGGAGAAAGCACCTTCACTTCCTTCGGTATGTATCTCGAGACTGTTGGAACACTTCCGTTCCTCTATGAGTATCAGGGTACTGAGCCTATCCCCGGCGGAGAGACCCCCGGCGGAGAGACCCCTGGTGGAGAAACTCCCGGCGGTGATACAGGCGACTGGACTGCTGCTATGTTCGAGAGCAATATCGCTTGGACCAACGTCACCAACGCTTATGACGACGGAGTTGCTACAGTTAATGGCGTATCTGGCGTAAAGGTCTATAAATTAGGTACTTCCTCTAAGGTCGGTTCCGCGACGGTCAGCATCCCTGCCGGCACCAAGAAGATTAGCTTCTACGGAGTTTCATGGAAGGGCAAACCGGCAACCGTCGATATCCAGGTCGGTGGCTCATCGCTCTTCAAGCAGGCCCTCGCAGCCAATGACGGAGCAACCAGTAACTCTCCTTATACCATGACCATAACCGCTTCCGATCACTACGAGTACTCTCTCGATGCTCCTCTTACAGAGGCTGTTACGGCGACTGTGACAACCGATGGGACCAACACGAGAGTCATTCTCTTCGGTATGAAAGCTGAATAAAACATGAGAGGACGGAGCATATTTGCACTCATTGCGGCAGCCTTTGCTACCGTGATCGCCTGTACTCCCAAGGAGGACATTCCGGCGGTGGAAACCCGTATTTCCACCGCCACGACCTCCCTCGACAGAAAGGGCGGAAGCATGTTCGTCTCCGTCCAAGCATCGGGAGATTGGACCCTCGAAATCCTGTTCAAGGACGGTTCCACGCCTTGGGCTACCCTCAGTACAACGTCTGGAAGCGGCTCAAAGAGCGATATTATCTTTACTTATGAGGCCAATAGCGGCGAGGAGCGGTCATGCGCCCTCTCTCTTGTTCTGAGGGGAAGAACAGAGCTGACGCTTACCCAGGCCGGGGTATCCTCCTCGGGCGGCGGAAGCTCTTCATCAACCCATAATGGCAATTCTACCAAGGCTCAATGGCTCGAGCTTCCTGAGACCGTCGACGGCGATAAGCTTGACTTCTTCACCCACGATATGCCCCTAGGCACAAAGAGAATAAGGAATTACTCCTACTATTGGGACTATGACGCCCTTGTGGCTCATTGGGTGGCATATCCGCTCAATAAGGGTCTCTACGGCAGCGGTACTCGTTCTGATGCATGGGGTCTGGATCCGCTTCTCCCGGAATCAGATCAGCCGGTTCTCTACAAGGGTTTCAGAGAAAGCTCCACATACGCGAGAGGACATCAGATTCCTTCCGCCCATAGGCTTAGCTATCAGGCCAATGTGCAGACTTTCTATGGAGTCAACATGACCCCCCAGCGCCACACTTTCAACGAGGGAGTATGGGCGAGCCTTGAAAACCTTGTAAAAGCCTGGAGCTCTTCTTGCGATACTCTTTACTGTGTCACAGGTTGCGTAGTGAAAGGCAGTACCGAGGTAGCTCATGACAATTACGGCAGGGAAGTCAAAATACCTGTCGCCTACTGGAAGGCCTGCCTTCGTTACAGCAGCGCCGGAACAACGGGAATCAGCGGCTATTCAGCCTGCGGATTCTATTTCGACCACAATTACAGCGGAACATCTACAGCCAGTTCCGCAATGGCGATTTCCATAGATGAACTGGAAAAGAAGCTGGGCATAGATCTCTATGTCAACCTACCTGCAAAAGTCGGCCGCACGGCGGCGGAGCAGATAGAAGCCCAGGACCCCAGAAATGTGTCGGTATGGAAATAATAAACGAATAATCAATTTTTCAAGATGAAAAAATTCATATACATAATCCTTGCCCTCCTTCTCTCTCTTCCTTCCGTCGATCTCGGAGCTAAAGGGAAAAGGACCTATGTGATAGGTTTCTACAATCTGGAAAACCTCTTTGACACCTATCACGACGAGGGAAAAAATGACTACGAGTTCCTTCCCGACGGTGCCAACCAGTGGACAGAGGCCAAGTATCAGAAGAAACTTGCCAATATGGCCCATGTGATTGCCGCCATGAAGGAGGATAACGGGCGCTGGCATACTGTTCTCGGAGTGTCCGAGATAGAGAACCGCCATGTGCTCGAGGACCTCGTTGCAGAGCCCGAGATTGCTGAAGCCAATTACCAGATCGTCCACTATGACGGACCCGACCAGCGCGGTGTCGACGTCGCCCTTCTGTACAAGCCTGAGCAGATGACAGTAGTTGAAAGTGAGTCGATTCCGTTCACTTTCGACAGTGACATCCCGTTTGATATGGACGAGGAGCAGAAGGCTAATTTCCGTACCCGCGACATCCTCATGGTCCATGGAATAATTGACGGCGAGCATTTCGCTTTCTATGTCTGCCACCTTCCTTCCCGTATCGGAGGAAAGGGTGTTTATACCCGTGCCCGCGGAGGAGAGATTGTCTATAATCACTCGATGAAGATGATGGAGAAGTATCCCGGAATCAAATGTGTGGTGATGGGCGATATGAACGACAACCCTACCGATCCTTCGATGGCAGTCTATCTTCATGGTAAGGAGAATATCGAGGAGGTCGGACCTAAGGACTATTTTTCTCCTTTTGTATCGATGCTGAAGGCCGGTTACGGCTCCCTCGCTTACAGAGGCGAGTGGAACATCTATGACTGCATCCTGGTGAATGAGCCTCTTGCCCATGCGCCCAAGGGGACCCTCCAGATTCAGCAAATTACAAAGAAGAAATACTATGCCAGAATCTTCACCAAGCCGTTCATGGCCAATCAGTCCGGAGATTATAAGGATACTCCCTTCAGGACATTCAGCAACGGTGCATTCGTAGGAGGATATTCGGACCATTATCCGACATACATAGTTGTAAGCAAGTAGAAATATGATAAAGAAACTGACCCTATTAATTGCTGCGGTACTCTCGAGTGCAGTTCTTTTCGCCCAGGAATTTACCGGCGGAATAAAGGGAACTGTAGTGAGCCGCGAAGGGAGAGTTCCGATAGAAAATGCCAAAATCATTCTCTATCAGGGGACGGCCGAGCTCGCCGAGACTCTCTCCGACCCTTCCGGAAATTTCCTTATCCCGAACCTCGATAACGGGATGTATACCCTTGTTATCACTGCCCCGGACTTCCTTGACAATCAAGTGCAGGTGACGGTCAATGATGGCTATGTGAAAAACATGTTCAACCTCTCTATGATTCCGACTAGAACCCTCGCGGAAATAGCGGATGAGAGTCTCATGGAGTTCGACATGGACGACAGCGGCTACAATGACAACCCTACTGTCCTCTTCGGGTCCAATGACATCTTCTCCAATATCGCGAGCTTCAATTTCAGCTCGGTAAGGTTCCGTCAGAGAGGCTATCTCGGCGAGAGCCAGGATGTCTATCTCGCCGGAGTCAAGATGAACGATGCCATCACCGGTTATTCTCCGTTCAGCCTCTGGAGCGGCCTCAACGAGGCCATGAGGTCGAAGGAGACCACTATCGGAAACGAGGTTTCCGACTATGGATTCGGCGGGTATAACGGAGTGACCAATATCTTCGGAAATGCTTCGTCTGTCCGCAAGGGCCTTCGCGGAAGCGTCCTTACGAACAGCTCCCTCTATCGTCTTCGTCTGATGGCTTCATACGCTACGGGAGAGATGGATAACGGATGGTCCTTTGCAGGAAACATCTCCGCTCGTCTTGGTGGAAACGACTGGATACAAGGAGTTTACTATCGTTCCTTCGCCTATTATCTCGCGGCCGACAAGAAGTTCAATGATACCCATAAGATAGGTGTCGTCTTCTTTGCGACCCCGGGACAGAGAGGAGCTCAGAACGCTTCAACCCAGGAGGTATATGATCTCATGGGTGACAATATGTACAACTCCAACTGGGGTTATCAGGCCGGGAAAGTCCGTAATGCCCGTGTCCGCAAGACCAACGAGCCTATAGCAATCCTGAAGTACGACTTCACTCCTTCCGATAAGTTCAATGCAGCGGCTACCGTTCTTTATCGATTCGGAAAGAACGGCTACACCGCCCTCGACTGGTATGATTCCGCAGATCCCCGCCCGGATTATTACAGGAATCTTCCGAGCTATTTCCTCAGCGACAACGACGACCTCAACAGGAGCAATTTTGCCAAGAGCGCATGGGCGACTGAAGCCTGGACTCATCCTTCCGTTTATCCGGATATTGTCCATGTCAACTGGGACCGTCTCTACAATGTCAATATAGCAAACCAGATGACTTATGGCGGCAAGAGCGGAAACCGCTCCAAATATGTCCAGGAAGAGCGCCATATCGATCAACAGGACCTCAATTTTGCTGCGAACTTCAAATGGAGAGCTACGGAAAGGACGATCCTGACAGGAGGTCTTGATGCCAAAATCAACCGTACCGAGTATTACAAGATAATTGCAGACCTCCTTGGCGGTGATTACTATGTCAATATCGATAACTTTGCCGACCGCGACTACAACGCCACTCCGGCTAAGGTCCAGAATGATGTAGATTACTACAAGGCCCACGGCGCAGCTCAGGTTCTCGGTGTCGGCGACAAGTATGGATACGACTATTATGCCCAGGTCCGCGACGCTTCCTTCTGGCTCAACGGCAAGTTTTCCTTCGGAGCCTTCAGCGCCAACCTCGGCGGCCGCCTCGGCTATAATATGTTCTGGAGGGACGGTCTCATGAGAAAGGGCCTCTTTGCCGGCCTCAACCCCGACGGAAGCCACTACGTAGTTGACGGAGTCGATCTCACCACCTTCGACCATAAGGGCAACGTGGTCACCTCCTATGGCAAGTCTGAAAAGTCAGGATTCCTCACCTATGCTCTCAAGGGCGGGCTCAATTATGTAATTGGCGGTAATCAGAGAGTCTATGCCAACGTAGGCTGGTTCAACGATGCTCCGAAGTTCAGCATGGCCTTCCTCTCTCCTCGTACGAGAAACTCCCTGATGGATAACCTTACTACCATAAAGACCTTCTCCAGCGATCTCAACTGGCAGTACATAGGTAACGGTTATAGCGCAAGGGTTACCGCTTACTATACGAGAATTATGGATCAGACCAAGCTCATGAGTGCTTTCGACGATCTCCAGAACGCATTCTCCAACTTCGCCCTCTCCGGCATCGACGAGCAGCATTATGGAGTTGAACTCGGTGTCAAGGTTCCGACCCCCGTTCCGAACCTCTCCGTGCAGGGTGCTCTCAGCGCCGGAAGGTATGAGTATATCTCAAATCCCTACATGACCCAGACCATAGACAATAGCTCCGAGCTTATCTATGAAAATGCCCTCGTGGCCTTCTGGAAGGGCACTCCGGTGTTCAAGAAGAATGCAGATGGCACTTACCCTATGTATGAGGGAACTGACGAGTATACCTTGGATATTGACCATTGGCAGAAGCACTATGTGCCTTCCACTCCGCAGCTTGCCGCCAGCCTCGGTCTTGCGTACAACTACAACTATTGGTTCATCGACGCTGATGTCCAGTATTTCGGAGAGTCCTATCTCGACATGAACCCTCTCTACCGTACGGACTATGCCGTTGCGGGCCCTGACAGGACCATCACTCCTTCCGAGATTGAGTACATGACCGCCCAGGAGAAGTTCGACCCTGTTTTCCTTCTCAATTTCAGCATCGGCAAGTCCTGGTATATCCAGAGAAAGTATCAGCTCGGCTTCTCTCTCAACGCGAAGAATCTTCTCAACAACACTTCGGTCAAGACCGGAGGTTATGAGCAGACTCGTATAGTCGACAATACCGTCAATAAAGAGAGGTACTACAAGTTTGATCCGAAGTACTTCTATATGAGTGGATTCAATTATATGTTGAATATTTATTTCAGATTCTAGAGCCATGAAAAAGTTATTTTTTGCATTGATTGCGGCCCTTGCGGTCCTCTTTTCCTGCCAGGAGTGGGAGCCGGTTCTTACTCTGAAATATCCTGAGCCTGCAGGCTATGAAAAGGTCAATATGGACTCTGAAGTCAATATGACCATAGCCGAGCTGAAGGCTCTCTACACGAAACATGGTACGCCTATAGAGATAGAGGATGAAATAATAATCAAAGGACAGGTTGTCTCTTCCGACGAGAGCGGCAATATCTACCGCGAGCTCTATATCCAGGATGCGACCGGAGCCATTGACGTCAAAATTGGAAAGTCCTCTATGTACAATGATTACAAGATCGGACAGTGGATTTATGTCAATTGCCAAGGTCTCACTCTCGGCGAATATGGGTACAAGAGCGGGAACAACGGTGGCGACGGTATGCTCCAGCTAGGGATGGAAGATCCGACAGGAACGTATGAGACCGCTTATATCGACGTCCAAGCTATCATAGATTCTCATATCTTCAGGGGTGCAATGGGTACTCCTATCGCTCCCGTTGAGCTTGCTGAGGCAGATGTGATGAAGGCGGAAAATATAGGAAAGTACGTGACTCTTAGGGGTTTGACTTATTCCAAGGAGCAGTTCGCACTAGTTTATATTACTCCCTCCATTGATACTAAGGCTCCCAACAACCGAGTTTTCCTTTCAGATCAGGATTGGGGGATTACTACATGGGCTTTCTCGAAGAATAAATTCCTCGAGTATATCAAGTCCGGAATATGGGATACGGCTACTGTCGGAAGTGGCGGTACTTCTTACGGTCCCATCACCGGTCTTGCTACAGCCATTGATCCCGATGCGACAGATACTTACAAGGACATGATGATAGCAAATGCCGCGGCCGGTTCGGTCAGCCAGTATTTCAAGATGGGAAACCAGGTTATCCAGATTCGAACCAGCGGTTACTCCAAATTCGGAGACACCGAGATTCCTTCAGAAGTCCTCTCAGGAGCAAAGAGCATCGATGTCACAGGTATCCTTACCCTCTATCAGGGCTCTGCCCAGTTTACTCTTCTGAACCTCGACGGGGTGAAAATAAATAACTGATATACAACATGAAAAAAGCATTTTTACTTATCGGAGCTATGATCGCTATGACAGCTTGCGGAAATAAGAATGTATTCATGGAGAAGTGGGACAGTCCGGACGGGACTGCCCCTTTTTCCAAGATTACAACAGCAGACTACCTTCCTGCAGTCAAGGAAGGAATAAAGGAGCAGAAGGCGGAGATAGACGCCATTATCGCCTGCCCTGACGCCCCTACGTTTGAGAATACAATTGCAGCGTATGAGCTTTCCGGAAAGCTGCTCTCCAAGGTTACGGGTGTGTTCTACAACATTTCCGAATCTGATTCCACCCCGGAAATCCAGAAGATTGAAGAGGAGATCACTGCGCTCACTACCGCCGCGGATGATGAGATTTTCATGAATGATAAATTCTTCGCCCGCGTAAAGGCCGTATATGACGCCTCAGAGGGTCTGGACAGGGAGCAGCAGATGGTCACAAAGAAACTCTATGACCGTTTCGTCAGAAACGGAGTTGCCCTTGATGAGGCGGGAAAAGCCCGCTTTGCCGAGATAAACTCTTCACTCGCAGCTCTTTCCCAAAAGTTTGGCAACAATCTTCTCGCCGAGAATAATGCCTTCAAGGAGGCTATAGGTGTGACCGTTTCCGCTTATCCTTCTTTCATGGGCTCGTGCGAGGACCGCGCTCTTCGCGAGAAAGCTTTCAAGGCTTATTCTTCCCGCGGCAATAATGCCAACGAGAATGACAACAATGAGATTGTCCTTCAGATCCTTAAATTAAAGACAGAGCAGGCCAACCTCCTCGGCTACAATACTGCTGCAGAGTATCTTCTTGCCAACAAGATGGCGGGAAATCCTTCGACGGTCGATGCCTTCCTTGCCCCGATTATGGATGCATCCATGCGAAAGGCTAAAGAGGAAATCGCTGACATGCAGAAGGTTATGGATGCTGATATAGCCGCAGGGAAGCTTCCGAAAGGCTCGAAGATTCAGCCTTGGGACTGGGCGTTCTACGCAGAGAAGGTCCGTAAGGCTAAATTCGACCTCGACGATGAGGAGACAAAGCCTTATTTCCAGATTGACAGCGTCCGTAAAGGCCTCTTCTTTGCCGCTGAAAAGCTCTACGGAATCAAAGTGGAGCCGGCTCCGGATGTTGAGGTTTATAACCCTGTTGTAAAGGCCTATCGCCTTCTCGATGCTGACGGATCCCTTCTCGGTATCTTCTATGCTGATTATTTCTCCCGCGAGACAAAGAGGGGAGGAGCATGGATGAATAATTTCCGGGAGCAGTATTTCGATGCCGACGGCAAGGATGTCCGTCCTATTATCGTTAATGTATGCAACTTCCCTCCCGCAACTGACGAGACCCCTTCTCTTCTTACAATCGATGAAGTTCAGACCGCTTTCCATGAGTTCGGACATGCCCTTCACGGCTTCCTTACAAAGTGCCGCTATGTCGATGTCAGCGGTACTAATGTCGCCCGTGACTTCGTGGAAATGTTCTCTCAGTTCAATGAGAACTGGGCTTTCCAGAAGGAGATTCTTTCAGTCTATGCCAACAATTATCGCACTGGAGAGCCGATACCGGACGCTCTCGTTGAGAAGATTAACCGTTCGCTGAAGTTCAATCAGGGATTCATGACAGGAGAACTTTGCGCCGCTTCGATTCTCGATATGCGCTGGCATGAGCTGACCCTTCCTGAGCTCGAGGCCTTCAAGACAGCTGACGACATCCGTGCTTTTGAGGAGAAGGTTTGCAAGGAGATGGGGCTTATCGATGAGATTATCCCTCGTTATCGTACGACATACTTCAACCATATTTTCAATAGCGGCTACAGCGCAGGCTACTATGGCTACCTATGGTCGGAAGTACTTGATGTAGACGCATTTGAGAAGTTCAAAGAGGATGGACTTTTCAATCCTGAGACCGCCCTTTCTTTCCGTAAGACATTCCTTGAGAAGGGTGGCAGCGAAGAACCTATGACCCTCTACCGCTCTTTCCGCGGAGCCGATCCCAATCCTTCCGCGCTTCTGAGGGCAAGAGGACTTGAATAGAATTATTATACAATTATGACAGTTAAGGAATTACTCAAAAAGAGCCAGAGAGACGGCACAGCCGTTCTTGCGACTAATTTCTACAATCTGGAGACACTGACAGCGGTCGTTCGTGCCGCAAAGATAGTGGGCGCTCCGGTTCTTCTCCAGTTGACCCGCAGTTCCATCGACTACATTGGCCTTAAACAAGCCGTTTCGATGGGACGCCGCGCAATAGAGGATAACGGCCTTCAGGGATGGATCCATCTTGACCATGGCGGCTCGGTGGAACTCGTTCAGCGTTGCCTCGATGCTGGTTTCGATTCGGTCATGATTGATGCCAGCGAGAAACCCTTCGAGGAGAATATCGAGACTACCCGTAGGGTGGTGGAACTGGCGAAACCGTATGGAGTTAATGTTGAGGCGGAGCTGGGATATGTTGCAAAGCTCGGTCAGGAGCAGGATGGAAGCGGTTTTACGACCGCTGAAGAGGCAAAGACTTTCGTGGATGCGACCGGCGTAGACGCCCTTGCAGTCGCTATTGGTTCCGCCCATGGATTCTATAAGAAACCTCCGAAGCTCGATATCGCCCGCCTTGCTGAGATTCATGCCGCAACGCCCGTTTGCCTTGTTCTCCACGGCAGTTCCGGTATTCCTCACGATCAGGTGAGAGAAGCTATTGCCAACGGTATTGTCAAAGTCAATCTCGCAACTGAGATTAAAGATACGTTTATGCGTGCCCTCAAGGGTGTCCTCCTTTCGACAGACGAAATCGATCTTCGTAAGGTTTTCCCCAAGGCCGTCGATCCCGTCGTAGACCTCCTCTGCGAGAAATATCGGATGACCGGCGCGAAGCTGTAGAGCGTGGAATTGTTTTGTGTCGTGAAGATGCTTTTCGCTATCTCCTCCCGGAGCGGTCGGGGATAGCGATTTTGTATGTCTTGCCGTTTTTGTTTTCGAGGGAAGTACTTGTGAGCCAGGGGTTTGCCAGCTTGAGTTCCCTATAGGTAACCCCGTTTAATTTGGCAAAATCGACAAGGGAGGGAATGGGACCCGTGACGGTCTCGTAACGGGAGGGGTTTCTGACAGGATAGTATTCGTCGGGAGAGATATTGAATCCAAAAGACGAGGGATTCTCAAAGAACATCTTTGCCGCAAGGACTCGGAACATATAGCGGGTAGTTTCTTCCGGCAGCATCAGGTTGAAAGCGCTTCTTTCGCCCTGTTCCTCGCGCCTTTTGAGGATTCCTCCGCGTCCGGAATTGTAGCTAGCGGCAACAGCCATCCAATCGCCGAATGCAGAGTAGGCGCTTTTGAGATATTTGCAGGCGGCAATAGTCGCTTTCTCTATGTGGAACCGTTCATCTACTTCCGCACCCACCTCGAGTCCATATTCCCTGCCAGTCCCTTTCATGAACTGCCAAAGACCGGCGGCTCCTGCCGTAGAGACTGCTTTCGGATCGAGATTGCTCTCTATCGCCATGAGGTACTTGAGGTCCTCCGGAATCCCATTTCTCTTCAGAATCGGCACTACTATGGAAAAAATCCTCTTGGACCGCTTCAGCATCAGGGTGGTGTTTGTATGCATGTAGGTGAATGAGAGGAGTTCCCGGTCCATTCGTTCATACATGTCGTCGGAGTCGAAGCGTATGGTTTCTCCGGCAAAAACGATTCTTTCCGGCACCCGCGGAGCCTTCGGATGAAGTTCCTGGGAATAGGCGGAGAGGCCTAGGAGAAGGAAGGTAAGGATGGCGGCAAGCTTTTTAATGAGAGAAGCGGCGGTCTTGTTCATGATATTTCCTAGCCTATGTACGATGTGATGAGTTTGAGCCCGTTCTCGCCCGGCTTGAATTTAACTCCGAGGGCGGTGGCGGGGATGAGCACCGAGTCGCCGCGGCGGATCTGAGTGAGGTGGCCCTTGGTGGGGCCGTCGGCGGCAGTGGGAATACCGGTTTCAAGAGTTCCGTCACCTTCGACGCAGATGACTGCAATGAAAGAATCTATGTCTTTGAGGTCCTTGAAATAGGGCCTGTCCAGGGTATAAAGGGAGGTCGTGAAGTATTCGCATTCTGCGAGAACCACCTCTGCATTTTTTTTGTCGACATATTCTGTCCTGTAGGACGGATATACCTTGTAATCAATTGCTTCCTTCGCTTCTTCTGTATGTAGCTCCCGCGGTTTACCGTCAAGGCCGAGGCGTCCATAATCGTAGATGCGGTAGGTAATGTCGGATGTCTCCTGGATTTCCGCGACAAAACAGCCTTTGCAAATAGCGTGAATCCTGCCCGCCGGAAGGAAAAAGACATCTCCCTTATGAGCCTCATGACTGGAGAGGACATCTACAATCCTGTCTTCCTTTACGAGGGTTTCATATTCCTCCGGGGTGATTTCTTTCGACAGGCCGCTCAGGATTTTCGCTCCCGGCTCGGCATCTACAACATACCACATTTCGGTCTTTCCCCTGCAGGAATGTCTCTTTTCGGCAAGGGCGTCGTTGGGATGAACCTGGATCGAAAGGTCGTTGAGGGCGTCGATGAACTTTATGAGGATAGGGAATTCATCGGAGAACCGTTCGTAGACATGCTCTCCGACAAGGGCCCCCTTATACTCTCTGACAAGCTCAGGAAGGGTCTTTCCTTCGAGAGCTCCGGATGCGACGACGCTTTCAAGGCCCTTATATGCAGACACCTCCCAACTCTCTCCGATATGGTCCTGATTCGAGGTGATACCTTTATAAGGGGCTATCTTTTCACCTCCCCAGATGAACTGTTTGAGGTTGGGCTTGAATTTAAGCGGGTATAGCATAGATTATTGAATTTTAGTTAGTTCTGTGATGATGGACATTATCTTTGCGCGAACGGCACTGACCGGAGCGTCGCAGTTGTTGGTCAGAATGGAAAAGACTATGGCGTCTTTGGCCGACCCGGATGCGGGAAGAATGTAGCCGCTATAGCAGAGGACACCGTCCATGGATCCGCTCTTCATCCTGATCCTTTTGCGGATAGACGGGTCGAGACCGGAGAGTACGTATTTTAGCGTTCCTTCGCTTCCGGGATAGGGGAGGGCCCCGATGAAGCAGTCAAAAGCGGGGGACTTTTTCATAGCTTCAAGGTACTGGACAAAGGTCTCCGCAGAGACGAAATTATGCCTCGACAGGCCGCTTCCGTCGTCAATGCTCAGCCGGCTTGATATTCCGGGACAAAGGTCTTCCAAGACCTCGATCTCAGCTACCCTGCAGCTGTCGTAGACAGAGATTTCGGTGGATTTTTCGCCCATTATTCTCATCATGGCCTCGGCGTAAAAATTATCGCTTCTGAAGAGAGTCTCTCGGGCTATTTTCTCAAGGGTCGGGGAGTAGGTGGTGGTAATTGTCTTAAGATTGTCAGAAGCTTTGTCCCCACGGCTGAAATCAGCGCCTCTGACCCTTCCCAAGCGGTCAATGTCCGCATAGCCTCCACTTACTTTCCATCCCGTCGATACCAGGTTCTTATAAAAATAGTAAGCGCATGTCAGCGCCCCGTATTTATTGGCAAAATTCTCCGTCTTCGGCTTTCTGCCAAGGGCAAAGGTGCCGCGAAGTTCGGCGTATGGAGCAAGGTCGGTAGTATAGAGATAGAGACTGTTGCCTGTCCCTGTCGGTCCGGTGGTGCCGAGATTGGTAAAATGGAGCCAGGGGGTCTCAGGATAGCTGATTTTTACTATTACGGGATCTCCTGCCTTTGCGCCGGCACTGACCTCGTAGTCTTGGGCATTAGCATAGAAGGATAGCGCGCTCGTGCCGGCGCCATAATAGGTCCCGAGATCGTCATACTCCCATGAAGTATTCTCCAAGTGCCCCTCAAAGAGCCTTCCGTCACCGATAATCCTGCCTTCAACGGCGTTGATTCCGGCCGCTTTCATGGCGCTCTTCCATTTCCAGAAAAGGCCGTCTGCCTTCATGGCGATTGAATCCGCGGCACCGATAGTGGGGTCGCCGCCTCCGACGATATAGATATCTCCTTTAAGAGTGCCGTCCACAATTTCGCCGCTATATGCGATAGAAGTTGGGAAGCGGAAGTCGGCACCTAGGGAATGAAGAGCGCATCCTGCCGTAATGAGCTTCATATTTGAAGCCGGGGCCATTTTAGCCGATGAATTATATTCGGCAAGGACTTTTCCTTTTGCGTCCACTGCCTTCATTCCCCATGAGGCAGAGTTAAGGGGCGGTTCGGCCGCTATTTTTTCTACGAGAGAGGAAAGCCCTTGGGCATTAACGCGAATTTCTCCTGCAACCGAGAGGATTGCAAGAGAAACCGCTGTTATGAGAATTGTTTTAGTCTTCATCAATTACCGTTATATTGTCCCATGAACAGGATTGCTCCTGTCGATACTTCAGATATGGTATATAGGAAAGGCCTTGTCGCATAGAACGTCAGTGGCTCTCCGGGAGAAGGAATAGCGGATGTCAACTTCATATCGATAACCGTCACCGCGGCAGCCTCAGTTCCCTTTTCTTCAACTTTGATTCTGGCTTTCTGGAGGACCCTGCTGATATAGAGGCTGAGATGTGAGGACATGGAGGAGAAGTCCGCCTTGGTCGGGTTGAAGGCGTCAACCATTCCGAGGGACTTAAGCATGTCGTTGAGCTCGATAGTGAAGGAAGTCTCGAATTTTGGTATTTTTATAATGATCTCCTCGCTACCGTTTCTTTTTATTATGCGTTCAAGAGCGGTTCTGTCGAGGCCCTTGGCCAATTCTGCCGTTGTGATGCCCTCGTCAGGGAGAATGAAAGTCATCTTGAATGCTCCGTTGCCATAGGTCTTTGAGATAGCGGAGCAATTCTTGTCAAAGTAGTAGGAAACATTCGAGGTCTGATTCATCATGTCGACCTTTGTCTTAGCTCCGTCCCCCTTAGTGAAGTCTTCTTTGCGGGTGAAGGATGAGTCGAATTTATCCGCCCATGAGCCCTTGAAATAGATGGCGTTCATAAGAAGAGTTGCGCTATAGGGATCCAGCTCATCGAGAAGGGGATTGATCATCCCTTCGGTCTGTTTGCTCGCCCAAGAATTGATGGCAGAGAGAGCCTTTTTGTTGTCTTTGGCGAAATCATAGCCTTCAAAAAGGGCGTTGTAATAGCCTGTGAGGGCGTTTTTATAGTCTTTGTTGTATTTGGACTCATCCCCGATAGCCGTGTTGAATACCTGGGCATTGGCAATATTCATCGCAACGGTATTGTCAACATTCAGGAGATTCTCGGTCAGATACTTATAGAACTCATTAACCTCTTTGACGCTCCGGTCTCCGAAGCCTATTACGTCCCGAATCTGGTTTTCTGTTTCTCCCGCGGCCCCATTGTTGACCATGGCGAGAGCATACTCAAGGCTGATAGGAGAGAAGATAAAGCTCTCAGAATGCTGGGATGCAATAATCTTCAACATGTTACAAGCGAGGGTGTTGCCGCTGCTGACGAGTTGAGTCTGCGAGCGGGTAAGGGCGATATCCTTTCGCTCTTTCGGCTCCTCGTTCTCGATATCGTTGTCCGAGGAAATCTTCCCGCAGGAGTTAAATGCAACTGTCATCATTACAAATGTCAATAATAAAGCCTTTTTCATATTTGTCTTTTTTAAAGTCCACTTTGATAAATCCTCAAAGAGGGATAATCCTGCATTAAAACTTTACTTTGATGAAAGCAGGGAAATGGTCGGAAGGTGTCCTTGCCGTGTAGGTATGGAAGTCGATTTCTTTAGGGAAATTGCCGGATTTTACGGCTTCGGTACTAGCCTCGTTCTCTGTCCTGTAGGTCTCGGTAAGTAGGCCGTAACGGACTACATCTGTCCCCGGGGAAACGAAAATATGGTCAATCCGGCTCTTTGTGAAAGTGTCGGGACGGAAACTGTTCGCGGTGCCGTTCGGGGTGTATCTTTTCTCGGCCGTCATGAACGAGTCTTCGAGAAGGGCGGTATAAGTCTTATATATTTCATTGTTCTGATCGACATTGAAATCTCCCGTCAGGAACACCTGTTCTCCCTTTTTGGTCATTTCTTTGATTCTTGCTACCACCAATTTTGCCGCTTCTTGTCTGGCGAGGACTCCGATATGGTCATTGTGGAGATTGAAAAACCAAATCTTCTTGTGGGTCTTCCTATCTTTGAGATATGCCCATGTGCATATTCTCGGGAGGGCGGCATCCCATCCTTTCGAAGGAACTTCAGGGGTCTCAGAGAGCCAGAAATCACCATGCCTGAGGACCTTGAAGCGGTTTCTCTTGAAAAATATGAGCTCGTGTTCGCCACCGTTCTCCCCGTCATCACGTCCTACTCCGACGCAGCCGTACTCCGGGAGCATATCGATGAGGTCGAGCTTTTGTTCATAACGGACTTCCTGGGTCCCGAAGATATCCGGATATTCGAATTCGATAAGGTCTGCGACCCATTTTTTTCTCGTGTCCCATCCGTCTCCCTTTGCGTCGTCCTTCGGAGTCTTGCAGCGGATATTGAATGTGCCCACTGTGAGATTGGGTTCATTTTTGAGAGTCCTTGTCACTTGTTGTTCCTGGGCGCTTCCGGATGCTGACAGTCCGAGTGCGAGGAGCAGAGCAAGGGCAAATTTATAAAGACGCAACATATAAACTTTTGATTAATAGTTATTTCCCTGCTAGATGCTTTTCCCAAGCCCATGCAGCCGCGAGGGTCTCGTCTACGCTCCGCTCGGCCTTCCAGCCCATCTCCTTGTTGGCAAGGGTCGGGTCGGCCCAGATTGCGGTCACGTCACCGGCCCTTCTCGGAGCAAACTTGTAGTTGAGTTTCAGCCCGTTGACCCTTTCGAATGAGTTGACCAGCTCGAGTACGGATACGGGCTTCCCGGTACCGATGTTGAAAATCTCGCAGTCGGCTTTCATTTTATTTTCGAGCATCCTTCCGACAGCGAAAACATGAGCTTTTGCAAGGTCTACGATGTCGATATAGTCCCTGAGGCATGTCCCGTCAGGGGTGGGGTAGTCGTTCCCGAAAATAGAAAGACATTCCCTCTTTCCGATTGCGGTCTGGGTGATGAACGGAACCAGATTGTTGGGAACTCCGCGTGGAAGCTCGCCGATAAGGGCTGAGGGATGGGCGCCGATAGGGTTGAAATAGCGGAGGAGGATTCCTTTGATCTCGCCGTCTGTGCCCTTTGTCGCCTTTACAGTATCTTGAAGAATATCCTCGCACATCTGCTTTGTGTTTCCATAGGGAGAAGTCGCCGGTTTTCTCGGGGTGTTCTCTGTTACGGGTACCTTGTCCGGCTCTCCGTATACGGTAGCGGATGATGAGAACAGTACGTTGTGGCATCCGTGCGCAGACGCGGCTTCGAGAACGTTGAGGAAGGAGTTGAGGTTATTCTTGTAGTACATAACCGGCTTGGCGACGGACTCTCCGACTGCCTTGAAGGCGGCGAAGTGAATAACGGCGTCTATCTTATTGTCACTGAAGAGCTTCCGAACTTCGTCCTCCTTGCAGAAGTTGATTTTGAAAAAAGGAATATCTACCTTTCCGGTAATCTTTTTTACCCCTTCGAAGCAAGTCATGTCGCAGTTTGACATATTGTCTGCCACGATAACATCATATCCCGCCTCTATAAGTTCGACGGTCACATGGCTCCCGATGAAGCCGGCTCCGCCTGATACAAGTACTGTTTTTTTCATTTATATTAGTGTTATTGTCATAAACATACAAAGATAACAATTATTTCTATTCTATGCCTTTAAGTGTTCTAGGGCATGTATTTGACCGTGAGATGTAAATAGTTATCAATCAATAGATTGTAATAATTAATGTCGTGTCTGGCGCTAGATTGATTTTGATAAAATACTGTCTGTCAGCGGCTTCCGACTCACGGCTATAAATGTATTGGAAAGCGGATAAAAGTTATTATTTTTGCGAAGAAATAGCACTAAACTGATGAATTCCGGCAAGATTATCAGACGCGGTCTTTTTTGTAGTTCTCTTTTGCTGTTGGCTCTTGCCATCAGCGGATGCAGTGAAGTTCAGCGGGATATACCCTCTCCGAAGGGGCAGGAGACGAAAGAGACTCAAGACACAGGGCGGGAACCGGGGACACTTCGCGTCCTTTATTGGAATATCCAGAACGGGATGTGGTATGACCAAGAGCATGATTTTTCCAATTTCCGGGAGTTTGTCGCCAAGTATGATCCCGATGTGTGCGTCTGGTGCGAGGCTCAAAGTATTTACAAATCAGGAACTTCTACAAAGATGGCGGCCAAGGACCGCTATTTTCCCACAGGCTGGGATAATTTCGCTAAATCCTACGGTCACCTTTATACTGCAATAGGTGGTTACCGCCTTTACGCGGACGATTATTATCCCCAGGTGGTTACATCGAAATACCCTGTCGAGACCGTCCTTAAGATTACTGAGACCGATCCTTCCCTGATTCCTCTTCCTGACGGATTCGATCATACTAAGACTGGACCGGGCTATTTTCCTGTCGCCCACGGAGCCGCTCTTCAGAGGATAAGGGTGAATGGACAGATTATCAATATAGTTACCCTCCATCTTTGGCCTCATGCATATAGTTATTATGCCAAATTTGTGACCAAAAAGACATCCGACAGTTCTAAAATAGGGGAGGGGAACATCCAGAGGGAGAAGGAGATAACATACATTTGCCAGCATACTTATCTGGATCCGCAATTCAAGGGCGAGGAAAACTGGCTGATGATGGGAGATTTCAATACCCGCTCCCGCCTTGACAATTGGTATTATAAATTCTCAGGCGACGACCCGAGGCTCAGCAGTCATGACTACATTCTCGATAATACTGATTATAAGGATATAATCGCGCTTCAGCATCCCGGCAAGTTCTTTATGACAAGGACGTGGGTGGCCGACGGAAACCCTCCGCGGTATGATTTCATGTATGCCTCGCCGGCAATGTATGACAGAGTGGTGCGGGCAGAGATAATCTACGACCTATGGTGTCCGGTCGTCCATACCGGCATATCCAACTATTATACACCTTCCGACCATTATCCGATACTGGTGGATTTCAAGATATGATGACGGAGTCTGAGTACATAGGGGCAATTCGAAGAGGAGACAGGGAGGCTTTCAACTCCTTCTGTCTTGACCATTATGTGGCCCTCCTTTCGTATGCCCATCTCTTTGTAAGGGATTCTTGGGCGGAAGATGTTGTCCAAGATGTTCTTTTCAGTGTCTGGGAGCACCGAAAGTCGTTGAAAGATGATGGAAGCCTTTCCGCCTACCTTCTCCGATCTGTATACAATCGCTGTCAGAACTATCTCAAACGGGCACGGATAGCCCGCTCTTTCTATGATGAGCGGATATCCGAGATTATGGCCGGCTACTATTCTCCCGATACCAATCCGGTGATGCTCAGCCTATTCCGTCATGATCTTCACAATAAGCTCGAGACGGCGATTTCGTCCCTGTCCCCGAGGGTACAGGAAGTCTTCCGCATGAGCTATCTCGAAGATATCCCCAACAAGGAAATCGCCCGCCGTCTGGGGCTCTCCCTTTCTACCGTAGAAAACCACATGTACTCCGCCCTAAAACAGCTCCGTCTCCTTCTAAGCGAAGGCTAAGCCCGGTACATCGTCAGTGCATCTCGTCCACGAAAAGGGCCGGTTTTCATGGACGAGATCGTGGTTTTCTCATTTCGTCCACGAAAAGGGCGGGTTTTCATGGATGAGATTGGGATACGGGGATTAGTCAGTATTGGTTTTTTCTGTTTTTTTATTTCGTCAAAAAAACAATTTGTGTTTTTTGTCTTCGGGAGGGATAATTTAGCTTATTATTGCTGCCCGGCCCATCAGAAACGGTGGGCCGGGCATTCTTCACGGTGAAGAGCGCGGTATGGACACCTAATACTTCATTCTAATGACAGAAATCATTCTTACACCTGAACAGATGGCGGTTTACAAGAGGATCGTCGACGAATTGGAAAACCTCCGCTCCCTGACTGACTGGGAGAAAGAGAGACTCATCCGGGATATCATGGAAAAGCCCTTCCTGGACCTTCTGTGCGACGTCGCCTTCAAGTATGTTTTCCAGCAGGACATGGAGAGTCTGAAGATGCTTCTGAACGACTTTCTTCCTGAGAGGATAGTGTCAGTCTCCACCAAGCCCAATGAACTGGTCTCGCCGGTTGCGGGCGACAAGAAACCTGTGCTGGACATCCTCGCGGAGACCGATGACGGGCGGAAAATCATCATCGAGATGCAGCAGGAGAAGAGGAGCGCCTTCTTCCCTCGCCTCTACTACTATGGGTCAAGGCTCCTTTCAGGGCAGCTTCAGAAGGGGCGCAGCTACAAGGACCTCGTGAGAGTCATCGTGATCTGCTTCACCAACTTCACTTCACCCCACCCCGGCTGCCCAGAGGAGCAGCTCGTGTATGAGTATCAGCACAGGGAGAAAGTCGGCGGCGGGGTCTTCACACCCCTTCACACGACCTATATCTGCGAACTGCCGCGGCTCGCGAAAAAAGCCGTCAAGGACATGAATCCCGTGGAAAACTGGTTTTATATTCTTAGAAATTGTCGTAACTTTGTCCACAAGCCGGAAG
>Ga0208297_1001223_pt1 | contig 27601 bp, 26 predicted proteins | sample LMS_cellobiose_e_FD_187367 | JGI IMG/M metagenome (GOLD analysis project Ga0208297, IMG submission 187367) | Rumen-fistulated moose microbial communities from Alaska, USA - LMS_cellobiose_enrichment (SPAdes) (version 2) | ecosystem: Host-associated > Mammals > Digestive system > Stomach > Rumen... | reverse complement strand
CCAAGAGTGTCAGTGAGTTCACGCCAGCCATCCCAGTCGTTTTCGGCAAGGCCGTCTTCAATGGAGATCAGCGGGTACTTGGCGGTAAATTCGCTGAGCCAGCTGATCATTTCGGAATTGGTGAAGGATTTTTGTTCGCCGGCCAGCACGTACTTGCCATCCTTGTAAAATTCGGACGCGGCGGCATCGATGCCGAGGGCGATCTCTGAACCTGGATTGTACCCCGCTTCCTCAATAGCTTTCATGATATAGCTGAACGCTTCGTCATGGCTTTTCAGATTGGGGGCGAAGCCGCCTTCGTCGCCCACGCTGGTGATATGGCCGTCAGCGGCGAGAATGGTTTTCAGGGTATGGAAGACCTCGGCGCCCATGCGCAGGGCATCGGCAAAGCTTTCAGCCCCGATGGGCATGATCATGAACTCCTGGATGTCCAGATTGTTAGGGGCATGAGCGCCGCCGTTCAGGATGTTCATAAGGGGTACAGGCAGCACCTTGGCATTGACGCCCCCAAGATACTGGTAAAGCGGAATCCCCAGCGCTTCAGCGGCGGCGCGGGCCACGGCCATGGAGACGCCAAGCATGGCGTTGGCGCCGAGGCGGGACTTGTTGTCGGTACCGTCGAGATCGATGAGGGTATTGTCTATCTGCACCTGGCGCAGCGCGTCAAGTCCGGTTACGGCTTCAGCTATTTCGGTGTTCACGTGTTCAACGGCCTTGCGTACGCCCTTGCCTTTATAGCGGGTCTTGTCGCCGTCGCGCATTTCCAAGGCTTCGCGGCTGCCGGTAGAGGCTCCGGAAGGCACGGCCGCGCGGCCGACGTGGCCGGAATCCAGGGATACTTCCACCTCAACTGTGGGATTGCCGCGGGAGTCCAGGATTTCGCGTGCCCAAACTGAGGAAATGATGCTCATGCTGCTTCTCCTTGCCTGAGAGTCGGTGTGGCCCGCGTAATGCGGGAATGCTGTTTTGAAAGAGTGTTCAGACTACCACGAAAGGAAACGGGCCGCAATGGCAGGGGAGGCTTGCCAGCGGATGATTCCCCCGCTAATTTGGCTGCAAGGGGAGGGCGTTTTTTCGCTGCCGGATTCCATCCCGTTTTATCTTCACTTGCTTGAAGGAAGCTTGATATGTCGCAATCATCTGGATCCTGTGCTCAGCCCGCTGAGGCTTTTCGTCGGCTGGAAACCATCATCAGGCCTCTTCTGACGGCATCCTCCATGGCCATTGCCTTTTCGGGAGGCCTGGACAGCCGGTTTCTGGCTTTTACTGCGGCTTGCCTGTCACGTCGGGAAAAGTTGGCGCTGCCCAGGCTCGCCCATGTCACGGGGCCGCATATCCCGGCGCAGGAGAGTGAAGAGGCGCGGCTTTGGGCGGCCAAAACAGGGCTGGAGCTGGTCGAGGTTGGGGTCAACCCCCTGGAATTTCCCGATGTGGCCGCCAATGGGCGGGAACGCTGTTACTACTGCAAGCGGGCGTTGTTTGGGGCGCTTTTTGACGCGCTGCGGCGCGGGGGGGGAGAGGTCGTCCTGTGCGATGGTTCCAACGCGTCGGATCACGAAGGATATCGTCCCGGCCTGCGGGCCCTGCGTGAACTTGGCATTCGCTCGCCTCTTGACGAGGCCGGTCTGACGAAGCCCAATATCCGCATACTGGCTGCGTCAACAGGTATGGACCGCCCGGAACAGGCTGCCCGCCCCTGCCTGCTGACGCGTTTTCCTTATGGAATGCGCCCGACTTTGGAAGCGTTGCAGCGGCTGGAGGCGCTGGAAGCGAAACTCGCGCGTCTTTTGGCAGACGAGGGGAAAGGCGCCCCTGATTTTCGCATACGTATGCGCGAAGATGGGGGGCTGCTGCTCCAGCTGGGGCCAGACGGCGATGACGCTCTTGAGGCGCGCCTCATCCGGGGGCTGAATGTTCCGGACATCACTGTTCTGCGTACTGAAAAAATCAGCGGGTATTTTGACAGTCCAGCGCCGGAAGCCGCTTGCCGGTGCCAGCCGGGCGCCAGAGGATGATTGGCGGCTATGGAACAGGCAGACGACACTCCCCCTGGGCGCGTTGATTCGGGTTTTTCGCCGTCCATCCTGCAGGCAAGGGCGGCGTTTCCCCGCGGGCTTGAGCAGCCCGAAGGCGCGTTTCGCTTCAGCGCAGATGCCTTGTTGCTGGCGAAATTCGGCCTGGCATCCCTGAAAGAGTTGGGAACTGAAACGCAAAAATGTTTTGTCGATCTGGGCACCGGATGCGGAGTGGTAGGATTGGCGCTGCTGCTGGAGGGGCCGACGGAACTCTGTGGCTGGGGCATTGAGCGGGAGGGTGTGCTGGCCGCGGCGGCCGTCCGCAATGCCGCCCGCCTGGGATTCTCAGGGCGTTTTCATGTCAGGCAAATGGATGTGGAGGCTGTGCTGACTGAACGCGGACATATTGCCCCCGTGCCGCTGGTTCTGGCCAATCCGCCATGGCGGATTGCGGGGACAGGCCGTGAGCCCGCCTCCCCCTTGCGGCGGGGAGCGTTATTTGGCCGGGTGGAGACGCTTTTAGTCTTCGCGCGGGGAGCTTCTGCCCTGCTCGCGCCTGGGGGACGGTATGTTTCCATTGTGGGAGTGGAGCGTCTTGATGATCAGAAACGGGCGCTTATGAAGGCGGGGCTGCGTCTACTTCGTGTTCACCTGCTTGGAGCCGCGGAAGGCCTGTCTGTCAGATTTGCCGTGACGGAAGGCGCGAAGCCTTCACCCAGTCAAAACAGGGGCTGAGGCGCTGGCAGGGTGTTACAGCGCCCAGAACCATGCGGCCGTGACGGCGGCAATGGAGAGGAGGGCACAGGAAAGCCCGGCGCGGGGAGAAAAGAGAAGGGAAACCTTGGAAAGGCCTACGGCAAGCCCGACGCCAAGCCCCGCCAGCAAGCCGAAGATATGCGCGGCATAGTCAGTGCGGGAAGAAGGATCCGCACCGAGAAAGGCCAGTACGGCGACCCCCGCGGCCAGAAAAACAAACGCGCGGCGCAACCCCGCAGCGACAATACGCGGCGGCAGGCCGCCGACCCGAAGAATAAAGCGAAGTTCATCAGCGACGAGCAGCGCTACATATACGCCGACAATACCAAACAAAGCCGTTGAAAAGCCAAGGCTGACATGAGCGGTTTGCCGGTAGAAGGCATTCATGAGGTTGCCCAGCGTCCCTGCCGTCAGGGTCAGCGCCATGCTGCCCCCTACGCCTGCGCGGCGGCATAAAAGGATAAAGAAGGGGGTGCCGAAAAGCATATTGGCGAAAAGATGGCCGCTGTCAGCGTGCAGCGTGAGGGCCGTCAAGGCGCGGTATGCCTCTCCATGCAGCGTTTTCCAGACATCCAGGGCCCCGGCGGCGATCCAGTCTTCCGTGTTTATGGAAGGGACCACGCTCCACCAGTTATGGATAACGCCGTGCCAGAGCATCAGGAGGCTCAGTGCGGCCAAGGCCCATCCTTCATTATGGTGGGCAGGCGGTGGAGGCGGCCTCAACCCGTGCAGGCGTCCTTCCGTTGCGACTTCGCTGAAATGGCGGCGTGTTTGCCTTTCATAGAGCGGCGGCACAAAAAGCGCCTGATGTATGCCTTCTCCGGCCGTTACGTACGGGATATGCAGAGCCTCGCAGATCAATTCCCACAGGCGAAATGTTTCCCGCCATTTTTTATATATTTTTTGTTTACTCTTTGCCGAACAAAAAAGGCCGTCATCAACACGCCGCCAGAAGGGAGGTACCTTTCCATCGAGCGCCGTGGCGGAAACAATGGTGACGGGAACGGCCTGCCGGGCCATTCCGGCCGCTTTTCCCGCGCGGCTGCGGAAAAAGCGCTGAATCCCGTCTGTAAGCGCGGTACTGCCGTTCAGCGATGTGCACGCGGGCGGTATTATGCCTGAAGAAATTCCCCCGGAACAAATGCCGCCCCCTGCCGCGTTTGCATTGTCGGACAGGAGGCGGGGAGATTTGGCCGGCGAGGCTGAGCTGCCAGATACGGACGCGCGGCGTGAAATCCGGAAGAGTACGCGGCGGGTGGAGGCGCGTTTCACGCTTTCTTTTCCAGTTTTGCCCAGGAATCCTTGAGTGTCACCGTACGGTTAAAAACCGGAGCGTCCGGAGTGCCGTCGGGGTCGGCGCAGAAATATCCCAGGCGTTCAAATTGCACGGTACTGCCGGAAGGCAGGCTGGCCAGCGCCGGTTCAATGCGCGCGGTGGCCGTCCGCATGGAGTCCGGGTTCAACAAATCAAGGAAGGTCTTGCCTTCAGGAACGTTGTTGGGATTGGGCACGGAAAAAAGTTGTTCATAGAGGCGTACTTCGGCGGAAACGGCATGCCGGGCCGAAACCCAGTGGATGGTGCCCTTGACCTTGCGCCCGTCAGGGCTGTTGCCGCCGCGCGTAGTCGGATCGTACGTGCAATGGATGACTCTGGGCGTACCGTTGTCATCGCATTCGACGCTGGTGCAGGTGACATAGTAGGCATAACGCAGGCGTACTTCTGCGCCCGGTGCAAGCCGGAAGAATTTTTTCGGGGGGTCAAGGCGGAAGTCGTCGCGCTCGATGAACAGCTCCCGCGAGAAAGGCACCGTCCGCGATCCGGGGATGGTTCCGTCCTGGCTGACGGGCATATCAAAAAATTCTTCCTTGTCTTCCGGATAGTTGTCGATAATCAGACGAACAGGATCAAGCACGGCCATGTACCGCGGGGCAATGGCGTTGAGGTGCTCGCGTACGCAAAATTCCAGCATGCCGTATTCGACGAGGTTTTCCGCGCGGGCTACGCCGATGCGGGTGCAGAAATCGCGCAGGGCCTCGGCGGTAAAGCCGCGACGCCGCATACCGCAGATAGTGGGCATACGCGGGTCATCCCAGCCGCGCACATAACCTTCCTTGACAAGCTGAATGAGCTTCCTTTTGGAAAGCACCGTGTAGGTAAGTCCCAGGCGGGCAAATTCGATCTGCTGGGGGTGATACACGCCAAGAGCGTCCAGAACCCAGTCGTACAGTTCGCGGTTGTTGACGAATTCCAGCGTGCAGATGGAATGGGTGATGCCTTCGATGGAGTCAGACAGACAGTGGGTGAAATCATACATAGGATAGATTTTCCACTTGTCGCCTGTGCGGTGGTGTTCGACGTGGCGGATGCGGTACAGCGTGGGATCGCGCATGACGATATTGGGTGAAGCCATGTCGATTTTCGCGCGCAGGACATGCGCCCCGTCCGGAAACTCGCCGGCTTTCATGCGGCGGAACAGATCGAGGTTTTCCTCAACGGAACGGTTGCGGTAAGGGCTTTCGATGCCGGGCTGGGTCAGAGTGCCGCGGCTTTCGCGGATTTCGTCAGCGGTCTGGCTGTCTACATACGCTTTTCCGGCAAGGATAAGCTGTTCGGCATAGGCATAGAGGCGGTCAAAATAATCGGAAGCATAGAATTCGCGATCGTCCCAGTTCCCGCCGAGCCAGCGCACATCAGCGCGAATGGCATCGACATACTCGGTGTCTTCCTTGACGGGATTGGTGTCATCAAAACGCAGGTTGCACAGTCCGGAATAATCCCGCGCGATGCCAAAGTTCAGGCAGATGGATTTGGCATGCCCGATATGCAGGTATCCATTGGGTTCCGGGGGAAAACGCGTATGGACGCCGCTAAAGCGTCCATTGGCGAGATCCTGGTTGATACGGGTTCTGATAAAATCAAGCGGGGTATTTTCAGCGGCTTCGACTGCTTCGTTGCTCATGGTGTTACGACTTCGGCGGGGTAACGAGCGGCTTCCTGGCCGGCGCGGCGGGTTTGTCCCCTGTACCATCAGGGTGCATGCCGGGCATGATGGAACCGTTCTTTTTCATGCCATGCTGGGAGCTGAACTGGCTCCATTCTGTCCGGCTGAGGCGGCCATCCCTGTCCGTGTCGATTGTTTCGAACGCTCTTTGCTTCATGTTGGGCATAGCCGCGGAAAATTCTTCCCAGACGATGAATCCGTCACTATTGGCATCCATCTGGGTAAACCGATCGTTTGCGACGGAAGGCGCGGCGATAAGCACAAGGAATAAAACAAACAGGAATTTTTTCATCTCGTTGTTTCCTCAGCCGTACAGGCCGGAAGGCATATACGGCAACAGTTCGTATACTGTTGTTGGCGCGGAAAAGCAAGTTTTGCGCCCGGGCGCGGTCTGAGGCGGCTTTCGCGGGGCTGTTATGAAGGTGTGTCAGGGCAGAGGCGCGCAAGAGGCTCAGGCCAGCGCAAAGGCCCCTTCAAGCTGCGGCGCATACGCGGAGCGGGAGCCGCGGGACCGCCTGGGCAGTATTTCCTGTTCTGATTCTGTGAGCGCGATTTCCTCAAGCGCGTGTTCTGCTTCCAGTTTGCGCAAAAAGAGATTGTTGAATTCGTGTCCGGAGCAGGAGACCGTAAAGTTGCCTTGCAGCGGAAGCCTGGCCATTCCCATGTCACCGATGAAGTCCAGGATCTTGTGACGGACAAATTCATCCGGAGAGCGAAGGCCCTCGGGATTCAGCACCTTTTCGTCATCCAGCACGATAGCGTTGTCCATGGAGCCGCCCTTGGCGAGACCGCGGCTGCGCAGATATTCCACATCCCTGAGGAAGCCGAACGTCCTGGCTTCAGCGACGCGGAAGAATTTGAAGGGAGTCACGTCAAGAGACATCTGCTGCTGGCGGATGGCCGGATGCGGGAAGTCGATGAAGTAGTTGACGCGGAAAGCTCCGGGGGTATTGACCGGATAGGCGAGGATATGCCTGCCGTTGCTGCGAAGCTCGACGGGGCGGGTTACACGGAGTACGCGGCGGGGCGCGGCAAGGCGGATCAGACCGACCTGATCGATTTTATCGGCGAAAAGGGCGGCGGAACCGTCCAAAATGGGAATTTCGCCGCTCGCACGCACTTCGCAGTTGTCGACTCCCATGCCGCGCAGGGCGGCCAGCAGGTGTTCGACGGTGGAGAGGGTCGCGCGATTGTTCCCAATGGTGGTGGCAAGCGCCGTTGCCATGACAGACGAAGGGGAAAGGGTGACGCGCTGAGCGCCCTGCCCGGTGGCGATATTGAAAAAAATCCCTGTATTGGCGGGAGCGGGGGCACACGTCACCGAGACGGGGGCGCCGCTGTGCAGGCCAATACCGGAACAGGTAAACGCATGGGAAAGTGTCGTTTGCAGCATGAAATCCTCCATAACGCTGCAAACTGTCTAGCAAAAAGCATGCCAAATCTAATAAAATGAAAAAAATAATATTATCAATATGTTAAATAAGAATAGAAAGTGAATGATAGTGTTGTTTTTTAGCAACCCTTATCCTGAAGAGGATGCCCGCGTAGCCTTGATGAAACGGGCTTTTTGTGATAAGTCATTGAAATATTGTATATTTATCCATGCGTTGTTTTTTAGCAACGCCGACATCCCGCCACGCTGAGCAAAACCGTGTTCAATCAGCAACAAGCCTCCCGGGCGAAGCGCTTTTTCTGCCGCCGAAACGATTTCTGCGGCATGAGCCAGCCCATCATGCGCCGGGCTTGCTCCATGGCATGGCACGAGGGCGTTAAGCGGCTCAAAGTCTTTTACTTCGCGGGAAAGGCCGCTGTACTCCTCACGGCTGATGTAAGGCGGGTTGCTGACTACAAGGTCGAGCGAATGCTGTGCAAAAAGCGGGAGGCAGAAATCCGCGCGCACAAGGCACAGCCTGTCTGCAACGGCATGGAATCCGGCGTTTTTAGCAGCGATTTTCAGCGCCCCCATGGAAATATCGGCGGCGATACCGCGCCAGAGAGGCCGTTCCGCCGCAAGCGTGATGGCAATGCACCCGCTGCCCGTGCCAAGGTCCGCGAAAAGAACCGGCTTGCCAGCCGGCAGGCTGCCGTCGGCGAGAATGGTCTCGACAAGCAGTTCGGTTTCCGGCCGGGGAATAAGTGTATCACGGGTGACGTGAAACTCGCGGCTGAAAAATTCCTTGCGGCCCAGCAGATAGGCTACGGGTTCTCCCTGCGCGCGGCGTTCCAGCAGCGCGTAAAAGCAATCGCAGGCGGCGGCATTGGGAATTTCCTGATCGTGAGTGGTGAGGCGAAGCCTGTCCGTGCTCATGGCATAAGCCAGCAGAAGCTCGGCAGACAGTCTGGGACTGTCCACGTCAGCGCTGGACAAGCGGTTTGCGGCTTCGCGGAGAAGCTGGCTGACGGAGAGGGAAACTGGCATGAACGCGGTTCCTTCTGACAAGATGCCCGAGAATTAGCCGGAGGGTGAAGTCATTCCTGACCTGACGTTTCCGCGGGCATATTGGAAACAATATGCCCGCGGCGATATGGTTCAAAGGTATCTTCCTTTTGCGGGGGGGCTCCGGAAGCGAAGGCCCCGCAGGCCGGTCGCTTCTTCAGGCGCCGGCTGTTTTATCCGCGAAGGCAAAGTCCAGCACGTCGCGGATAGTAGAGGCGGTGTGGATTTCAATCTTGCGGCGCAGGTCAGCCGGAATGTCCTCGAGATCTTTGATGTTTTTAGCGGGGATGAAGACATGTGAAAGTCCCAGGGCCACACCGGCAAGGATTTTCTCCTTGATACCGCCAACAGGAAGCACTCGGCCCTGCAGCGTAATTTCGCCGGTCATGCACAGGTCGCTGCGTACAGAACGCCCTGTCAGGCGTGAAATAAGCGCGGTCAGCAGGGTGACGCCGGCCGATGGGCCATCCTTGGGAGTGGCGCCTTCGGGAACATGGATATGAATATCCAGCTCTTCCGTGAAGTCAGGATTGATTCCCAGCTCCTCGGCATGCGTCCGCACATAGCTGAGGGCGGCTTGTGCGCTTTCCTTCATGACATCGCCCAGCTGGCCTGTCAGGGCAAGCACTCCCTTGCCTTTCATGGTGGTTGCCTCAATATGCAGAACTTCTCCGCCGGCAGGTGTCCAGGCAAGCCCCAGCGCTTCACCGGGAGGCAGCGAAGTTTCGCGGTCGTCCTCAAGAAAACGCGGTGCCCCCAGGTACTGGCGCAGGGAAACGGGCGTCACCCGGAAGGGGCCATTTGCGCCTTCGGCTTTCCTGCGGGCCAGCTTGCGGAAAACGCCGCCAATTTCGCGTTCAAGCGTACGTACGCCGGCTTCACGGGTATAGCCGCGGACAATGCTGGCCAGGACGGCTTCCGAAAAGGTGATGCGCTCATCGACGAGGCCGGTTTCCTTTTGCTGGCGCGGCACAAGGTAGGCTTTGGCAATGGCGACCTTTTCCTGCAGGGTATAACCGGGGAGCGAGATGATTTCCAGCCGGTCACGCAGGGCGTCGGGAATGTTCTCCAGATGGTTTGCGGTGCAGATAAACAGCACCTTGGACAGATCAAAGGGAACGTTGAGATAATGATCGCTGAAGTTGACGTTCTGCTCGGGATCAAGTGCTTCCAGAAGGGCAGATGACGGATCGCCGCGGAAATCGGAACCGAGTTTGTCTATTTCATCCAGCATGATGACGGGATTGCGGGTTCCGGCCTGTTTGACAGACTGGATGATCCGTCCCGGCATGGCGCCGATGTAGGTACGGCGATGCCCGCGGATTTCCGCTTCGTCACGCATGCCGCCGAGGGAAATACGCTCGAATTTGCGCCCCAGCGCTCTTGCGATGGAGCGCCCCAGTGATGTTTTGCCCACTCCGGGAGGGCCGGAGAAGCACAGGATGGAGCCTTTGGAATCAGGGTTCAGCCTGCGCACGCTCAGGTATTCAAGGATACGGTCCTTGACTTTGGTCAGCCCGTAATGATCGGCATCAAGTACTTTGTGGGCTTCCTTGATGTCCATTCTGTCCTCGGACATCTTATCCCAGGGAAGTTCGGCCAGCCAGTCCAGGTAGGTGCGCGCCACAGTGGCTTCGGCCGAGTCGGGATGCATGCCGGTAAGGCGTTTGAGTTGTTTGTCAGCTTCTTTTCTGGCCACATCGGGCAGATGGGCGTCGGCAAGAGCCTTGCGCAGTTCGTCGAGGTCTTCCTCGCTGCCGGTTTCGCCCAGTTCATGCCTGATGGCCTTGAGCTGCTCGCGCAGGTAGTATTCTTTCTGAGCCTTATCCATGCCTTCGCGCGCGGAGGTTTGGATTTTCATCTGCATGGAGGCGACTTCAGCCTCGTGCACCAGATAGGCTACGACCATATGCAGGCGCTCAATAGGATCAAGACAGGAAAGCAGTGCCTGCGCGTCGCCGATATTCAGACGCAGATTGGCGGCAATCAGATCCGCGATGCGGCCAGGTTCCGAGATGCTGGTCAGCACGCTCATGATTTCCGCGGTGGGAATGCCGCGCATGGCCAGAATACGCTCACATTGTTCACGGGCAAAACGTACCAGCGCTTCCTGTTCGACTTCGGGCAGGTTGGCGGACTGTTCGCGGAGCACGTCAATATCAGCCATCAGGCAGGGGCCGGTACTGCTGAGCCGGAGCAGCCGCGCGCGGGAAACCCCCTGCACAAGCGCTTTCAGGTGCCCGTCGGGCATTTTGAGCAGGCGAAGAATGATGGCGACAGAACCCACATGGTAGAGATCCTCCATGCCGGGCTGTTCTGTTTCTTCGTTTTTCTGGGTGCAGAGAAAGATATAGCGATTGCTTTGGGCCGCCATTTCCACGGCCCGGGCAGACGTTTCCCGGCCGATGAGCAGCGGCACGATCATATAGTTGAAGACAGCCACATCCCGCAGCGGAAGCACGGGAAGAGTGGAAGGAATATCCTTCAGCGGTCCGTCACTCTGCTGTTCGGCTTCGGTTCGTTTGGTGATAGCCGAAAGAGTGCGGCGACGGATAAGGCGCCTTTTGGGCGCGTCGCGTTTGTTGTCGTCGTTGATGAAATTCATAGTATCCTCTCTGGTGGGCCGCCTCAGCGGCCTGCGCTCCGAGGCGCAAGTGGAGGCAGGAAATGCTCCTCGCGCAGACCGCAATAGACGTTGTCCATGATGATCAGATGTTCCAGCAGACAGATGCCTGTCGCTTGCGCGGCGGCTTCCAGTTTCTGTGTGATCATGACATCCTGCGCGGACGGCCCGTTTCCTCCGGGATGATTGTGAACGAGGATAAACCCCCAGGCACGATGGGTAAGGCACAGCCGGATGATTTCCGGCATGTTGACATATGCCGCATCCAGAGAGCCTTTGGCGACACACTCCCAGCGGATGAGATGCAAACCGGTATCTACCAGGGCAATCCACAATTCTTCATTTTTCAAGCCCGACAAGCGGGTTCGCGCTATGGCCGCCACGGTTTTGTTGTTGCACAGCTGCGTGCCCCGGATAAGGGGAAGTTCCTCATACCTTGCGCGCAGTTCCCGCAGCAGTTCCCAAAGGTCAGCCGTGTGCAGGCCGATGCCGGGAATTTCCAGCAGAGCGTCACGGCTGGCGTCAAGAACACCGCGCAGAGAGCCAAAAGCGTCAAGAAGCGCCTTGGCCACAGGCTTCGTATCGCGGCGGGGAATGGCGTAAGTCAAGAGAAGCTCCAGCAGTTTGTAGTCCGCCGCGTGGGAGATGTTGCCAAGCACTTCATCGCGCAGACGCTCACGATGCCCCGTGTACAGCGGTTGAGTTGGTTTCTTTGGCATAAATAAGCAGTCCTGAAAGTGTGGCAAGGGGCGGGAGGCTGATTAAGGCCGTGCCTGAGGGGACTCATTGTCCGTGGCGGGGCGGAAAAGAAGCGTGACTTCAGCGAGAAGGGCGGACAGCGCCTGTTCGGGTGATTTTTTGCCAGTCTTCACGGCGAGTTCGGCATCGAGCATGCTGTCCCATAACCGGCCAAGTCCGGACGCGCCGATACGGCGGGCCAGCTCGCGCCGGGCGGGGATATCGCGTGGGTTCATGGAAGGCGTTTCCCCGGCAAGCAGCTGCCACAGTATGCGGGATTCCCGCTGGAGGAGGCCCAGTAAGGGGAAAAGCAGTTCGTCAGGAGCTTCATCAGCGATACTTTTCCAGACGTCGGTGCTTTTACCCGCCTGCATCATGCCGATGAGCCGGAAGATGCTGAAATCGGGAACATGATTCAACACATTGGCGTCTTCGGCGATAATGACGGGAGGACTGTTGTGTGAGCGGCCGGCGGCATACAGCGCAAGCCTGCCCAGTTCAGATTCGACGGCGGATGCGTCCGGAGGCAGCATGTCGCAGATGGCCTCCAGTGCGCCGGGGGCAAAACCGATCCCTTGGGCAGACGCTTTTTTTGTTACGTAGGCACGCAGCGATCTGGAATCCAGCGGTGGAATTTCTTTCCACCAGCCTTTTTTTTGCGCAAAAAGTATGCATGGAAGCTTTTCCAGATGAGCCGGCAGCTTAGGGCGTCCTTTTTCCCATGCCCCTTCAAGACAAAGCAGGCAGAAAGACTGTGGATTGGGTTTCCCCAGCGTTCGTGAAAGACGACGGAAGTTTTCAGCGGGAAGGTTTTGCGCGTTCCGCAGGACAACGATACGCAGTGTCGGTTCAAATCCTTGCAGCGTCAACGCTTCCCAGAAGCGGGGGGGCAGCTCCTCGTCCCCCCAGAAGACCTGTTTTCTGAAATCGGGATTTTTGTCTGATACAAGTGCAATAATGGCCGCAATCCCGTCGCGCAGCAGACCGGAATCCGGGCAGACACAGCAGAAAAAGCCGGGGCGATCTGGCATGGTCAGAACCGTTGCTGGAGGCGGTCCAGCCCGATGCGGACACATTCTTCCACTACCTGGCGGACGGCTTCGCTTTCAGACTCATATTGGAACGAATTTGAATAGCCGACAGGGTTGGAAGTCCAGATTGGTGTGTTGGTATGGCCGTCATAGATGGTAAATACCATGGCGATGCTTACCGTATACAGCTGGGGAGCGCCGGACGCGTTGTTTTCATTGGTGATGGTGCAGCTGGTGAGTTTTGCGCTGATGGTATAATCGGAAGGGCCTTCAACCCAGCGGGCGAGCCCTCTCTGTGTGATGCCGTCGCGCAGTTCTGAGCGGACCATGTAGGGCAGCCAGGCATACAGTGTCGTCTGCTCCACACTCTGGATGCGCAATGTTTTGGAACCGTCGCCAAGCACGCTGTCCGCCGGTATGGCATCTTGCTGGCCGCGCAGGGTATAGCCGCATCCAGCGCTCAGGACGCAGAAAAACAGCGCGAGAAAAAGCGGCAGAAGACGTATGGATGTGCGCATGGCGTTCCTTCGTGGTTGTTCCGGTGCCCCGTTTGGTTTTTTTCCGCCGCGGCGCGGAGATATCCGCTACGCGCCGCGGCAGGCTTTCCGGAAGGGTTCCTGGTTAACTGGCAACGATGTTGACCAGTTTGCCGGGGATAACGACAACTTTGCGTACCGTCAGGCCGCTCAGGTGCCGGATGGCGTTGGGATCGGCAAGCGCGGCTTTTTCCGCTTCCTCTCTGGAGGCATCAGCGGCCATTTCCATCTTTCCACGCAGCTTGCCGTTGATCTGGATGACCATGGTCAGCGTGGAGCGTTTGAGGGCTTCCTCGGTCCACTGGGGCCACGGTTGTTTTTCCAGGGACGGGGCATCCTTGCCGTGCAGATCTTCCCAGAGTTCTTCGCATAGATGTGGAGTGATGGGCGAGAGCAGGGTCAGCACAGTGCACACGGCCGAGGAAAGAACGCGCCGTCCTTTTTCGGACGCGGCCAGTTCGTCCTTGGCGAGATACAGGGTATTCACCAGTTCCATGGTGGAAGCGATGGCGGTATTGAACTGATAACGGTTGCCGATGTCTTCCCCGGCCTTTTTGACCGTGGCGTGTTCCTTGAGGCGGGTTTCCCGCGCAGTAGCAGAAACGGCAGCGTCTTCCGCCGTGGATGAGCAGGCCGTCATAGGCAGGAGCACTTCGCGTACGTCACCGTACAGCCGCCAGATGCGTGCCAGGAAACGGTAAGCCCCTTCAATACCGGATTCCGTCCAGTCGAAATCGCGTTCGGGGGGCGCGGCGAAGAGACAGAACAGGCGTACCGTGTCAGAACCGTACTTTTCGATCATGGCAGAGGGATCGACGGTATTCCCCTTGGATTTTGACATCTTTGATCCATCCATGAGGACCATCCCCTGCGTCAGCAGGTTGGAGAACGGTTCGTCAAGATCTTTGGGGAAGTAGCCGAAGTCGCGCAGCATTTTGGCGAAGAAACGCGAGTAGAGCAGATGCAGGATGGCGTGCTCAACGCCGCCAATATACTGATCCACCGGAAGCCAGTACGCCAGCGCTTCGGCGTCAAAGGCCGCGTCATTCTTGCGGGCGGCCGTGTAGCGGGCGAAATACCAGGATGATTCCACGAAGGTGTCCATGGTGTCGGTTTCGCGTCGGGCCGGGCCTCCGCATTTCGGACAAGTGCAGTTCACGAAGGACGGAGTGTCCGGCAAGGGCGAGCGCCCGTCAGGATGTGTCTGCACATCCAGAGGCAGCAGGACGGGCAGGTCTTTTTCAGGCACGGCCACCATGCCGCACCTGTCGCAGTACATCACCGGGATAGGCGCGCCCCAGTAACGCTGACGGGAAATATTCCAGTCGCGCAGACGGTAGTTGACGGTTTTTTTGCCTTTACCGGCGGCGGCGAGGAAATCGACGATGGCAGATTTCGCCTTTTCGTTGTCCATTCCGTTGAATTGGCCCGAATTGATCAGCGTGCCCGGGCCGTCATAGGCGGAGGTCATGGTATCGCCGTGCAGCGTTTCTCCGGCGGGGGTCACTACGCAGGGGAATTTGATGCCGTACTTGCGGGCAAAGTCAAAGTCACGCTGGTCGCCGGAGGGAACGGCCATGACCGCGCCGGTGCCGTATTCAGCCAGGACAAAATTGCCAAGCCAGATGGGCACACGTTCGCCTGTAATGGGGTGCAGACAATAGGAACCGGTAAAGATCCCTTCTTTCTCCAGGGTTTCGGACTGGCGCTCAATGCGGTCCATGTTGCGGATGCGTTCGATGAACCTGCGCACTTCGGCTTCATTGGGCTTGCCTGTGATAAGCGAGTCAACCAGCGGATGTTCAGGCGCCAGAGTCATGAAAACGACGCCGAAGAGCGTATCCGGCCGGGTGGTGAAGACGGGAATTTCGCCGGCTCCATTTTCCAGCGGGAAAACGATTTCCGCCCCTTCTGAACGGCCAATCCAGTTGCGCTGCATAGAGAGGACGCGATCCGGCCAGTTTCCTTCCAGTTTTTTGAGATCGGCAAGAAGTTCGTCGGCATAGGCAGTGATGCGCAGGAACCACTGGGTCAGATCTTTCTGCTGAACCGGCGAGTCGCAGCGCCAGCAGCGGCCATCGACTACCTGCTCATTGGCCAGGACAGTGTTGCAGGTGGGGCACCAGTTCTGGTTGGCCTTCTTGCGGTAGACAAGTCCTTTCTCCAGACACTTGAGGAAAAATTCCTGTTCCCAGCGATAGTATTCCGGATGGCATGTGGCCACTTCCCGCGCCCAGTCATAGGAATAGCCCAGTGATTTGAGCTGGGAGCGCATATTGTCAATGTTTGAGTATGTCCATTTGGCGGGGTGGATATTGTGCTTGATGGCGGCATTTTCCGCAGGCAGGCCGAAGGCGTCCCAGCCGATGGGGTGAATGACATTATAGCCCTGCATGCGGCGAAAGCGGGCCACGACGTCGCCGATAGAGTAGTTGCGGACATGCCCCATATGCAGATTCCCTGACGGATAGGGAAACATTTCCAGGACATAATATTTGGGTTTTGCGGGATCGACAAAGCAGGCGTAGGTGTTTTCGGTTTCCCACTTGTGCTGCCATTTTTTTTCAATGGCCTGGGGGTTGTAGCGTTGAGAAATGCTCATGACATGTGTCCTTAGAAAACAGGGTAAAAGTGTCGTATATACTTATGCTTTTGAATCGTTTTGTCCGGCGGCGGCGTCAAGGATGCCGTTGATGAAGTGCCGCGCCTGTGTGTTGGCAAAGCGGGCGGCCAGATCCAGCGCTTCACTGATGACGACTTTGGCCGGCACATCCGGATGATGTTTCAGCTCGTAAAACGCGAGGCGGAGCAGCGTCAGCTCGACTTTGCCAAGTCTGTCCACACGCCAGTTGCGGGACAATCCGGCAATGGCGGCGTCCAGTTCTTTCGCGCTGGACCAGACGCCTTCAATAAGCTCCCATGCGAAATCACGCAGTTCCGCGTTCCCGTCTTCCGTGTTTTCGTCTTTGGGGAAGTTATCGAAGGCAGTCTTCAGGGCTTCCGGGGTATCCACAGGCGTGAACTGGAGGCTGTATAAAACCTGAAAGGCGCGTTGACGCGCCAGACTGCGTGAACGGAATTTGGTCATAGCGTTCGCCTAAAGTTGTTTCATAACCCGCACGGTTTCCAGCAGGGCGGAAGCGGCTTCCACCCCCTTGTTGCCTGCTTTGGTGCCGGCGCGTTCGATGGCCTGTTCGATAGTATCGGTCGTCAGGAGGCCAAATCCCACCGGCACGCCTGTGGCCAGAGCCACCTGGGCAAGGCCTTTGGTGGCTTCACCGGCGACAAAATCAAAGTGCGGCGTACTGCCGCGAATTACCGCGCCAAGTGCCAGGATGCCGTCGTATTTGCTGGATTCGGCCAGCTTTTTGCAGACCACGGGCAGTTCGAACGCGCCGGGTACCCTCACAAGTTCCAGATCCGCGTCACTTGCACCGTGCCGGCGCAAGAAATCCAGCGCTCCTGCCAGCAGGCGATCGACGATGAAGTCGTTGAACCGGGTAGCGAGAATGGCAATATGAACGCCTTTGGCATTCATCTGTCCTTCGATGGTTTTGATGTCACTCATGATATCCTCGTATGGGATTGCGGTTTTTTATCCTTTTTGGGAAACAGCATCTTGGATTTTCTTGGCAAACGCAACTAGTGCATGTGCAGCATGTGCCCCATTTTTTCCTGTTTAGCCAGCAGATAATCATGGTTGGCGGGGCCGCACGGTATTTCCAGCGGCACGCGTTCGGTGATGTGGATGCCGTACCCTTCCAGACCGATAATCTTGCGGGGATTATTGGTCATAATGCGCATCTGGCGAATTCCGAGGTCTACCAGAATTTGCGCGCCTACGCCGTAGTCCCGCAAATCCGGCTTGAAACCCAGTTTCCGGTTTGCTTCTACCGTATCAAGGCCCTGGTCCTGCAATGCGTAGGCGCGGATTTTGTTGGCAAGGCCGATGCCGCGGCCTTCCTGACGCATGTACAGCACAAGGCCCCGGCCTTCTTTTTCAATGCGGGTCAAAGCCGTGGCCAGCTGGCCGCCGCAATCGCAGCGCAGCGAGCCCAGAGCGTCGCCGGTCAGGCATTCGCTGTGCACCCGTACCAGGACGGGATCCGGGCCGCCTTTTTCAGTGATATCGCCTTTGACGATAGCCAGATGCGTGTCAGTGGACACATCATTTTCGTAGGCGATGACGCGGAAGTGCCCGAAACGGGTGGGAAGATCCGCCTCTGCCACGCGGCGTACGGCCGTCTGGCCATGCTGCATGCGGTAACGGATGATGTCGCGCACCGTGGCAATCTTGAACCCGAATTTTTCGGCAAAGACTTCAAGATCCGGCATCCTCGCCATCGAACCGTCTTCTTTCATGATTTCGCAGATGACGGCGGCTGGCCTGAGCTTGGCCAGCCTGGCCAGATCGACGCTGCCTTCGGTCTGGCCGGCGCGTGTCAGCACGCCTCCCGTCTGGGCGCGCAGGGGAAATATGTGGCCGGGGGTGACCAAATCGTCGGGGCGCACATTCTCAGCCACGGCAACCTGAACCGTCTGGGCACGGTCCGCGGCCGAAATGCCGGTGGTCACTCCGTTGCGGGCTTCAATGGAGACAGTGAAATTGGTGCCGAAGCGGGAGCCGTTGCGGCGGGTCATGAGGGGGAGCTGAAGTTTATCCACCCATTCCGGTGCCAGGGACAGGCAGATCAGCCCCCGCGCGTGCATCGCCATGAAGTTGATGATTTCAGGCGTTACAAACTGGGCAGCTATGGTCAGATCCCCTTCATTTTCGCGATCTTCATCATCGACGAGGATGATCATTTTTCCGTCGTGGATATCACTGATGGCTTCTTCCACTGTACATATGCTCATACTCTACCCCCTTATCGCCTTTTTCAGATAAACCCGTTGTCACGCAGCAGCTCAAGGCTGATGTCACCTGTTTTTGGAGAAAGCGTTCCGGCGGATTGCAGGGTGAGGCAGCGCCGCACATATTTGCCCAGAATATCTGTCTCCAGGTTGACAGCCGTCCCCTTTTTCCAGCTGCTGGCTGTCGTAACACGCCAGGTTTCCGGAATGAGGTTGACTGTCAGGCTGTGCAGGTCGCATTCGTTGACAGTAAGACTGATGCCGTCCAGAGCCACGGAGCCTTTGGCAGCCACCTCCGGGGCCAGTTCCTGCGGAAAATCCAGCGTAACACAGCGGGATTCACCTTTTGGGACGACTTCTCTGACGGTGGATACAGCGTCAACGTGCCCGCTGACCATGTGCCCTCCCAGCCGTTCGCCCATGGCCAGCGCTCTTTCAAGGTTTACGCGCGCGCCAGGAATGAGCGAGCCAAGCGTGGTCCGCCGCAGCGTTTCGTCTGAGACAAAGGCGCTGAATACGGCTGAATCCGCATAGTCCTGTCTGGTTTCCACAGTCAGACAGGCACCGTTGACGGCGATGGATTCGCCAATGGCAACGCCTGGCAAGGGGAAAAGCGTACGGACGCGGATCCGCATTTGTGTGTCGAAGCGTTCGGCGGCGACAATCTCGCCTTGTCCCTGGATGAGTCCGGTGAACATGCGCAAACCTCAGCGCACAGGGCGCAGCGTCAGATGGCAGTCTTCGCCCACCAGTTCACACTTCATCGTGCGCAGGCGAAGCGCGTCGCTCATTGACTGAGGGGTGCGTCCGGCAAACAGCGGGCGCGCCTCGTTGTCTCCAAGAATTTCTGGTGAAAAATACAGGCTGAGTTCGTCCACAAGTCCGGCGTCAAGGAGCGATAGCCCAAGTGTTGCGCCGCCTTCGCACAGCACGTAGTGGCAGCCGGCCTCATCGTGCAGCCAGCGCAGTGCCTGTTCCAGATCCTTGCCCCCGGGAGCGTTCCATTCGCCCAGAGGGACTACACGGATACCCTGTTCACGCAGTGCTGCGGCGCGCGTTGACGCCGCGCCGGCTGACGTGGTGAACAGGATGGTTTCCGCAGGGCGTTCCTTGAGGAGGAAAAGATTGTTTTTGGATGGAAGCCGCGAACCGATGGAAGCGGCAAGAGGCTGGCGAACAAAAGGAACGTCGCGCGCGGTAAGCTGAGGGTTATCGGCCAGGAGCGTGTTGTTGCCGATAAGCACGGCCCCGCCTGCGCGGCCTATGGCGGCACGCAGGGTATGGACTTCGAGCCTTGCCTCTTTGCCGGAAATCCATCGGGAATTGCCTGTCCGTGTGGCGATGCGGCCGTCCAGTGTTGCCGCCATTTTAAGGATGACAAAGGGGAAGCCGCGCTGCCAGGCCAGGAAATCCGCCGCCAGATCGCGGCAGAAGGACTCGCCGACGCCCATTTCCACCTGCACACCGTGTTCGGCAAGCATGGCGGCGCCGCCGCCGGCCGCAGGATTGGGATCGGCCATGCCGATGACCACATGCCTGATGCCGGCGTCAAGGATGGCCTGTGTGCAGGGAGGCGTTTTCCCCGTGTGGTTGCAGGGTTCAAGCGTCACAACCAGCGTGCAGTCGGAAGGGTTCACGCCTTTGGCGCGTGCGTCAGCCAGACAGTTGATTTCAGCATGAGGCCCGCCGAAGACAGCGTGCCACCCTTCGGCGACCACTTTTTCATCCCGCACAAGAAGGGCCCCCACAGTGGGATTGGGAGCGACGTCCCAGCGCCCGCGCTCGGCGAGAGCGGCGGCACGCTGCATGAAAGAGATGAAGGGGTGTGCGCTCATGCGCGGTCCTTTGCGGCTTTGCCGGCATCCACAAAAGGAAGCTGGGTGCAGGTAACATGCGCTTCGGCCAGCATGGCTTCCGCGTAGGGATCTGGATAGCCCTGCGTGAAATAGATATGCGTGATGCCGCAATTGATGAGCATTTTTGAGCAGATAAGGCAGGGCATAGTCGTGCAGTACAGTTCCGCGCCTTTCAGGGAAATGCCGTGTACGGCTGCCTGGATAATGACATTTTGTTCGGCGTGCAGGCCGCGGCAAAGTTCGTGCCGCTCACCGGAAGGAATGTGAAGCTGGTCACGCAGGCAGCCCTTTTCGGAGCAGTGCGCAACGCCCGCGGGGACGCCATTATAGCCTGTGGCGAGGATGCGTTTGTCAAGGACGGCAATAGCACCGACACGCCTGCGCAGGCAGGTGGAGCGTTCCGCCACGAGATGGGCGATGCTCATGAAGTAATCGGGCCAAAGCATACGGGACATGCAAACTCCGAATCCCCCGCTTTGGCGCAGGCCAAAGCGGGGCGGCTGGATTACCAGGCAAACAAGGGGAACTGGCGGGCAAAGGCTTCAACTTCACGGCGAATCTCGGCCAGTTTTGTTTCATTGTAGGCGGCGTTGATGGTGGCGTCAATCCACGCGGCCACCTTCAGCATATCGTTTTCCTTGAGCCCGCGGGAAGTCAGGGCGGGGGTGCCCAGGCGGATGCCTGAAGTCACAAAGGGAGAGCGGGTTTCAAAGGGAACCGTGTTTTTGTTGACGGTGATGCCCGCGGCGTCCAGAGCGTGTTCAGCATCTTTGCCGGTGATATTCTTGTTCGTCAGATCGACAAGCATCAGATGGTTGTCCGTCCCTCCGGAAACCAGTGAGAAGCCTGCCCCCATCAGGGCTTCGGCCAGTACGGCGGCGTTTTTGACAACCTGTTTCTGGTAGGTCTTGAACGCAGGTTTGAGGGCTTCGCCGAAGGCGACAGCTTTGGCGGCGATGATATGCATCAGGGGGCCGCCTTGGATGCCGGGGAAAATCTGGCTGTTGATGGTTTTGCCCAGCTCCTCGTCAGCGAGGATCATGCCTCCGCGGGGACCGCGCAGGGTTTTGTGGGTCGTGGTCGTGGTGATATGGGCAAAGCCGATGGGCGAAGGATGTATGCCTACAGCCACAAGGCCGGCGATATGGGCCATGTCCACCATCAGTTTGGCTCCTACGGCATCGGCGATGGCGCGGAAGCGCGGGAAATCCAGGGTGCGGGGGTAGGCGCTGGCTCCGGCCAGGATGAGGGCGGGATGATGCTCTTTGGCCAGGCGTTCCACTTCGTCATAGTCAATGGAACCGGTCTCGGGACTTACGCCATAGGAGACGATGTTGAAGAGCTTCCCTGAAAAATTGACTGGGCTGCCGTGGGTCAGGTGCCCGCCATGGGACAGATTCATCCCAAGCACCGTATCACCGGGTTTTATCAGTGCGAAATAGGCGGCCATATTGGCTTGCGAGCCGGCGTGCGGCTGCACGTTGACATAGGAGCAGCCAAACAGCTTTTTCGCGCGTTCGATGGCGAGATTCTCGGCAATATCCACGTATTCGCAGCCGCCATAATAGCGTTTGCCAGGATACCCTTCGGCATATTTATGAGTGAGGATAGAACCCATGGCCTCGCGTACAGCGGCGGATACGAAGTTTTCTGAGGCGATAAGTTCGAGTTTGCTCATCTGGCGCTCGCTTTCCAGCCAGATGGCCTTGGCGAGTTCAGGGTCTTGCAGGATCAATTGATTCATGAATCAGATTCTCCTTGAACTTGGCCGCGTCACGCGGTGAATTTTGTAAACAGCAGGCTGCCGTTGGTGCCGCCGAAACCAAAGGAATTGGACAGCGCGAAGCGCGGGTTCAGCTGCCTGGGGCCGTCGACCATGTAGTTGAGGTCGCATTCGGGGTCAGGCGTTGTGTAGTTGATGGTGCCAGGAACGATACCGGTATGCAGCGCGAGTATCGAGAAAATGGATTCCACGCCGCCCGCGGCTCCAAGAAGATGGCCCATCTGGGATTTGTTCGCGCAGATGAAGAGATCGTCGGCATGTTTGCCGAACACCTGCTTCAGCGCGCGGGTTTCGCATAAATCGTTCAGGTGGGTAGATGTGCCGTGGGCGTTGACATGGTCGATTTCTTCCGGCGCCACGCCCGCGTCGCGCAGGGCGTTTTGCATGGACAGGGCCATGCCGCTGCCGGATTCTTCCGGAGCTGTCATGTGATAGGCGTCGGAGGATGCGCCAAATCCGATCACTTCCGCATAGATGGCGGCGCCGCGTTCCAAAGCCTTTTCCAGCGGCTCAAGCAGCAGAAATCCCGCGCCCTCGCCGACGACGAAGCCGCTGCGGTTTTTGTCAAAGGGGCGGGAGGCATGCGCGGGATCGTCATTGTGATCCGCGCAGAGCGCCTTCATGGCGGTGAAACCGGAGATCCCCAGGGGCTGTATGACGGATTCAACTCCGCCGGTAATCATGGCGTCGTAACGGCCAAGCAGCAAATCGGAAAAGGCCTGGCCAATGGCGTGAGTGCCTGAGGCGCAGGCGCTGCTGACCACCATGTTGCCGCCTTTGGCCCCGGTAGCGATGGATACCTGCCCTGCGGCCATATTGGCGATGAGCATGGGGATGGAAAAAGGCGATACGCGTCCTGGACCGGATTGCAGGAGTTTTATATGGAAACTTTCGATGGTTTCAAGTCCGCCAAGCCCCACGCCAAGCACGATGCCAATATTCGGCGCGTTGGTCTCGGCAACAGTGAAACCGGAGTGCTTGATCAACTCGATTCCGGCCGCGGTGGCAAGCTGGGTGAACCGGTCCATGCGGCGGGCCAGTTTGGGCGAGATGCCGAAGGCTTCAGGAGAAAAACCCTTGACCTCACCGGCGATGGTGACATCAAAGCCAGTAGTGTCAAAGCGGGTGATAGGCCCGACGCCGGATTCGCCCGCGAGCAGATTTTTCCAGCTTTCGTCGGCAGAGAGACCCAACGGTGTCAGGGCGGAATAGCCGGTGACGACAATGCGTCTGCGGTTCATGTCGACCTCATTCAGGAGCTTCATGCGTGGCTGCTTTGCGGCCGGAGTAAAAATACGCCGGGCGTCCCGTAACCAAAATCACAGGACGCCCGTAAACGATTCGAAATCACTTTCCGGAATATGCCTGTGCTCTCCCCAGGAAAGCCTTTTTCTTGTTCGTCTCGCGGCAGCCCCCTGGGCCTCGCTCAGCGAATTTTCCAAAGGTGTTTTCCGAAGGGGAAGTGAGGCGGCAAAGCCCTGCGGCGTCCGGTGACAGAGCAGGTTTCCGGATGCGTCACGCGTTTACTTGGAATGGCTTTCCACGTAAGCGATGGCGTCTTTCACCTTCAAAATTTTCTGGGCGTCTTCATCAGCGATTTCAATATTGAAAGCTTCTTCCATTGCCATAATCAGCTCGGTCAGATCGAGGGAATCGGCGCCGAGATCTTCCACGAAAGACGCTTCGGGTTTTACGTCATCGGCGGACACGCCGAGTTGTTCCACGATAATGTTTTTGACCTTTTCTTCTACAGACATGGTTGTTTCCTTTACGGTTTGTTGTCAGCAATACATGCCGCCGTTAACGGCGAGTACCTGCCCTGTGATGTATCCTGCCTCGGGAGAAGCCAGAAAAGCCACTGCGCCCGCTACATCTTCCGGAGTTCCGGTGCGTCCCATGGGAATGTGCGCCGTTATGGCGGCCCGCGCTTCCTCGCTGAGAACAGCGGTCATATCGGTTTCGATATAGCCGGGAGCCACGGCATTAACGGTGATGCTGCGCGATGCCAGTTCTTTTGCTGCGGATTTTGTTATCCCGATAATTCCGGCCTTGGCCGCAGCATAGTTGACCTGCCCGGCATTGCCGGACTGTCCGACTACGGAAGAAATATTGATGATGCGGCCGGCGCGTTGCCTGACCATAATCTTCGCCGCTTCGCGCATGCACACGAACGCGCCGCGCAGGTTGACGTCAAGCACACGGTCAAAATCGTCGTCCCGCATGCGCAGCAGCAGACCGTCCTTGGTGATGCCGGCGTTGTTGACCAAGACCGCGAGCGTGACCTTGTCGCGAATTTCATTCTGAAAAAAATCGGCAACGGCTTTGGCGTCGGACACGTCAAGCATGAAGGCCCGGGCCTTGCCGCCGGAGCTGGTGATAGCATTTACGACGGCTTCGCCTTCTTCCGGCCTGCTCACATACGTGAGAAAAACCTGAAAGCCCTTGCGTGCCAGGGCAATGGCCGTGGCTTTTCCAATGCCGCGGGAACCGCCGGTGACGAGGGCTGTGGAAAGGGTATCGTCCATGAGGCCGCCTTTGTAAAGGAAGTTTGCCCACTCTAGCTTAAGGGCGGACAAAATTCAATGGATCTTCGCCAGAGAGAAGGACCATGCCGCTGCCTAAAATTCCAGAATCGCCGCTCCCCATGTGAGGCCGCTGCCAAAAGCAGCCAATAATACCCGTGCCCCTGGCTTGATTCGTCCGGCGCGGAAAGCCTCGTCCAGGGCGATGGGGATAGAGGCCGCGGACGTGTTTCCATGCTTTTCAACATTGGTGAAGACGCGCGCGGGGTCCACATGCAGGCGGCTGCCCACGGCTTCAATGATACGCAGATTGGCCTGATGGGGCACAAACAGGTCGATATCGTCAGCCGTAAGATTATTGCGTTCAAGGAGCGTACCCGCTACCGCAACCATATTACGGACGGCGTTCTTGTATACGGCTCCCCCCTGCATGGCAAGGAAGAAATCGGGCCCCAGCGAGTCGCCGATGGCATAGCTTTTCCTGGTGCCGCCGCCCATGGTGATGAGCTCGTATTCGTGCCCGTCAGCCGTGCACAGCACATCGACAAGTTTTCCTGCTGACACGGCGCTGGGCAAAGGCGTTGCCGTCATGACGCAGGCGGCCGCGCCGTCGCCGAACAATACGCATGTGCTGCGGTCCGCCCAGTTCAGCCTCCGGGAAAGCCCTTCCACGGCAATGAGCAGAATACGGGCGTCAGGCTGGGTGTACAGCAGCCCCTCGGCAACCTGCAGCGCGTAGATAAAACCAGTGCAGCCGGCATTCAGATCGAAAGCCATGCCAGGGCGCAGGCCCAGGTGGTGGGCTATTATGCAGGCAGAGGAAGGCGTCAGATAGTCAGGCGTACAGGTGGCAACCACGGTATGAGTGATGTCATCAGCCGCAAGACCTGCCTGGCGGATGGCTTCCTTTGCCGCTTCGGTGGCAAGATCGGAGGCTACGACGCCATCTTCCATGATGCGGCGTTCACGGATACCGGTACGCTCGACAATCCAGGCGTCCGAAGTATCTACGCGGAGTTCGAGATCGAAGTTGGTCAGGCGCGTGGCAGGACTGTACGAGGCGAAACCTGCCAGGGATGGGAAAAGAGGAGAATATTTCATGGTGCTAACAGGAGCGCCCGTAACGGGTCAGTTCTTCGTTGGCGGAAATGGTTTCTACAAGCCGTTCGTTGGTTTTCTTTTCCACAAACATGGAAGCGAGTTTGACAGCGTTGTGGATGGCCTTCTGGTTGGAGGCACCATGACAGACAATAGCAATACCGCGCAGCCCCAACAACAGGGCGCCGCCGTATTCGGCATAGTCAACAATCTTGGCAAAACGGCGGAAAGCCCCACGGGAGAGCAGCGCGCCGAATTTTGCCATGAGGCCGGAGTTCAGCAGCTCGCGTTTGAGAATGCGGCAAAGGGACGTCCCCAGCCCCTCGCTGAGCTTGAGCGCAACGTTGCCCATGAACCCGTCGCATACGGCGACGTCCATATCGCCGGTAAACAGGTCACGCCCTTCTATGTTGCCGACAAAATTTAATTCTTCAACCATCTTGAACAACTCGTAGGCTTCCTTGACCTGCAGGTTGCCCTTACCTTCCTCTTCGCCGATGCTCAACAGGCCGATACGGGGGGTTTCGCGGTTCAGGAGGTCGCGGGCATAGGCCGCGCCCATCAGACCGAATTGGAAGAGGTGATAGGGACGGCAGTCAACGTTGGCGCCCACATCAAGAAGAATGGTCGGCTTTTTTTCGGTTGGGAGCACTGAAGCCAGCGCCGGACGCTCCACTCCGTGCACACGTCCCATGATAAACATTCCGCAGGCCACGGTAGCGCCGGAATGGCCAGCGCTGATCACCCCGTGCGCGTGATTGTCCCGCACCAGCCGGCACGCCACTTGGATGGAAGCGTCCTTTTTGCGCCGCAGGATCTCGGAAGGCTTTTCCTTCATTTCGGCCACTTCGGAGGCGTGCACGACATCAATATCCGTGCCGTCCAAATCAAGTTTGGCAAGCTCCGCGCGGATTTCGTCCTCACGGCCCACCAGAAGAATGCGGGCATTCAGGTCATGAGCTGCCGCGACAGCGCCCGGCACCACGACTGAAGGGCCAAAGTCCCCTCCCATAGCGTCAATGGCAAGGACGGGCTTTTGCGCGTCATTGGTCAGCGGAAGTTCCGCCGCCGTATCGGCATCATGCACGACAGGTTCGATGCGCTGCTTTTCCTGTCCGGCTGGCTGTTCAGAAGTCATATATTGTTCCTTGGAAAGTGCTTCAACGTATCCGGCAAAAGCCTGAACATCTGCCGTCTGCGGCTGCACAGAATCCAGGTCTGGAACGTTGTCCTGCTTTTCAAGACAAATCGTTGCGCCGGCTTTTTCTTATACCACAAAGCCCCAGTCAATCTGGCGGGGAAGCCGTCAAAGGACGCTGGGGCTGCGGTATAAAACAAACCTGCCCGAAACGCCGCGATACCAGGGGCTGTTACTATGAGCGCCTCTTTCTGCGGGGAAGGTTGGCCCTGCCGCGAAAACGGGCAGGTTTCCGCCTTAAGCTAGTTCGCGGCTTCTTCGGCAGTGTCAGGCGTCTTTTTCTGGGCGACGACCTGACGGTCTTTGTATTTGCCGCAGGACGGGCAAACAGAATGGGGCAGCGTGGGAGCCCCGCAAGAGCAGTAGATCACAGCGGGTTTTGCCACAAAATCGTGGGCGCGGCGCATGCCTTTTTTGGAATGGGATTTTTTGTTTTGCTGAACGGCCATGTCGGCCTCCTTTTCGTTTGGCGGCGTGGCCGCACTTGGGTTACGATTTTTTCGACAACTTCAGACTCCGCAGCACCGCAAGGCGAGGATCTCCGCTGCCTGCCGCGCAGTCGCAGTCACCGTAGTTTTTGTTATGCCCGCAGGAAGGGCAGAGCCCTTTGCAGTCCGGACGGCACAGTGGTTTGACCGGCAATGCCAGGACGAATTCTTCCCAGAGGAGCGCTTCCGGATTGATTTGGGGAACCCCTTTTTCGCGGCGGGTCACCAGCTCATCCGGAGCGTCGCTGTCAGCCGTGAAAGCGGCGGCTCCAGCTTCAGGAGGAAAAGGCTCAAACGTATCAAATGTGCTGTCTATGGTGACGATGGCGTCTTCCGCACACCGGTTGCAGGGAAGCGCCACTTCTCCTTTGAGGGTTCCGCGGAAAAGGCAGCCGTCCACGCCGTCACCCTGCTGCGCCAGAATAGTCATCCGCGCGATGAGCGGTTTCAGCACCCGGCAGGCCATGCCAAATTCTTTCATCGGCTCCGCCCAGATGGCGGGGTCAGTGAATTCAATGGAGGCACCGTCAGCTGGCAAATCGGCAAGCGCAATCCACATATAACCCTCAGGGCCTATGCCCCTTACTGTATCAAGCTGTCCTTTGTATCCTCCGCAAAGCGTACTGTCAAGCGAAAAGGCGCGGGGCGGCGCAAGTATTGGAGG
>Ga0208297_1001222_pt1 | contig 27674 bp, 20 predicted proteins | sample LMS_cellobiose_e_FD_187367 | JGI IMG/M metagenome (GOLD analysis project Ga0208297, IMG submission 187367) | Rumen-fistulated moose microbial communities from Alaska, USA - LMS_cellobiose_enrichment (SPAdes) (version 2) | ecosystem: Host-associated > Mammals > Digestive system > Stomach > Rumen... | reverse complement strand
TTGAAGCGATGGCAAAAGGCCTACAACGAAGATTATCCGCATTCATCGTTGGGGTATATGACGCCTTACGAGTATGAACGGTGGTTCAAGGCTTCGGCGGCATAGGGGATCGTTGGGGCGGCGTGAAAACCTCTCAAAAAATGAAATCTTCATTTTTTGATGGCTTCTACGTAATGCCGCCCTTGACAAACGGGGGGCATTACACTTTTCCGCGACCCCCGCGAAGTCGATCTGTATGCGCCGGAAGATCCGCGTTGCGGCTTCGACGAACTCGACTTGCTCAGCCTCGGTTTCGGGAGCGTCCTTTGAGGCGCGGATCGGTGCGGCGTCGGGCGGGGCTCAGATACAGTAATCCGAGATCCCCTGTTCGGCGTCCCGCACCCGGTAGGCGTTGAGTATGTCCTCCAGCGTGATGACCCGCGTGAGATCCCGGATGCCGTCGTTGAGTCGACTCCAGATGTCGCGCGCGGGGCAGAGCGTCTTGCGCGGGCACTTCTCCGGGGAGTGCACGCAATCCACCACCGAGATCGGCCCCTCCATCGTCTCCAGTATCGCGAGCAGCGTGATCTCGTCCGGGCGCTTCGCCAGATGGAACCCCCCGTTGACCCCGCGCACCGACCGGATCAGTTTCGCCCGCCGCAGGTCGATCACCAGGCGGCTGATGTACTTTTCGGAGATCTGCTGCGACTGCGCGATGTCGCGGATCAGCCGCGGTTTCACCGGGTCGTGGGTCGCCAGATCGATCAATATGCGCAAGCCGTATCTGCCTTTGGTAGAGATTTTCATCGCACGTCCTCCATCCGTGATTCGAACCTTTTTTTCAACGCCTTAATATGCCACCCCCGCCGCCGGATTTCAACCTCGTAGAGCAAAAGATTACAAAAAAAGTAGATTTTTGTCTGAACCATCTTGTTTTTTCCCGGAGCGCGTGGTATCTTATCCGATATGCGACTTGGATGGTAGTGTTTTTATCGCTCCGCGGCGGCGTCCGCGCAAGGGAGGAACGGTTATGGATATGCGCGAGATCACGGTGACTTCAACGCTCGACGGCACTTCGCAGCCGTCGCTCTATTATCACCCCGGGGAAGGGGAGCCGGTCCCGCTCGTGGTCGGTCTGCACACCTGGAGTTACGACCGCTTCAACCAGCAGCGGCACTATCTGTCGCTCTGCCGGGAACGCCGCTATGCGCTGCTGCTCCCGGAGTTCCGGGGGCCGAACCTCGACTCGAATCCGCATTGCGCCGACGCCTGCGGCAGCGCCAAAGCGGTCGGCGACGTGCTCGACGCGGTGCGGCAGGTCGCGGCGGATCCCGGCATCGACCGAGGGAACATCTTTCTTCTCGGCTGCTCCGGCGGCGGTCAGATGGCGCTGCTCGCGGCGGAGGCGGCGCCGGAACTCTTCCGCGCCGTCGAAGCGTGGTGTCCCGTCACCGACCTCGAGCGGTGGCACCGCTATGCGGTCGAAGCCGGCAAGCACTACGCCCGCCACATCGAGGCGTGTACCGGCGGGGACCCCGGGGAGTACGCGCGGCGTTCGCCCGCGACGCACCCGGAACGACTCGCTCGACTGCCCGTATCCATCCACCACGGGCGGCACGACACGGTGGTGCCGTTCCGCCACTCGGTCGCCTTCGCGGAGCGGGTGGTGGCCGCCGGTAACGACCGGGTCTACCTCGACATCTTCGACGGCGGCCACGAACAGATCCCGGCGCGCAGTTTCGAGTGGTTCGCCAAACTCGCGGGGAAGCGCTCCGGCACCATCCGGATCACCGGCTGAATCTGGCGCACTCATCTCCCGCCTTGCCGGCGGATTTTTTTTCGGGATTTTACGGAGATCCGGGGTTGCAAACTTCCCAGTCGGGGCTATGTTAGTAGGATACGGCTGCCCGATGGCCGCAACCGATACGGAGCAGAACCATGAAAGACCATATTATCGTATTCACCGCCAAGGAAAAGGCCGAGTTTCTGGAGCAGGAACTCGACGCCGAACTCTCCGGCGACGAGATCCTCGTCAAGGACGACTACGACCTCATCAGCGCCGGGACCGAACTCGCCAACTACCACGCGCTGCCCAATACCCGCCCCCATACCAAGGGATTTCCCACCATCGTGGGGTACAGCGCCTCCGGTCACGTCGTCGCCGTCGGTTCCGAGGCGAAGCGGTTCAAGGTCGGCGACCGGGTGGTCGTGAACTGGGGCAAGCACCGGGGGTACTTCAAGCGCTCCGAAACGCAGGTCGTCGGGGTCCCCGACGGCGTCGACATGAAATGCGCCGCGTGTACGCACCTCGCGAGTTTCCCGATGCTGGCGGTGCGGCGGCTGCGGATCGAGATCGGCGAAGCGGCGATGGTGGCGGGGCTGGGGCTCCTCGGGCAGTTCGCGGTGCAGTTCGCCCGGCTGGCGGGAGCGTATCCGGTGCTGGCGTGCGACTACAGCCCCGAGCGGCGCGCGCTCGCCAAACGCCTCGGCGCCGACGCGGTGTTCGACCCGCGCGACGCCGACTTCACCGAGCGGGTGAAGGCGGCGACCGACGGTAAAGGTCCGGCGGCGGTGGTGGAGGTCACGGGCTTCATCTCGGCTCTGCAGCAGGCACTCGAGTACGTCGCCGAAAACGGACGCATCGCGCTTTTGGGCTGCACCCGCGTCTCGGACCGGTACATCGACTTCTACAAGTACGTCCACCGGCGCGGCGTCCAGTTGATCGGGGCGCACACCATGACCCGCCCCAAACTCGAGTCGCGCCCCGGCGAGTGGACCGAGCACGACGATTATACGGCGTTTCTCAAGTTGCTGAAGGCGGGGAGGATCCAAGTCGCGCCGATCATCGGCGAAGTCGCTCCGGCGGCCGACGCCGCCGCGATCTACCGCCGGCTCGGTTCCGCCGAGAATCCGCCCCTCGGCGTGCTGCTGGATTGGACCCAAGTGGAGTAAGATAAAATGAGAAAACTCAAAGTCGTACAGATCGGCATCCGTCACGAACACGCGAAGGGCAAGTTCCAGACGCTTAAAAAACTCCCCGACGCCTTCGAACTCGCGGGCATGGTCGACGAGGCGGAGTTCGCCCGGACCCCGACCTACCTGTCGCCCAAGGACGCGACCTTAGAACTCTACAAGGACGAAAAGTTCCTCACCCTCGACGAGGTCTTCCGCATGACCGACCTCGACGCGGTGCTGGTCGAAGTCCCCAACCTCGACCTCGTGCCGGTGGCGATGCGCTTCGCGGAGCGGGGGATCCCGCTGCACGTGGACAAGCCCTGCGGCGAAGACCTCGGCCGCTACAAGCAGCTGCTCGATCTGGCGGAGGCGCGGAATATCCCGTTCCAGATGGGGTACGTCTTCCGCTACAATCCGGCGATCCGCTTCGCCGTCGACGCGGTGAAGTCCGGTATGCTCGGCAGCGTCTTCATGGTCGAGACCAACATGAACCACAGTTACGGCGGCGAACCCTATCAGCAATATCTGACCGCCTTCAAGGGCGGCGTGATGTTCAATCTGGGGTGCCACCTGATCGACTTTCTGGTCGAGATGCTCGGCCGCCCGGAGCAGGTGGTGTCGCTGCTCAAAGGGTGCGAGCCGGGAGATCCCGCGTTCAGCAACACCCTCGCGGTGCTGGAGTATCCGCATACCCACGCGGTGGTGGCGGTCGCCAGCCGCGACCGGATGCAGAAGCGGCGGCTGCGGGTCGAGGGGACCAACGGCACGCTGGAACTCTGCCCGATGGAGTCCTTCACCGGCAAGGGGCTGGAGATCGCGCTCAAACTCAAGGAGGATTTCGGCGCGTACCGGGCGGGCGAACAGACGGTCGGTTTCCCGCCGGAGTACGACCGCTATGCGGCGCAGCTTCTGGACTTCTCGGCGGTGATCCAAGGCGAGGCGCGCGACCGCTACACCCGTCAGCACGACTACACGGTGCACGAGGTCACGCTCGCCGCCGCCGGATATATCCAACTGTGAACGGAGCGCGACCACTATGCATGCGATGATATTGGATGACAAACTCGACTTCCGCTGGGCGTTGGTCCCCGATCCGGTGCGCCGCCCCGGCGAGGTGCTGATCCGCGTCCGCGCGGCGGCGGTCAACCGCGCCGATCTGATGCAGAAGGACGGCTGCTACTCCTCGCCGGAGGGGTGGCCGCAATGGTGCGGTCTCGAGGCGGCGGGCGAGGTGGCGGCGGCTCCGGAGAACTCCCGCTTCAAGCCCGGCGACAAGGTCTGTGCGCTGCTGGGCGGCGGCGGCTACTCGGAGCTCGTGACCGTCCCGGAGGAGATGGTGCTGCCGATCCCGGCGGGGCTGTCGCTCGTCGAAGCGGCGACGCTCCCCGAGGTGTGGAGCACCGTGTATCTGAACTTGCAATGCGAAGCGGGCGGCTTGACCTCTTCCGACGTGTTCTTTGTGCAGGCGGGGGCGAGCGGCGTGGGGCTGGCGGCAATCCAGTTCGCCAAACTTTGCGGGGCGCGCGTGGTGACCACCGTCGGCTCGGAAGAGAAGGCGCGGTTCGTGCGCAAACTCGGCGCGGACGCGGTCGTGGACTACCACTCGACGGATATCCGCGAGGTGCTCGCTTCGGAACACCCCTCGGTGGCGCTCGACTGCGTCGGCGGGGCGGCCATGGGCGAGTGCCTCGGGAGCATGGCGTTCGGCGGTCGCTGGATCATGATCGCCACGCTCGCGGGCGGGGCGACGCGGATCGACCTCGAAACGGTCTGGCGCAAGCGGCTGAAACTCATCGGCAGCACGCTCCGCAGCCGCACGCCGGAGGAAAAAGGGCGCATCCTGCGGGCGCTGGAAACGGAGTTGTGGCCGCATTTTTCGTCGCGGCGGCTGGTGAGCCATATCCACGCCCAATTCCCGATCCGCGAGGTCGAAGCGGCTCACGCCGTACTGCGCCGCAGCGAAAACATCGGCAAGGTCGTGCTGACTTTTGGTGTCGATACTCCCTGATATTCCGTGCTTCCCGTAAAAAAAACTGCCGCAAGCCCGTGGGGACTGCGGCAGTTTTTTTTGCATATCGCGGATCGGCTTATTTGGTCTGGCCGAGCGCCTTTTTGAGTTCCGGCAGGATCCGGCGATACATCAGGTGCATCCCGAGGTCGCTCGGGTGGGTGTTGTCGACGGTGGTGAAGTCGCGCGGGATCACCGGCATCCCCTTCTGGTCGTAGAAGTGGATGCCGTCGACGTAGTAGACGTGCTTGTCGCCGGCCTTGACGGCGTTGAGGTAGGTCTGCTTGATGATGTCGCGGCGCGTGCGGTAGTCCTTGACCCGGCCGTCGCGCGGCCCCGATACGATGATGATGGGCAGCGTCGGCTGGGCGGCGCGGACGGTCCGGAAGAACTTTTCGTGGGTGTCCTTGAGCTGCTTGATGCTCTTGGCGTTGTGGTCGTAGTCCATCACGAACGCGGAAAGTTTCAGCCCGGCGATGGCTTCGGCGACGCACAGTTCGCCGCGCGCGCCGTCCGAGAATCCCATGTTGATCTGCGGCACGTCAAGCACCCGGCAGAGCTGCGTCGTGTAGGCGTTGCCCGGATGCGAGGCGCTGCAACCCTGCGTGATGCTGGAGCCGTAGAAGCAGACGGGGTCCTTGTACTTGCGGGGCGCGGGCGGCAGCAGCTGCGACCCTTCTTCGAGGCCGATCTCCAGTTTTTTGACGCCGCTGTACAGGGGCAGGTAGATGGCGACGGTACGGGGCCTGCCGCCGTTGTTGAGGTGCAAGGTGTACTCGAGTTTGCCCGAACCTTTGGCGCCGGCGCCCTTTTTCGCCTCGGCGGCGGAGAGCCCGACCACGCGGTGGAACTTGGAGAACCCGGGGCGAAGATCGGTGTAGAACGCGAACCCGGCGGATCCGGTGCGCGTCATGTGGTTCATGTCGTTGACCTGATAGAGTTCGGCGCGGAGCACGACCCGGTCGCTGTCGGTGCGGAAGCGCACCTCGCCCCCCGCCGACTGCCAGGCGTGGCAGGTCGCGGCGTAGGCGCTGCCGAGATCCTTTTCGGTGATGGTCATGGGCAGGCGGCGGAGTTCGCCGTTGGGTCCGCGCCACGGGAAGCCCGTGAGTTCGAAGGGCGGCTCGAAGGCGTTGCGGAACTCGATCGGTTTGTTGTTCGGCGCGGCGGCGGCGGTCAGGGCGCACAGCACGGCGGCGACGCACCACGCGGCGGCGTTGAATACTCTTGCGTACATGTTTCGGTGATCCTTTCCTTTGTTGCTGATCCGGATCGGTGGATGGTGTTCCGGTATCCGCGAATTAAATTAGACCGAAGAAAAATAAATGCAAGCCGCCGACCCGGGCGGAGCGGTGAAAATCGGTCAAAAAAGTGGGTTATCCGATGCAAGATTTTTTAATATAAAATAATTAAAAATCTTTGAAAATTCATCTTCCGGGTGTTGCATTTTAAAAACAAATATGGTATAATTAAGCCTTAGGAGATAAAAACCGCCTTTTGTGCGGCTTTTTCACGGCGATTTTTACGACACATTTTACAAAATAAAATTTTACGATATAAAAATACGTCCGCATGGCACGGACACGGGTTTTTGAAAAGATCATAGGGTCGCAAAAAAAGATAATTCACAAGGAGGTATCTTATGGCTTGGACGGACAATTTGACGGTTGCGGCGGGCGAGACTTCCACCGGCTTGATCGTCGGCAACAGCAACATTGCGGACGCGGTCGCCAGCAATGTGTATGTCAGTGGCACGGCGAACGATTTCATCATCTCGCACGGCGGCATCCTCCGGGCGCAGGCGGGCGGCGTGACCAACAACGCGCAGATCACCGGCACCGCGCAGGCGCAGGAGATCATCGAGCATACCGGCGTGGCGAACGACACCATCGTCGACAACGCGTTGGGATACATGTGGCAGCGCGGAACCTCCTACCGGGCGCGCGTAAGCAAAGGACATCAGTCGCTGGTCGGCGCCAACGCCCGTTCTTACGACACTGTCGTGGAGGGCGGCGAGCAGCGGCTCCTCTCCGCCGGAGCAATCGCTTACGGCACCATCATCCGCACCGGCAAGCAGATCGTTTACAGCGGCACGGTAGCCTCCAATGCGATGGTTTCCGGCGGTTCCCAGGTTATCAGCAACGGCGGTGTGGCGTCCGGCACCACCTACTTCGCCGGTGGCTCCGGAATTGTTTCCTCCGGGGCGACCGTTTCCGATATCGTGATCTCCGGCGGTCGCTTCAGCGTCTGTGACGGTGCCACGGTCGGCGACGTCACGATCATGGTCGGCAACGGCGGCAACGCCGTGCTGCGGCCCGAGGGCGCCGGAGCAGTTTTCAGTGGTACCATAACGATGGATCTGACGACGGCGGTCGCCGTCACCACCTCGGCGCATTATTTCATCAGCAGCGTCAGCCGGATCGCAGCGTCAGCCGACGCCAATTTTACGATCAAGGTGAAGGAAGATGATCAGCTCGGGGGCGAGTACTGCGTGGGCGGCGGTTCGACCGATATCACGGCGACGGTCGTGACCGACATGGGTCAGACTCTCGGAACCATCAGCTGCGGCACCGGCAATCCCGCCTATACTCAAACGAAGTACGGCGCGTTCCGGCTTTACACCAGCACCTATCTTTATTTGAGCGTCGTCACCGGCGCCGCGGTGTTCAGCAACACCACGACGGCGGCGCAGTCCGGAAAGGTGCTGGAAGACGCCGCCGTCGCCGCCGGGCAGTCGGCGTACGTTTATGCCGACGGCTCCGCGCTTCGCACGACTTTGAACGGCAATGCCAAACTCCGGGTGTTCGGTGAGACTTACGGCACCGTCGTCAACGACACCGCGGCCGAGATCGTTTCCTCCGGCGGAATTACCCACGGAACGGTGATCAATGCGAACAGTCAGTACGTCTACGCCGGCGGTTCGGCGCTGGATACGGTGGCGCGCGGCGGCAATTTGTACCTCGGCCAGGATGGCTCGTACGCCAGCAATGTCACCATCCACGGCGGCACCGGCCGGTTGAGCCTCTCCGTCAACGGCGCGCAGGTGGACGGCAACATCAACGTCGATATTTCGGAGATCGCCGCCGACAACACCAGCGCCAACAGTTTCATCAACTCCCTGAGCCGGGTGCTGAACTACACCCCGAACGGCGTGACCTTCACGATCACGGTGGCGGAGCAGGATCAGCGGGCGGGCAACTATTTCTTCGGCGGCAACCTGAACAACTTCGACGTCACGGTCGTCACCGACGGCGGGGAGACCCTCGGCGTCATCAGCGAACGTACCGGAGGCTCCTATAAAGGCGAATATCTGCATACGCAGTACGGCAGTTACCGCTTCTACAACGCCACCTATATCATGTTGGACGTGGTCGCGGGGCATCCGGTCGAACTGTGGAACGGCGACGTGCTGGAAAGTTCCGGCGACACGCTGACCGGCCAGAGTATCGACACCGGCAAGGCGATGTATGTCTATCCGAACGGCGCGGCGACCGATAACACGGTCAACGGCGGTGTGCTTTACACCTCCAACGGCGGTGTGGCGACCGGCAATACCGTCGTGACCGGCAGCGCGGTGGCGCAGTCGGGCGGTATTCTCAGCAACACGGTCGCGAGCGGCAGTGCCGCGTTCATCCGCGTTTATAACGGCGGCAGGACCAGCCGCACGATCGTCCGCAGCGGTTACGAAGCCGTTTCCGCCGGTGCGGCAGCGTATGACACGGTTGTTTCCGGCGGTTCGCAGCTGGTGACCGGCGAGGCTTTCGATACTGTGGTCTCGGCGGGCGAACAGCGGATCTCGGCGGGCGGTTCGGCGGAGCGCACGGTCGCCGAGGCCGGTATCGTCCGGGTCTACGGCAACACGACTTCGACCACGCTTCGCGGCGCGGCGCAGGAACTGCTCTACGCCGCCGATGCCCGCGCCAGCGAAACGGTCCTGTCGGGCGGCACGCAGAAACTGCTCTCCGCGGGCGCGGTGGCGGAGAACACCGTCATCTACGGCGGCTATCAGCAGGTCGTCGCCGGGGCTTCGGCGTGGAACACCACCATCGTCGCCGGTTCCGGCGGCCGGATCTCGCTTGCCGAAGGCGCGGTGACGGGCGGTACGCTGACTTTCGATCTCTCCCGGGGCACGCAGGCGACGACCGCCATGGTGAACACGTGGCTGATCAGCGAGGGAACCGACCTCTGCATCACCGTCGCGGCGGAAAACCAGCCCGCCGGGAAATGGTATCTTTCGGGCGGCATGAGCGGCTACGACAACGAAAGTTTCACCGTCAGGAATACGGACGATCAGACGCTCAAAACCGACTTCAAGGTCGGCGATTCGTTCACGATCGGCGATTTCACCTACTCGCTCGACATCGTCAACAACGGTCTGTACCTCACGCTGCGCGGCTATCCGGTCGAGATCTACATCGGCGGCGAACTCACCGCTTACGGCACCGTGGTCAGCGATGCGGATATCGTCTCCGGCATGACGGCATACGTCTACGCCGGCGGCACGCTGCAGGATGCGACGATCACCCGCGCCGGAGCGGGCAAGGTCCTGGTCAACGACGGCGGCACGGTCGCGGGCGCCGCAGTTGCCGGTCGGGGCATCTCGACCGATGTCATCGTCTACGGCGGCGCAGTGGCGAGCGACACGCTGCTCAGCGACGACCGGGCGTTTTTGCGGCTCTCCGGCGGTCGCGGCGTAAATACCACCGTTTCGGGCGGTCAGCTGCTGATGTACGCGGGCGCGGTCGCCTCGGGAGCCGAACTCTACGACAGCGCTTCGCAGAAACTGCTCGCCCCGGGAGCGGTGGCGAGCGACACCATGGTCTACTCCGGCGCCTATATGCAGGTCGGCGCCACGGAGGCGCAGACGAGCGGCGGTTATGTGGCTGGCGGCGCCGCTTACGGCGTGGATGTCTATGAAGAGGGTACTGTGTATGTCGAAGGCGGCGCCGCCGCCTCGGGCGTGAGGATCCACGAAAGCGGTTACGCGCGTTTCTACAAGGGCGCGGAGGTCGCGGTCGAATCCGTCGCGTCGGGCGCGGAGGTCGCGGTTCGCTTCTCGGAGGCCGACGGCAACGACGCCGCGATCGTCACCGACTGGGGGACCGTCGCCGAGGGCGCGAAGCTCGTCTTCGGCGAATTCGGCGGCGTCGGCACCTACAAGGTCGCCGATACGGCCACCGGCGCCTTCTCGACGGTCGACTTCGGCGAGAATCTGGTCCTCGATACCCGGATCGCCAACGCCGACGGCAAATTCTCCGACGCCTTCATCGGCGTGAATTACACTTTCGACGGCAAGGATGTCACGCTGGCGAAGTTCACCGTCGGCGCGCAGGCGACGGCGGCGACGCTCAAAAACGGGACGGCGACCGGACTTGCCGACGGCGGTTTCGCGGCAATCTGGGACGGCAACACCACCATCTCGACCGTTCCGACGATCGCGGATGCGGATACCACCGGCAACGCGTGGCTGATCGTCGACGGCGCCACTGTCGACGGTGCGCTCTACGGCGCGGCCGGCGACTTCGCGCACAACGTCAACATCTCGTTCAAGGACGGCACGATTAAGAATCTCGCCGCCGGAGCCGAAAAGGGCGGCAGCGTCACCAACGCCAATCTGATGGTCGGCGACGAAAAGGGCAACGGCAAATTCACCGGCACCGCTTACGCCGGCGGCTTCGGCACCGTGGTCGGCAACGCGGATACGCTGATCGTCAACGGCACTTTCGACAAGGACTTCTACGCGGGCGCGCTCGCCAACAAGAACGCGGATAAGACCTCGGTCGGCGAAGTCGAACTCACGATCAGGGGCGGCTCCTTCAAGGGCAACCTCTACGGCGCGTCGGCGGTCAAAACCGCCGCGACGGTCGGCGACGGTCTCCGCCACGAGGTCGGCAACGTGAGCGTCACCATTGAGGGCGGCAGCACGACCAAGAGCGACTTCTGCCTCTTCGCGGGCGGCTACGCCACCGGCGACGCGACCGGGACCGTCTACACGGTCGAAAACGTGACCGTCGATATTTCGGGCGGCAGTTGGGGTACGGCGCGCGGCGGGCGCGGCATCTTCGGCGGCATCTTCGCCTCCGGAGTCAATGCCGAGGTCACGGGCGACGTCGCGATCACCGTCGGCGACGGCGTCAACGCCGACGGCACGGTTCGTCCCGGAGACGGCTCGATGGGCAACATCTTCGGCGGCGGCTGGGCGCAGAAAGGCGGCACTTCGACCGTCGGCAACGTCAATATCACCATCGCCAGCGGCACGGTGACGAACATCTTCGGCGGCGGCGCGCACTCCACCGCGAGCGCCGGTACGACGGTCGTCGGCAACGTGGAGATCACGGTCGCGGGCGGCGACGTCACCGGCGCGATCTACGCCAAGGGACAGGCGTCCGGCGACAATGTGACGGGCACCGCGACGGTGAACTTCACCGGCAAGAACAACTTCGTCTGCGACGTTTACGGTTACAGTTACGTCGGCGGCGTCGGCAACAGCGACGCGCTGAACTTCAGCGATTACACGGGCGAGTTCTCGGGCGCCATCGGCGGCTTCGACGCGATCAAGTTCAATGCTTCCACGGCGATGACGCTCGCCGCCGCCGCGGATGACGTCACCAACACGAGTTGGAAGTTCGACGTGTCGGAGCGCTTCGAAGAGCAGGCGGGTACGGCGATGCTCACTTGGAGCGGCGCGGATTTCACCGGCGACACCATCGCGTTGAACGTCGCGGCGGGCAGCACCGCCGAGTGGACGCTGATCGACGCGGGGGAGACGACCGGGTACGACCAGTTCGAGTTGCTGGTCGACGGGGATTCGCAGGGCACCCTCGTCCTCGACCAACAACTGGCGGCGGGGGACTACGCGGGCTGGGGATTCACGCTCGAAGAGTCCGTGCTTAAGTTCAAAAATTTGGCATAAAGGGAACCGAATCATTTAAGCGCCGCCGAAGTTGTCGCGGATTTCGGCGGCAGTGTGATTATGCTTTACGGCAGTCGACTTTGGGAGATATCATGAAACGTAAATTCACTCTGATCGAACTTCTGGTCGTTATTGCGATCATCGCCATTCTGGCGGCCATGCTGTTGCCGGCGCTGCAGTCGGCGCGCGAACGGGCGCACGGCGCCCGCTGCGTCAACAACCTCAAACAGCTGGTGGTCATCGGCAATCTGTATTTGAACGACAACCGCAACTTCTGGCCGTCGCGCAACGCCGGCTGCACCAACTGGAACGAAAAGAAACCGTCCGGCAACTGGCTGGGGTGTCTCGCGTACGCCAAGTACATTCCGCCCGCGCCGTCGCTGGTCAACAACTCCGGGACCCGTCCGGGGTGGCTCTCCTGCCCCTCCGTTCCGATTAAGCAGACCTCTTGCGCGATGAATCTTGAGATCCAGGCGTACGCTTCCATGTATAACAACTACAGCTCCTATGCGCCGGACTGGGGCGTCCCGATGAACAACCCCGGCTTCAACCTCGGCTTTTACAAGACCTTCAACGGCATCTCCGAAGCCGATGACGACCAAGTACCCATGAGCAAGCGGATCTGGTTCGCCGACGGTATGAATTTGAGCTACGGGGTCTCCCGGCACTACCTCTGTTCGACGATCACCGCCGCGAGCGGCGGCACCGAGGATTATTCGCGGATCGGCATGGTCCACAGCGGTCGGGCGAACATCGTCAACTGGGCGGGCGGCGTATCGAGCATCACCAGCGACGAGATCACAAGATACTACCATCCGACCTGTCTGAACCGCAACGGCAAGATCTCCCACTTCTCCTACGCGTTGCGCTACTATACCGAACCCGGCATCGCCGCTTCAGGCATGAACGGGCAGATCAGGGTCGACTGACCGGAGTCATGCTTTGGAAATCTATTCCCCCGTTGGGCGACGGGCGTCCAACGGGAGGTGATATAACATCGGATATTTGTTTATTATGAATTCCCCAAAGTCCCAAGGCACACGGCTTCCCGCCGCGCTGCTGAAGAAGAGTTGCGTCGACGTGTTCACCGCCGTCGGCGTCCCGGAGGCGGACGCGGCGATAATCGCCGAGACGCTCGTGCTGACCGATATGCGCGGCATCCACTCGCACGGGGTGATCCGTTCCGCGCGGTACATCGACTGCATCAACGCGGGCGGCATCAAGCCCGCCGCCGAATTGCAGATCCTCAACGATTCGCCGTGCGCCATCCGCACCAGCGCCGCGGGAGGTCTCGGCATCCCCGCGGCGAGCCGGGCGGCGGCTCTGGCGATGGAGCGCGCCAAGCAGCACGGCGTCGCCGTCGTGACCGTGAATCACAGCGACCACTACGGCGCGTCGGGCATCTACGCGATGCGCTGCGCCGACCGGGGGCTGATCGGGATGTCGATGAGCAACACCTGCCCGCTGGTGGCGCCGTCGGGCGGCGCCAAGGCGACGATCGGCAACAATCCGTTCAGTTACGCGGCTCCGGGCGGCAAGTACCGGGCGATACTCTTCGACATCTGCATGAGCGTGGTGGCGAGCGGAAAACTCATCATCGCCGCCGCCGAGGGCAGGAAGATACCGAAGGAGTGGATCCTCGATGCGAACGGCAATCCGACCGACGATCCGTCGGAGATCTACCGCGACGCGATCATGCTCCCCTTCGCCGCGCACAAGGGCTACGGCTTCGCGGTGATGGTGGAACTGTTGAGCGCGGTGCTCGCGGGCGCGGGCATCACCTCGGACGTCAATTCGTGGAACACCGTTCCCGGACGCGACGCCGACACGGGACACTGCTTCATCGTGCTCGATCCCGCGTTCTTCGGCGGGCTGGCGGAGTTCAAGCAGCGCACCGACCTCCTGATCGACCGGCTAATCGCCACCCCGCCCGCCGCGGGGGTGGACCGGGTGCGTTATCCGGGCGAGATCGAGTTCGAGCGCGAGGCGGATGCCGAAAAGAACGGCGTGCCGCTGCCCGATTCCTCGGTCGACGAACTGCGCCGTGTCGCCAAAATGACCGGCGTGAAACTGGATTTTTAGGCGCCGGTAGTGTATATTCCGGTAAAGCATTTATTATAAGGAAATGGATTGATAAAATGATCGACAACAACCTCGACCGCTTTTGCGGCAAGATCGCCCGGGGCGGTGTCTGCCTCGGCGCGGTGATAACCATGTCCGACCTCACGGTCAGCGAACTCGCGGGCGACCTCGGCTTCGACTTCCTGTGGATCGACGCCGAACACGGTCCGCACACCGTCGACGGGGTCATGAAGCACATCATCGCGGCGCGCGGGACCGGCGCGGCTCCGTTCGTCCGGGTGCGCTGCAACGATCCGTGGCTGATGAAGCCCGTGCTCGACCTCGCCCCCGCCGGAGTGATCGTCCCGATGGTCAACACCGCCGAAGCCGCCGAAGCCGCGGTCGCCGCCTGCCGCTACCCGTTGAAGGGCATTCGCGGCTGCGGGGTGCGCCGCGCGGTGCGCTACGGCAAGCACGACTTCTTCGAGTATGTGAAGGACTCCGAGACCAATCCGCTCGTGATCGTGCAGATCGAGCACATCGACGCCGTGAAGAACCTCGACAAGATCCTCAAGGTCCCCGGCATCGGCAGTATCTGCGTGGGGCCCTGCGACCTCTCGGGCAGCATGGGGATATTGAACAAAATGGACGATCCCGAACTCAACAAGGTCATCGACGAGATCTGCCTCAAGACCAAGAAGGCGGGCGTGATGCTCGGCACGGCGGCGGGCGGCTTCGCCCGGTGGAAGGCGCGCGGCGTGGACTGGTTCGCCGGAACGAGCGACTGGGGCGCGATGGCGATGGGGTTCAACGCGTTTTTGAGCGAGTGCGCGCAATGCAGATAGCGATGATCAGCGCCGAAGCGGACGCGCTTCCGGAATACTGTACGCGGTTCCTGCGCGACGCGGGGGTGGACGTGGCGTACCGCAAGTGCGGCGCCGATCCCGAGGCGCTGCTCGAATTCGCCGCCGGAGCGGAGGCGCTGTGGATGCAGGGCTACAATCCGGCGGTCAACGCGGAGACGCTCGCCCGACTGCCGAGCGTGAAAGTGCTGTACCGCTCGGGCAGCGGCGTCGATTCGCTGCCGCTCGAATACGCGGCGAAGCACGGTATCGCCGTCTGCGCGACGCCCGAGACGATCTCCGAGTCGGTCGCGGAGCACACGGTCGCGCTGCTGCTGGCGCTGGCGCGGCACATCGTGCAGTTCGACTCTCAGGTGCGCAGCGGCGAATGGGACTCCTCCGCGCGGCAGACCAAGTGGCACCTCTCCGGGCGCACGCTCGGCGTGGTGGGTTTCGGCCGCATCGGGCGGCGGGTCGCGGAACTGGTCGCGGGCTTCCGGATGACGGTGCTGCACTACGACCCCTTTACGGCCGACTCGACGCCGCTCGACGAACTGCTGCGCCGGAGCGACTTCGTGACGCTCAACTGCCCGCTCACGCCCGACACCGCGAAACTCATCAACCGCCGCACGCTGGCGCTGATGAAGCCCGACGCGCTGCTGGTGAACGCCGCGCGCGGCGGGATCGTGGACAACGACGCCCTCTTCGAGGCGCTGGAACACGGCACTCTGGGCGGGGCGGCGCTCGACGTGATCGACCCCGAACCGCCGGGGAGGGAACATCCGCTGCTGCGCTCGGGCAAGGTGATAATCACGCCGCACGTCGCGGCGTTTTCGGCGGACTTCGAGCGCAACTTCTGGCTGGGCGCGGCGAAGAAGGTCGCCGCGATCGCCGACTACCTCAACGGAAAGTCGCCGCGCATCGCCTGATCCGAAACGCCTCCGCTTCCTTTGCGATCCCGCCGGTTGATCCCCGCGGGATCGTTTGTTTTTCCGCGGGATCCGGGGCATAATGCCGGATTTTTCCGCTCCCGGAGCCGCCGGACGGTGGAATTTTTCCCGAAGCGGTATAATTTATATATACAACCCCGAGGATTTTAAAATCATAAGGAAGAATCCGATCATGGTGCCGAGAAATGAATATCCGCGCCCGCAGTTGGAGCGCGCCGAGTGGCTCAACCTCAACGGCGAGTGGGAGTACACCTTCGACTTTTCCCGCAGCGGCGACGCCCGCGGACTGAATGACGCCCGCTCCTTCGACGGGCGGATCGTCGTGCCGTTCTGCCCGGAAAGCCGCCTCTCCAACGTCGCGTTCACCGACTTCATCGAAATGATGTGGTACCGCCGCACCGTCGCCATCCCGGCGGCGTGGGATGGGCGGACGATCCTGCTGCACTTCGGCGGCGTCGATTACGAGTGCATCGTCTACCTCGACGGCGTGGAGGCGGGGCGGCACATCGGCGGCGCTTCGCCGTTCACGCTGGATATCACGCGTCTGGTGCGTCCGGGGGCGGAGCACAATCTGGTCGTCCGGGTCGAGGATCACACCCGCGACGGGCTCCAGCCGCTCGGCAAGCAGTGCACCAAGTTCGCCTCCTGCCGGTGCAGTTACACCCGGACCACCGGCATCTGGCAGACGGTCTGGATGGAGGCGGTGGATCCCTGCGCGCTGAAGCAGTGCCGGATCGTCCCCGATTACGACAACGGCAGTTTCACCTTCTTCCCGGAGTTCCACCGCCTGAAGCGCGGACTCGCCTTCGCGGTGTCGATACTGGATGGCGGCGTCGAAGTCGCCTCGCGCGTCGTGAAAGCGGGCGGCGGTGCGCTGACGCTGGAACTGCCCCACCCGAAGGCGTGGAGCCCCGAACAGCCGTTTCTGTACGACATCGTCTTCCGCGTGCTGGACGAAAACGGCGCCGTGCTGGACGAGGCGAAGTCCTACGCCGGACTGCGCAAGATCCATCTGGAGGACGGGCGGTTTTTCCTGAACAACGAGCCGATCTATCTGCGGCTGGTGCTGGATCAGGGGTTCTACCCGGACGGCATCTGGACCGCCCCCACCGACGCCGATCTGCGCCGCGACATCGAACTTTCCATGCGCGCCGGATTCAACGGAGCGCGGCTGCACCAGAAGGTCTTCGACGAGCGTTTCCACTACTGGGCGGACCGTCTGGGCTACCTCACCTGGGCGGAGTTCCCGGACTGGGGCATGAGTTTCTGGCAGCACTTCCAGAAGACGACGCCCGATTACAACCGCAGTTTCCGCAACTTCCTCGTCGAGTGGAGCTCCGTCGTCGAGCGCGATCTTAACCACCCGTCGATCATCGCGTGGACCCCGCTCAACGAGACGCGCTTTTACTACGACGCCGAAGAGCACTGCCGTCTGGTCCGGGACGTCTACGACCTGACCCGGCGGCTGGATCCGACCCGTCCGGTCAACGACACTTCGGGCTACTGCCACGCCAAGACCGATCTGTGGACCGTCCACACCTACGAGCAGAACCCCGCGCTGCTGGCGGAGAAGCTGAACACGCAGCCGATCTTCATGCGGGAACCCGATCTGGAGACCCCCGCGTGGAACGGTCAGCCCTACCTCGTCGACGAGTACGGCGGCGTGAGTTTCGTCCCGGAGGGGAAGAAACCCTTTGCCGCCAATTCGTGGGGCTACAACAAGGATACGCTGTCGCGCGAGGAGACGGAACGGCGGATCACCGATCTCACGCGCTGTCTGGTCGACGATCCGCGGGTCGCCGGGTACTGCTACACCCAGCTGACCGACGTCGAGCAGGAGCAGAACGGCATCTACGGTTACGACCGGTCCGAGAAATTCGACATGGAAGCCATCCGCGAATGCTTTTCGTATAAACCCGGCTGGAGCCGCCTCTGACGCGGCTTTTTGCCGTTCGCGGAGCGCTTCGGAGCAGCGGGGGCGCTCCGCGGAAAAACATCGCCCGGCGGTCGAATTTTGCCGGCGGTAGCGGTCACATGCCCTCGATGGTCTCCAGACCGTCGGTGACTTTCCCGCTGTTGAAGATGGTGTTTTTGAGCGCCGCCTCGCTGCGGTCGGGGAAGGCTTCGAGGCAGGGGACCTGCTCCAGCTGTTTCCGCTCGGCGTGGAAGTCGAGGTAGCCGACGTTCGTCTGCCCGCGGTGGCGGAAGTTCGCGGCGCGGTTGTTCCCGTAGGCGCTGCCGGCGGCGTGTTTCCCCGCGGGATTGACGACGCCGCCGTAGTAGCAGAGATGCCCGTAATTCTCGACCAGCATGGCGGTCCGCGAGGGCGAGGAGAACTCCGAGGTCTTGATCCCCTTGCCGGCGCCGCGGGTGGCGATCAGGTAGTTCAGCCCGTAACTGGTGGTGATGTCCTCCTTTTCGTTTTCGCCGGGGCAGAAGAGCACCTTGACCGGCGTGGTGTTGGCGTTGGCGCGGTGGAGGTATTTGGCGACGAGATCGTTGAGCCAGTTCTTGGCGCTGATGACTTCGCCCTGCGAGTTGCGCGCTCCCGCGCCGCCGACGTTGTCGAGGCAGGGCAGATAGCCCTTGTAGTCCTCGTTGTAGAACATGTACACCTGATTCAACTGGCGCAGATTGCCGGTGCAGTTGGTGGCTTTGGCGGAGTCCCGCGCCGACTGCAGCGCCGGCAGCAGCATGGTGGCGAGGATGGCGATGATGGCGATGACGACGAGGAGTTCGATCAGCGTGAACCCATGGCGGCAATGTGGCGTTTTCATGGTCCGTATACAAAAAAAGTATGCGCCGCCCGTTCACCGGGGGCCGCATACCTTCCTGATATACGAATCGATATACTCTTTTACCGAAGCACGCGGGAACTTCCTGCTCCCGCCCGTCGCGGCTTCGCGCCGCCGTCTTCGACTGTTCTAATATACTCCCGCCCGAGTGGAAATTCAAGCGTCGGCGGCGAGGAGCGCGGCGACTTCGTCCACGGCGCACCGGACGAGGCGGTTCACGTTGTAATCGCCGACCCCGACGATCACGTTGTCGCAGAAGTTGAACGGGATCAGCACCCGCTTGGCGGCGCTTTGGGCGACCGCCGTCGCCATCGCCGGCGTGATCTCGCCGCCGAGCGCGTCGGCGATGACGATCCCGACCGGACCGACGATCAACTCGGCGCGGCGGCAGGCGACGAGCACCGCATTCTCCCCCGTGGCGCCGGAACTCGCCCCCGCCTTGAGCATGGCGCTGGTGGCGACACTGTTGGCGCCCACGGCGAAGATCTCCGCCTCGGGGAAGCGTTCGCGGAGCAGGGCGACCAGCTGCCGCCCGATCCCGCCGCCCTGTCCGTCAATTACTACGAGGCGCATTGGCTTTTTTACCCGTTTTCTTCGGCGTCGTCGGCTTATCCTGCGGCAGCAGCCCCATCACGGCGTCGCCAACGCCCTTCGCCCCGTCGGTCAGCGCTCCGCCGACGCCCTTGGCACCGTCGGTCAATGCCCCGCCGACGCCCTTCGCCGCATCGGTGAGGACGCCGCCCAACCCGCTCACCGCTTTGGTGATCGAGGTGAAGATCAGACTGAAGAGGTCGTTGACGGTCTCGCTGATCGGTTTGCCGTCGCCGAGGTCCGTGAGGTTCAGCCCCGGGAGCGGCGTCTTTATCGTGGTCCCGAGCATGGCGTTGGAGAACGACAGCGAGCAGTCCTTGACGAGCAGGTGGCGGATCACCACCTGTTTTTCCTGCTCCGGCCCGCCGTCGTCTTCGGTCTTTTCCGGCGAAGGCGAAGACGAGTCGCCGTTGGCGCCGGTCGCCTTTTCGACGTTGCTCTGGATCTCGCCCAGATTGCTGCGGCCGAGTTTGAGTTCGTAGTCGACGTTCACGCCGCTCACCAGCACTTCGAAGACCTCGATCTTGTCGCTGAAGACCGACTTGGTGTTGACCGCCACCTTGATCTCGGCGAGTTCGAAGGCGTGCGGATTGTTGTATCCGGTCGGGTTGCCGACGGTGAAGTTCTTGAGGTGCAGCGTGCCGTCGAGGAGCGACGTTTTGATGTAGCCGATGTTGATGGGGGTCCCGACGACCAGCGAGCCGACCTGCTCCACGCCGTGTTCGATCACGAAGTCGCGGAAGCAGAGCAGCGCCACGATCACGATGAGCAGCAGGGTGCCGAGCGTGATCAGCACCCACTTGAGGATGCGCCGCAGCAGGCTCTTCTTGCCTTTCTTTTTCCCCTTGCTCTCGGGAGTGTTCTCGGCGGCGTTCTCGGGAGCGACGGGGTTCTTTTTTTCTTCTTCCATGATCTTTCTACTCCGTATATTTGGTGTCTAACTTTTTAAGTGCCGCCAACTGTTTCGGCGACAGCGCTTTGCCGGATTCGTACTGCTGCTTGAGCGAATTGAAGAACTTGCGGTCGTCGAAGCTGAAACGCCCCTTTTTGACCGGTTCCGCCCATTTTTTCACCTGCGACAGCCGGGCGAAGAACGGGGCGGGATCCTCGGTCGCGATCGGCGCGGGAGCCCCGGTCGCCGCCGCGACGTTCCCCTCCGGCGCGGCGTCGCCGAGCCAGGCGGCGACGACGGCGCGATCGGGGAACTGCTCCAGATATTTGGTCGCGAGTTTTCTGAGCGCGGCGAGCTGCTTTTCGCTCAGCGGCCGCCCCGCCTTGACCTGATCGCGGAGCGACTTCACGAACTTTTCGTCGTCGTAGGTGCGCTTGCCCCGCGTGACCGCCGGAGCGTATTTCACCTGCTCGAAGCCCGAAAAGACCGCGGCAAGTTCGTCGCTCTGCTCCGCGGAGTCCTCCTGCCGCTTGCGGCGCTCGGCGGAGCGGATCTCCGCCATGCCGATCTCGTTGCGCAGGTGTTCCGGCAGTTTTTCCAGCTCCGCTTCCGTCAGCTGGGCGGCGTAGCGCCCCGCGATGGAGAGCAGCGCCGCGAACTGCTTATCCGTCACCTTGCCGTCGGTGTTGAACTTCTCCCGCACCGAGTCGACGAACTTCTTGTCGTCGAAGGTGCGGCGGCCGACTTTGCTCGGCGGCGCGAAGGTCACGCGCGAAAAGAGTTCCAGCAGCGGTCCCACTTCGCCCGCGTCGGGAGCGCCCGCGTCCTTGACCTCCGCCAGCCACTTGGAGAAGCGGTCGTAGAACTCGTGCATCATCTTGGTCCACGGCAGTTTGCCCTCCTCGATGTCGTCGAGCTGCTGCTCCATCTCGGCGGTGAAGCCGACGTTGAAGAGCTGCGGCAGTTTGGCGACCAGAAAGTCGCAGACCGAAAAACCCAGTTCCGTGGGGACAAGTTTCCCCTTTTCGCGTTTCACATAGTCGCGGTCCTGAATGGTCCGCAGGATCGTGGCGTAGGTCGAGGGCCGACCGATGTTGTCGCTTTCGAGCGCCTTGATCAGCGCGGCTTCGCTGTACCGCGGCGGCGGTTCGGTGAACTTCTGTTCGCGCACGAGGCCGAGTTTCCGCAGGACGTCGCCGGTGTTCAGCTGGCCGAGGACGGCGGCGACGGCGACGCTGTCGGCCTCCTTTTCCGCCTTCGCCTCGTCGTCGTAGACGGTAGTGAAGCCCGGGAACTTGGTCACGGTGGCGCTCGCCCGGAACAGATAGGCGTGGCCGTCGGCGCCGTCGACGCGGATGTCGGCGGTGGTGAGTTCCTGCAGCGCTGGAGCCATCTGGCTGGCGACGAAGCGCTTCCAGATCAGCGTGTAGAGTTTCAGCTGCGCGGAGTCCAGATAGGGCGCGAGGCTCTCCGGTGTCCGGCGGACGTCGGTGGGGCGGATCGCTTCGTGCGCCTCCTGCGCCGCCGCCTTGTTCTTGAAGTGGTTGAAGTGTTCGGGAGCGTACTTTTCGCCGTAGGTTTCGCAGATGAACGCCTTGGCGGCGACCTGCGCTTCGCGGGCGATGGTCAGGCTGTCGGTACGCATGTAGGTGATGAGACCCACCGCGCCCGCTCCCGGGATGTCGATCCCCTCGTACAACTGCTGGGCGTAACGCATGGTCTGCGTGGCGCTGAAGCGCAGCAGGTTGTTGCCCGCCTGCTGCAGCGTGCTGGTCGAAAACGGCGGCGGCGCGGTGCGGCGGCGCGGCGCCCGGCGGATCTCGGCGGCGGTGGGCGTGCCGCCGTTTTCGACGGCGGCGGCGACTTTGACGGCGGCGGCTTCGTCAGGGATGCGGAAATCCCCGCCGTCGATCTTGAAGAGCCGGGTGCGGAATTTGTCGCCCCCCGCGTTGGCGAGGTCGAGCATGAAGTTCCAGAACTCCTCGGGCTTGAAGGCGGCGATCTCGCGTTCGCGCTCGACCACCAGCCGCAGCGCCACCGACTGCACGCGCCCGGCGCTGCTGCCCTTTTCGAGTTTCCGCCAGAGCAGCGGGCTGACCTGATAGCCGACCAGCCGGTCGAGGACGCGCCGCGCCTGCTGGGCGTCGACCAGCGCGGTGTTGACCTGCCCGCGGTTCCTGAGCGCTTGCTCGATCGCCGAGCGGGTGATCTCGTGGAAGGTCACCCGGTAGAAGGGCGCCTTGGTGTACTTCCTGAGCGCGTTCTCCAAATGCCACGCGATGGCCTCCCCCTCGCGGTCCGGGTCGGGGGCGAGATAGATGGCGTCAGCCTGTCCGGCGGCTTCGCGGAGGCTCTTCACCACCGGACGGCTGCGCGGAGTATCCACGTACTGCGGCTCGAAGTCGTGCTCGATGTCGATGCCGAGGCGGTCGGCGGGCAGGTCGCGGATGTGCCCCATCGAAGCGGCGATACGGTAATCCTTGCCCAGCATCCGGCCGATGGTGCGGGCTTTGGTCGGCGACTCTACGATCAGTAAATCTGGCATATTCAAACGGTTCTTGCAAAAAATACGGTTGACTTTCCGCGGAGCCCCCTCGCGGGGGAGCGTTCCGCGCGCGCACACGCGCACTTCAAAATTACCATAACTCCGACATGGGGACCTTGTCAAGCGAAAAAACTTTTTTTGCGGTTAGTTTTTACGCAAAAACCGTGCTATATTACCTCCATGGCGAGGAATGTGGGAACAACTCGGGCGGATCCGCCCCGGAAGGAGTTTTTTTTATCATGAGATCGTGGACAACTTTTCTGGCGGCGCCGTTCATCCTGGCGCTGACGCTGTGCGGCTGCTCGATGCTGCCGGAGGAGAAACTCTCCCCCGCGACCGACATCACGCTTCCCGAACTCGAACGGCGCATGGCGCAGGCGACCGACCCCGACGGGCGCTACGCCAAGTCCCGCAGTTTCGTGATGCGGCAGCTCGTCGAGACCAAGCGCTTCCTCGACCAGCCGCTCGAACAGATGGTCGAGACCAAGTTCATGCGTCCCGATTTCTTCAAGATCACCACCTACGATGACAACAAGCCGACCGCTTCGGTCATCTCCAACGGCGAGAACAGCTGGGTCGTCGATTACAACGCCGGCAAGGTGCAGATGCTCGATCTCGAATCGCTGCGTCAGGTCAAGCGCTTCACCGACGTCACCAAACCCGGCAGCAGATTGAGCGAAGTCTTCCCCGATATCCGGATCTTCAAGTGCCGGATCGGCGACACGGACTACTACAAACTCGTGTGTCCCGGCGAAAAAGGGCAGGGGCTAAACGTCTACGTCGACGCCGACAGCTGCCAGATCACCCGGATCAGCGTGGTCGAAGACGGCAAAGTGACCTACGATTCGAGCCTCAAGGGCTACGGGCTCTACGAAGGGGTGCGCATCCCCGAGGAGACGACGGTGTGTTCGGACGGGGTGGAGAAGACCTCCCGAATCATCTACTACAAGCTCAATCCGACGATCGACCTCTCCGAATTCCGTCCGCCGACCTTCTGAGCCGCGGCGGAGCGCGTTGGACAACACCCGGAGCGACTGGAAAATACGTCGCTTCGGGTGTATGTTAATCAAATGTTTTTCTATCGGTCAACACCGCGGAGCAGACATGCAGGATAAGCGCATCAAGAAGATCTATCTGTCCGGTCCGATCATGGACGAGAACGTCGGTATCGCCCGCGAGTGGAGGGAAGTCGCCAAACAGTTGCTCGGCAAATCTTTCCAACTGCTCGATCCGATGCGCCGCAAATTCGTCGACCGGCAGGTCGACAGCGCCAACGAGATCGTCGAATTCGATCTGCAGGACGTCCGCGACGCCGACATCGTGCTGGTCAACTACTCCAAGCCGAGCATCGGGACCAGCATGGAGGTCTTCTACGCCGCGCACGATCTGGGGCGCTTCGTCGTCGCCTTCTCCGCTCTGGAGTTCAAGGACTGCAGTCCGTGGATGGCGCGCTACTGCACCAAGATCCTGCCGTCGCTCGAATCCGCGGCGGAGTACATCATCCGGCATTTTTCCGACTGAGGGTGTTGGGTCCCTCGGTCGGAAAGGGTATAGAGTTCCACAATATCAGGAGGTTGGAGTCTGGAACCATGTGTGGCATCATCGGATTTACCGGGAGGCGTCCGGCGGGGGAGATCCTGCTGGACGGTCTGAAACGTCTGGAGTACCGCGGGTACGACTCCGCGGGCATGGCGCTGAACCGCTCCGGCGGTTTGCTGTGCCTGCGGGCGGTGGGCAAAGTCTGCAAACTTGCCGAAAAGGCCGCCGCCGAGCCGGAACTGCGGGATTCCTGCTGCGGCATCGCCCACACCCGTTGGGCGACCCACGGCGCCCCGCTGGAACGCAACGCGCATCCGCATCTGGATAAGTCGCGCCGCTTCGCGATCGTCCACAACGGCATCGTCGAAAACTATCAGGCGTTGCGCAAACGCCTGATCGACAAGGGTTGCGAATTCGCCAGCGATACCGACAGCGAGGTCCTCGCCCACCTGATCGCGGAGTCCTACCGCGGCGACCTGCTGGCGGCGGTCGCGGCGGCGCTGAAGCAGGTCTCCGGCACCTACGGCCTCGCCGTCACCACTTCGCTCGAACCCGGACGCATCGTGGCGGCGCGGCGCGGCAGTCCGCTGGTGATCGGGCTGGGCGACGGCGAAAACTACGTCGCCAGCGACGTGGCGGCGCTGATCGCCCACACCCGGCAGGTCATCTACCTCACCGACGGCGAAGTCGCCTCGGTCACGCCCGAAAAGGTCGACATCCGCGACCTCGACAACCTGCCCGTCGAACGCGAGGCGACCGGCATCGACTGGGACGTTTCGCAGGCGGAAAAGGGCGAATACCCCCACTTCATGCTCAAGGAGATCTTCGAGCAGCCCGAGGCGCTGGCTAACACCATCCGGGGCCGGCTCGACTTCGAGATGGGCACCGCCATCCTGAACGGCATGAACCTCTCCCCGCGCGACCTCGCGGCGATCCCCCGCATCGTGATCGCCGGCTGCGGCACCAGCATGCACGCCGGCATGGTGGGAGAATACTACTTCGAGGATATCGCCGGCATCCCGACCCGCGTCGAACAGGCGGCGGAGTTCCGCTATCGCAATCCGATCATCGAGCCCAATACGCTGGTCATCCCCATCAGCCAGTCCGGCGAGACCGCCGACACGCTGGCGGCGGTGCGCGAAGCTTCGGCCAAGGGCGCGCTCGTGGCGGCGATCTGCAACGTCGTCGGTTCGACCATCGCCCGCGAAGCCGGTCGCGGCGTCTATCTGCACGCCGGCCCCGAGATCGGCGTCGCCTCGACCAAGGCGTTCACCTGTCAGGTCGCCGTCCTGCTGATGACCGCGCTGGTGCTGGGACGCAACCGGCGGCTCTCGCGTACCGAAGGGCTGGCGCTCGCCAAAGAGATCGCCACGCTGCCCGAACTCGTCCGGCAGGTGCTCGACCGCGCGGATTCCATCCGCGACATCGCCCGCCGCTTCGCCGAGTACGACAACTTCTTCTACATCGGCCGCGGCTGCCTCCATCCCGCCGCTTTGGAGGGCGCGCTCAAACTCAAGGAGATCAGTTACGTCCACGCCGAAGGCTACCACGCCGCCGAACTCAAGCACGGTCCCATCTCGCTGCTCGACGAACGGCATCCCGTGCTCGCCCTGGCGAACGACATCCCCGGCAAGGACAAGATCATCGGCAATATTCAGGAGTGTATCGCCCGGCGCGCACCCGTGCTGGCAGTCGCCAATCCCGGCGATTCCGGCGTGCGCGAACTCGGTTGCGACGTCATCGAAGTACCCCGCAGCTCGCGCTTCATCGCCCCGATCCCGACGGCGGTCGCGCTCCAGCTCTTCGCGTACTACGTCGCCGCCGAACGGGGCTGCGAGATCGACCAGCCGCGAAATCTCGCCAAAAGCGTTACGGTGGAATAATACATGGCGGCGGGAACTCCCCGGTTGCCCACGGTCGGCGCACCGGGGGACCCGTCCGAAATATAAACAGGTGGTTAGATCATGATCCGGTTCTTTTACAATCTGCTGATGCCGCTGGCGTTTCTCTTCTTCATTCCGGGACTGCTGCTCAAGTACCGCAACCGCGGCGGCTGGAAGAGTACCTTCGCGGAGCGCTTCGGCAGATTCTCCCCCGACCGGGTGCGCGAACTCGAGGCCTTCCACGGCGCCATCTGGATCCATGCCGTCAGCGTCGGCGAGACCGTCGTCGCCCTCAACCTCGTCCGCACGCTCCTTAAACAGCGCCCCGGAGTCCGGATCGTGATCTCCACCACCACCACCACCGGACAGGAACTCGCCCGCAGGAAGTGTCCCGAAAACACCGCCGTCATCTTCTGCCCGATCGACTTCTTCTGGATGGTCAAACGCGCCTTCAACGTGATCCGGCCCGCCATGCTGGTCATCTTCGAGACCGAGATCTGGCCGAACCTGATCTGCGAAGCCAAGCAGCGCCGCATCCCGCTGGTGCTCGCCAACGGCCGCATGTCCGACCACTCCGTGCGCGGCTACCGCAAGATCAAGTGCTTCTTCGGTCCGCTGCTCGCCAAATTCGACCGCCTGCTCGTCCAAAGCGAAGCCGACGCCCAGCGCTACCGCGAGATCTCCCCCGACGCCGGCATCGCCGTCTGCGGAAATATGAAATTCGATCAGGAGAGCCCGCAGAACCCCGGCGATCCGCAACTCGATTCCTGCTTCGGCAACTCCCCCCGCACCGTGATCCTCGGCGCCAGCACCCATCCCGGCGAAGAAGAACTCCTCGCCCGCACCTTCATCGAACTCAAACCCGATTTTCCCGAGCTGAAACTCGTCCTCGTGCCCCGTCACGCCGAACGCGGCGCCGATATCGCCGCCATGCTCGATTCTCTTAACCTCAAGCACCTCCGACGCAGCACCGGCACCTCCTCCTCTTCCGCTCCCGTCGACGTCCTCCTCGCCGACACCACCGGCGAGATGATGATGTTCATGAACGCCGCCGATATCGTCGTCATGGGCAAAAGCCTCGCCGGTCACGACGAAGGCCACAACCTCATCGAACCCGCACTGCTCGGCAAACCCATCGTCACCGGAGCCGTCCTGCGCAACTTCCGCTTCCTGCTCCAGGTCCTCGTCCAGGCCGATGCCGTTGCCACTGTCGCCTCCGATAGCGACCTTTCCCACGTGTTGCGTCGCCTCCTCGCCGACCCCGTCGCTCGCCGCGTCCTCGGCGCCAAAGCCAAGGAGGTCATCGGCAAGCACCGCGGCGCCACCGGACGCACCGCCGACGAGATCGAACGTCTTTTGCCGTGATCAGCACCACCCTCCACGACGGAGGCTGGGGCGGGGCAGGCAAAGTAACGGGCGTTGGCGGCTGGGAGATGTGGGGGCTGCTCGCCCCCACACCCCTCGGCAGGGTCGCAGACCCTGCACCTCGAGAAAAATGCTGCGCATTTTTCCGCTACTTTAAATAGAGTAAGCGGAAAGGGGTTGACGTTCCCGGACTTGTGCCTGACGGCAACGCCGGGAAGCGTCCCCCTCTGTCGGCAAAGGTGACCGGGATCCCGCCGCGCTCGGGTGTCGCCTCGGCCACCGCAAATCCCTCGACCTTGACCCGGCTTTTCTGCCGAATCAAGGATCGGGTCTTTGCTATGGGTCACGTTACCCGT
>Ga0208297_1001220_pt1 | contig 27739 bp, 24 predicted proteins | sample LMS_cellobiose_e_FD_187367 | JGI IMG/M metagenome (GOLD analysis project Ga0208297, IMG submission 187367) | Rumen-fistulated moose microbial communities from Alaska, USA - LMS_cellobiose_enrichment (SPAdes) (version 2) | ecosystem: Host-associated > Mammals > Digestive system > Stomach > Rumen... | reverse complement strand
CTGAGGCACCATTAAGTCAAGCTAATGACAAAAACTATTTTATCCACCTGGCCTTTCTGATACGCTGTTTCCACCCTTCAGGAAGTCCTGAACAGCATATTCAATCTCAATCCGATGGTCGTGAAAGACCGTCACTTTTTTTATGGCTTTTTCTGCTATTGCCTGTGTCAGGGATTCAGCGGACATGACCTCATTTCGTATTGCGTCGGTCTCCCTGTACTCCTGAGCTTCCTGCTGTCTTGCGGCAATCATACACATGGTATTATGGATCTGCTGCAATTCATTATCACAGCTTTGCTTTTCAGTCATGTAGGCATCCTGATCCAACTCTCCCGACACGAACCTCTCATACAGTTCCCGCTTGAGATGCCGCATAGATTGAAGTCGCTTCTCCAACTCTATCTGCTGTTGCGCCTGCGGCTGAATTTCATCGGCCCCGCCAGTTGTACCCCATGTTGCTTCCATCAGACAACGAATAGAATCAAACACAATCCGTTCCAATTCATCCGCCCGGATTGAGAGCCCATTACAGCCGAGATCATCGTAGCCTTTCATATATCGGCAGACAAACCAGCGATTATTCGCACGGCTCATGGCATGGCCGCAGTATCCACAATAAACAATACCTCGCAGCGGATATTGCCTTGGCTTCTTTTGGGGCAATGAAAACCGTCTGAGCTTTTTATTGGCCTCCTCAAATAGTTCTCTGCTGACAATCGGCTCATGATGATCAGGCAGGACAAACCATTCGCTTCGGTCTTTTTTTCGTATGTGGTCACTGCCAATCTCTCTAACAGTTGCACGCCCCTGAATATAGGTGCCGATATACTGTTCGTCTGCAAGCATCCGCAGGATTGTTGTATTTGACCAGATACCAACGGAACGGGAGACATCATGATGGGGCTTTCCCCGGATGGCACGAAGCTGTCCTGGCGTAGGTATGCTTTGCGCGTATAATTTGCGAGAAATCTCAGCCGCACCATATCCTTCCGCAGCCCATGTGAAAATCTGCCGGACAATCGGCGCGGTTTCTTCATCTGGCACAAGCCTTCCGTCCTTTCCCTTCTGATAACCATAACAACAGACAACGCTCTGATACTCACCCCGCCGCATTTTGGCGTACTTAGCACTCTTCGACTTCATGGACATATCCCGGCTATAAGCTTCATTGATCAGATACTTGAATGCTACATCAATCCCGCCGGTATCGCCTTTGTAATCCGCCGAATCAAAATTATCGCTGACGGAAATAAAGCGAGTGTGATACAGGGGAAATACCTTTTCAATGAAGTATCCTGTTTCGATGCTATTACGCCCAAAACGGGAAAAATCCTTCACCAGAATACAGGCCACTTTTCCTGTCTGCACAAGACTTAGCAGCTCCTGCATGGCAGGCCGTTCAAAGTTTGTTCCTGTGTGGCCGTTATCGACAAACTCCCTGATTTCAGCATGATCAATACCCGATAGCGATAGAGCTTTTTCCCGTAGGATCAACTGCTGATTTTCGATGCTCATGCTGTCATATTTGCTGTCTTCCAGGGAAAGCCGGATGTACAGGGCAATAATATCTTCTTTCAAGGTTTCTCCACCTCCGCAAAAGTATCGGTGAAGCTGTACGACACTGTGACATGATGCTCATGGTCGATTTCAATCCGATCAATCAGCCGTACGATCAGATCAGCAGTCAGTTCACGATGCGCGGTGAGATATTCTGCGTCAGACTTCAGTCCGGCGCTTTTTTCTGACTTTTCCTGCAATCGTGCCTGTTCCTTCGTCAACGCTTCGATCTCACCAACAAGCGAGGATACCTTTGCATCATAATCATCCTTCATAGACTGGTATTCTTCCTGGGTGATCAGATGCTGCACAAGGTGCTCAAACAGTCCTCGCAGAAATTTTCGGTTTCGCTCCAATTCCTGATGCTTTGAAGATATTTCCTTGCGGATGACTTCCTCTATATCCTGGGATGCCGCCTTTTTCAGCCCGGAGACGGATTTGCCGAGCTCCAGATTGATTGCGCGGATGAGAAGTTCAGTCACAATAGCTCTCAGTTCCTGTTCTTCAATGCAGATACCGGGGCACACTCCACGCTCGTAGCGGCTATTTGTAAGGCAGTAGTAGGTGTATCGGTCAGGCATAACCTTCCTTGCCGCCCATTGCCGATGCAAGGCCCTGCCGCAGTGAGCACAGAATACCTTTCCAATGAACATGTTTGGCGTAAAATGCTTTTTCCGTACCGCTTTTGCTTCCTCGCCTGCCTCAGCCCGGATACACTGCACTTCCGCAAACATCTCTCTGCTGATCAACGCTTCATGAGTATCTCGCACGGTGATATGATGCTCCGCCGATGCAGGCCGCTGCTTATGATCGACTGTCTGACTCTTGCCCTGCACAAGGTCGCCCATATATACCTCTGAACTGAGTATTTTCAGAACAGTTCGGCTCTGCCAGTATTGTCCGCCCATCTGTGCGTCATTGGTGAGAATTCCTTTCTGCCGCCGTTCATGGCTGGGTGTCAAAATACCCTGCGTATTTAGCCGACGGACAATTTCATTGATCGGCACCCGCTCCATCACCCAAGTAAAGATTTGCCGTACTACAGGTGCGGTTTCGGGATCAACAATCAGGTGATGGCAATCTTGCGGATCTTTCAGATAACCATAGGGAGGGCGGCTGCCTACAAACTTACCGTCCAGCATGGCCTGATGCTGCTGGGCCCGAATTTTCTTTCCGATGTCCAGCGCGTAGGCTTCATTGATCATGTTTTTCAGGGGAAGCATAATCCCGTCATGGCTCTGGTCCTGATTGGCTGTGTCAAACTGATCGGTGACGGCGACAAAGCGGATATGATGGCTAAAGAAAAACTGCTCAATGTAATAGCTGGTGTCGATGAAATTCCTGCCCAGACGGGAAAGGTCTTTCACCATCACGCAGTCAAGATTACCAGCTTCAATATCTACTAGCATCCGCTGAAATTCAGGTCGGTTGAAATTAGTCCCTGTCAGGCCGTTATCGATGTAGGTTTGGGTTAGAATGAATTCCGGCCTGTCCGCGATATAGTCCCGGAGGACAAGCTGCTGGTTGTCAATAGAATTGCCTCGCCCCTGGTTGTCTTCCACAGACAGGCGGATGTAGAACGCTGTGCGCAGCGCATTGGTCATCTTTGCCGTTGCTGTATCAGACACAGGGATGTTCTTCCGGCTTTTCCTTGCCATATCAGACTGCCCTCCTTTCTGTCAGCTGCGCCGTGATGGCCACAGCTTTTTTATATTCATCGTCATAGTTGAAGGTGATTTCAATTTGGCTCTTTCCAACGATGCGAATACTGCGGATCAGCTGAACGACAGCTTTTCGGTCAAGGTCTTGCATCCCCTCAAACCGCCGAAATTGATTGATCCAGCGGCTGCGCTCACTGCGATTTTCTTTAACTGCCGTGATCTTTTCTTGCCAGCCGGTTATGGCCGCCTGCAGCGCGTCATATTCATTAGAGTACTGCTTTTTCAGTTCCAGATACTCTTCCTTTGTAAGGCAACCATTGATCAGGTTTTCATACAGCCTGCCCTTATAGGAAGCAATCCGCGTCAGCTGAGCTTCACAGTTAGTGATTTGTCCGCTGTACTCCTGTATCAGCTCGCGATTTAGGCGCTCCTGGCTGATGGTGGATATCAGACTATCCAGAGAAATCACGTTTTCTATGTGTACTTTCAGGCTTTCTGTCACACAGCCGATCAGATCATTCTCCTTCATCATGGTTGGTGCCTTGCACCCATGCTTCTTTCCCGTAGGGCAAAAGTAATATACATATTCAGTATCTTTGTATTTCCTGACCTTCCTTGTCATGCGGCCGCCGCAGCAGCCGCAGATCAGGACGCCGGAAAAGATAAAGACGGAATCTCTGCTGGGCGGCGTGCGGGTGTCAATTTCGCGTATACGCTGCACCAGCTCGTAATCCTGATGGGTGATGATCGCCTCATGCGCATTCTCAACCCGTGCCCATTCCGATGCAGGCTTCATCTCCATCGCCTTCAGCTTGAAGTGCGGCGTCGATTGCTTACCCTGCACCAGTGTTCCTGTATAGGTTTCATCTTGGAGAATGCGAATGACAGTCGTCGCTGACCATTTGCAGTCTGCGTGATCGCTGTACCCACCGGTGGCGTAAGGTGTGCCGTTATTGCGCCGATATGCTAACGGGGAAAGGATTCCTTCCTGATTCAGCTTTTCCGCAATGTTCTGCGCGCTGAACCCGTCCAGCCGTCTGCGAAATATCTCGCGAACCACACCTGCAGCATATGGGTCGATGATCAGCTTTTTATGCTGTTCACCGCTTTTGATGTACCCATAAACGCTGAACGGCCCGACAAAATCGCCATTGCGCCGTTTTGCGTCCAAGGCGCTTCTGGTTTTGATGGAAATATCACGAGCATACGCTTCGTTCATGATATTTTTCACTGAAACAGCCAGATCATCCGCGCCTTCATTCGCGGTATCAACATTGTCGTTAATCGCGATGAAGCGCACCCCATATGCTGGGAATACCCGGCGCATATACCGCCCAGTTTCGATATACTCGCGGCCCAGCCGAGATAAGTCCTTCACAATCACGCAGTTGGCTTCGCCCCGCTTGATCATTTCCATCATTTCCTGAAAGGCTGGACGATCAAACAGCACACCGCTGTAGCCATCATCCACCTTTTCGGCGACAGCCTCAATTTCCGGATGCTTTGCGATGAAGTCATCTATCATCCGGCGCTGGTTGCCCACGCTGTCACTTTCCACTGTCCGGTCGTCTGTATAAGACAGCCGGATGTACTTGATCGCTCTGTACAGTTCCATGCTCGCTTTTCCTTTCGCCATGGGGAAACCCCTACTGTTCAGGTAAGTGAGCTGAACTCAGTCCCTTTTCCAGGTTTCATTATAGGAAACTGTCAGAGGACTGCAAGGCTGTCGCCGGTGAGGTCACCGGATCAGCCCGGCAAGGCGATCCTCCAAGGTGGCACCCGTGGACGCAAACTTGACCTGAACAACAAAATCTCCGCACTTGAATTTGTATGGATTCCTGATCTGCCGGACAAATTCCGCGATGCGTTCTTCCTTTGACAGATCCTTACGCACAGCAATCGTGCGTATATCTACCAGAGAATCGTCCGGAGCCTGCTTCTCCGATATATTCTGATTCATTGTGCTTCTCCTTTATAAGACAGCTGCGCCAGAGTTGCCTGACGCAGCCCATTGATCTTCCATATGCCGTATTTGTCCCGTGTCCCCGGCAGGCTTCCTTATATGAGAAAGCCGGGCGATTTACAGGCTGCGGTTTGCTCACCGCATCATAGCCCCAGGGTGCCGATGCTGACCTAAGCTGTCGCACACTCCAGGACTCCATCTCAAGTCTGGTGGATGGCCGTGAGGAAGTATCATGATCGCCTATACGGGTCATGGCGTACCTGCTTCGCTTCGCAGGGTTTGTACGTTACGTGGATCGCTCTGGTTTATACCATCTTCGCGCCGCCGCACATGCCGCTCGCCGCATAGGACAACGTACCTGTAAACCGGCTATGAAGTTGTCAAGGTTCACTTGCTGATCCGTTTGCCTTTTCCATTGCCTGAACCAGCATGGTGACTGCTTTCGCCTCGTCCTCTGTCAGTCGATCCAAGCGGATGTTTACTGTATCAATACCGAGGATAAAATCTACTGAGACTCGAAAGCATTGTGCCAGTGCAACAAGTGCGTCACTCTTTAATCGGTAAGCATCTTTTTCCCAATCCCGGACAGTCTCACGGCTCACATATGTCAAAGTACTAAGCTCTTCCTGGCTGAGGCCCGCTTCTTTACGAAGTCGCCGAATCCTTGCTCCAATGGTTTCAAGTGCATCCATAGCAGCCACCATGAATATTGTACGATCTTTTCATCTTTTTTTCTGGCATTTTTCCCGCCATACATATGGCCCCGCTGGCATTTTTCCCGCCATAATCACTGCCGACACGCGTTAGATTGTGGAATACTTTTTCCAGCACATCCTTTACCGAAAGTCCAGCTCCAGCCAGCATTATTTCGATATAAGTATCTGGCTCCATGTCCATGAACTGGAAACTGTCGTCACTTTGCATGAACTGCATCAGCTCATAAACATGACGCAGGAGGAAGGGATTTTCGGGTGTGCGCTTCAACCGGTCTACGGTGCAAGCAAAATCCATTGTCGTTGCCTTGACCACATCCTGTATAGCCAATTCCTCTATCACCATGTTATCGAAAAGGTACGCATCTATGTTAGCAGCCTCAAGAATTCTGCACTTACACATTTTCTTTATCCTCCTGGTCACGTTCACACAGCGGCATGATGCCGGCTTTTTTCATTAATTCATAGATGAAAAGGCGTCCTTTTTGCGTCCAACGGAGCCTGATATCGACATGAACAGTTCCTAAAGGATCACGATGGGAATGTGTTACGCTCTTGGTGTAACCACGATCAGCGATCTGCTGATAAAGCACCCAGCTCCCACCCATTTGATACTGAACCTTGTGTTCTTTCAGGAACGCATTCATGCGCTGAGCCGACCAGCCATAATCCTTTGCGATCAGCGTTATCGGTACAGATTTTTTGCACGAAAGCACCATGTCATAGTATGCGGCCTTGGGTTCCATTTCAGAAACCAGCGTAGTCTTTGCCTCAAGCGATTCAGACAGTGCTTTCATCTGCTGATCAAGCGTTTTCTGCTGTTGCTGCAAAACTTCCATCGCTCTGGCCATGACAGCTTCAGGGCTGTTCCAGGCCGCTTCTGTAGCAATGAAGTACCGGCGGATTGTACGACCGATCTCAGAACGCTGGAGCATACAAACCTCTTTTGCCATGTCAATCGAAAGCATGTGATCCGCAACTTGCTGCGGCATCTGCGTTCCGTCGGCACGGATCACATTTTTGTGATCCGTCCAAAAGTCAGTATTTTCAACGAATCCGTAATCACACATACGCGGAAACCACATGGTATATGGAGTAGCAACCCGCAGCAGCTTATGAAGCCGACGACCTGAAACCCGACGCTCACCAGCATCACTTGTTTCAATGATGGACAGGTCATTCATATCGTTCAGTCCTTTCTTCTTTCTGTCAGCCTGCCAAGTGGCTGCGAGGTCATGCATGGGACAGTTGCTTGGTATACGCCGTGATCAGCGGCCATCCGTCCTCTGCAAAAGTTCCTTTGGTCTGACCATCTGGCTGGTGGTCATTCCCTTGAACGACTCTCATTTTACCGGCGATCATGGATTAACTCCATGAAGAAAAACTTCCGGTTGGTATGGGCTCGATTTGACACCATATTGGGCTATTTGGAGGGTAAAAATGGACTGTGGAGCCTTCATTTACGAGTAAAGTAGTATTTTTGCGAAATATAATGCAGTTTTTCTTCCGATCACCGGAAGTTTTTCTTCCGATTCGCCAGAAAAAAACTACAACGCCATGCTTCTGACAGCAAAAAAATGCCGACCACCCTTATCGGATGATCGGCTATCGGATAAGAAAAATACCTTCCATTTTTATCTTTTCAAACGGATAACGGTTCAAGTCCCTTACTGGTCATGTATTTGTTGCCTTTTTCAATTCCTTGATCCCAGAGAACTGTTCGGACATATTCCAGCGCCTGATGTCTCCGGTCATATTCGTTCATAGTCAAACCCGCGGTTTTCAGCAATAAGGAGCTAATCCAGTCTGGTACTTTCCACATGAGCGTGATGTATACGATAAAGTCACGAGTAATCTTACGGTCTGGGTTGTAGAGCCAGTCGTGTAACGAACGTTCTGTTGTGTGCAGCAGGGGTGCAACGGATTCCCTTGTTTGGCCGTTTTTCTTCATTAACATGTCGAAAGCACCGACGAATGTGCGAGGAAACTCATCCCTGTATGCTATACGGGCATCCAACTCGTCCAAGTGTCTTTCGTTAATCATATCGCTGAGATAGAATTTCGTCTGTGCCACATACTCAGGGTCATAAAACATCCGACCATATACATATAGTCCAATGTTTTTCTGAACATACTGCCGTGTGAACCGCAGGCAACAGGCGTCCACTTGTTTTCTGGCTTCATCAGTCAGAAAAAGCCTACCACCTTTTTCTTCAACAAACTTTGGATCATTTAGGACTACATGGCCATCTGCATACACATAGTCACCGGAAATCATAAACGCCTGAAAGTCCTTGTTTTCTTTCTGAAGTCGCTCGACTGTCCATGGATCGACGACATACGAAAGCTCGTTTTCTTTCCATGCGTCTGGATTAAAAGCAAAAGGCTGAATCCTCTCTCTGCTTACATAGTTCAAAGCACCCTTGGCCTCAATGTGCCCCAGCTGAATCATCCGAGCTCTGATACGGAAATCAGCAAGGCCCTGATCTCCAGCAATCCTACTACCGACAATTTCAAACAGTTCGCCTTCATTCTGATAACCCGCTGCCTTTCGGATATTATCAGCAATAATGCTTTTTGTATGCGTAGCAGGCAGCATCAAACCATATGCACCACGATCTGCCTGCTTTTCCATGAAGTAGATCGGGTCACTATATTCTTTGTCTTCATCAATTTCGATTTCGACCGTTTTTACGTTCCGGACATCATTACTGCCCATTTCCTGAAGACGGAAGAACATGTAATGCAGATAGTAATGAATACATTCGTGATAAACAGCAAAAGTGGAATACGACTGACGAACCTTGTTTGTGTTGATTACAATGGTGTTTGCGCGGATCATAACCTTTTCACCATGTGCATCCTTTATGTGCTTTTTACTGCCGTCCTTTTGTTTTTCCATTCGGTCTTCGCCGACGACCAGCTCACTATCTGTGAAAAAAAGGATACTCTTAACGCCTTGATGCTCATACACGTTATGATACTCAATAGACAAGCCCATACGTTTGGCCAATTTGATGGCATTCCGTTTGGTAGGATCTGTCAGCGCTTCCTCCATGCCATATTCTTTCCATATTTGTTCGGCAATCTGATCCATCTGGCTGTTGGTATAATATGGCACCAGGAACGGATTCAGCCTGACACAATCCTTATTATCATTCTGCCATGTTTTATCGGTCAGGGACAGAATATCGCATAAAAACTTTTTGTTCTCTTCAAATGAACATAAGCAGTTCAGCAACCCATTCCAAGTGCGTGATCCATGTTCGGATTGCAGCATCAGTTCCACATGGATGTCGGCGTAAAAGGAAGTGCGGTCTATTTTCCAGAGATCCACATTAACAAGCTTCATAGCTTCTTTGTTGATAACTCTGTTAAGTACATTGAATCCGACAATACGGGACAGCTCACCGCTTTTCAGCATGTTATTCAGATTAGAATAAAAGGAAAGCCGTCTATTGGCGTAGTTCTTGTTCAGCAGATACTTCCACATGCTAATAAGATCAGGAACCTGGACTTTCTTTATTCCTGTCGTGGAATCTGTTCCTACCGGAATGGTGTCAGATGAACAATCTACAACTTCCGGTATTCCCAGATGGGTGTTTTTCATTTCTTGCTCACAAACAATGGATAAACTGGAGATTCCCTCATTTTGATGTTCCATAACAATCCCCATGTCGGTGCGGCACCGGCACAAATAGGAATGAAAACGGAAGCCGCAGAATTTTCCGCCTTCATGTGGTACAATGTGCTTAAGAGAGGCAAACTACAAAGCACGGTGAGGTGAGTTGCACGCAACTCATCAGCTGCAAAGGCAGTATAACAATCAGTGTAAGAGTCGCCTTTCAAGCACAAATAAGTGAGATGATCCAATCCGCACACTAAGAATTGTTAAACTGTTCTTGGTTTATGTGTGGCGGCTCAGTCACTGCCTCTCTGTTCCATTATGGAAGGAGGAGCAGTATGGGTAAAACGATTCCGGTCTGTTGTGGCGTTGATGTGCACAAGAAATTCCTCATCGCCACAATCCTCACGGGGGATTATCTGATTCCCCAGTGTAAGCAGAAGCACTTTGGCACTTCCTACAGAAGCCTGCTTGCTTTCAGGCAGTGGCTCCTTGAGAATGGCTGCAAGGATGTCTGTATGGAAAGTACCGGCAAGTATTGGGTTCCCGTTTGGAATGTCCTTGAAGGTTTCGTCCGCGTTGTCATCGCGAATCCCAAATGGGTTTCTGCTGTCAAAGGCAACAAGGACGACAAGAAGGATTCCAAATGGATCGGGAACCTCTTCCGGATGGGTCTTGTTCCTGTAAGTTATATCCCCGGCAAGGATATCCGTATCCTTCGGGAGTTCACCCGCTATCGGAGCAAACTGGTATCCATGCGTTCCAGTGAAAAGTGCCGCTTCCAGAACGCTTTCACTGTGTGCAACCTGACGCTGGATGCCGTCGTTTCCGATATGTTCGGGAAGTCCGCGACGGATATCGAAAACTATCTGCTGAACACCGATTCTGTTGATCCGGAGCACTGCGTCTCGCTCTTGCAGAGGAGCCTGAAGAAGAAGGCCGATGCTGTTGTCGAGGCAGTGGAAGGCTTCCACATGACCCTTGAACAGAAGGAACGGATCCGGATTATCCAGGGACACTTTGCGGACATTGACAAGCGTATCGGCCAGATTGATGAAATCGTCAGTCATCTTGTGGCTGAATACGAAAGCCAGATTTCGCTTCTGTGTACTGTCCCTGGCATTGATCGCCGTCTTGCCATCACGATCATTTCGGAAATCGGTGCAGATATGTCAGAGTTTGGTTCCTCTCGAAAACTCTGCGCCTGGGCTGGCCTTGCTCCCGGGAGTAATCAATCCGCTGGCAAAAAGAAGTCTGTCAAGATCACCCGTGCCGGTGTTTACCTGAAACCTGCTCTCGTAGAAGCCGCTCATGCAGCCGTCAAGTCTACTGAGAAACAGCCATATTTCAGGATGAAATACGAACGCATCATGAAGCGCCGCGGCAAAAAACGCGCTATCATTGCCATTGCCCGCATGATCCTGACTTCCATTTACGCCATGCTTTCTTCCGGCGAAGTCTTTAACCCTTCTGATCTTCAAAAGTACGATATGCCCGATGAACTCAAGAAGAAAATGACGCTTGCTTCCGCAAAGGATGCCGTGAAACTTCTTGTCTCGTTGGGCGTCGTTGCCGAAGGTTCAATTTCCTTGGATTCATTGGCTTTGGCTGGATAGCTGCTTTTTTAACTTCCTGCCTCTTTGAGGCTTGTTTGCTTTGCCTTCCTTTTGTTTGGTGGGCCTATTCTGTCTGCAAACTTTGTTTTCACACTAGTCTCCTCTCTTCTGTAATGGCACTGGCAAACCATTGCCATACCTGCATTGCCAGGAAACACAGGCACGGGAAGCAGCGTTATTGATACATCGGACTGGGCATGGGCACTGTCTCACAGCGATCATTGGCCATGCCGACATCTTTCATAAGGCAGGCATTGAATATCGCTCGTTCACCAAAGCGATTGCGAATGCCGTCGATTGCATCGTCAAGAGCTTTTTGTTTTGCTCTGGGAACGTAATCGTTAAACAGATCAAGCTGAATGGGAGCAGATGCGCTATCTGGGTTGATACCTCGAATAGTTAATGCACGGATAGGCTTTTCCCAATGGTATTGCATCTTGAAAAGCTCATACCCAGCACAGGCGATTTCATAAGGGCTCTGCGACGGATAAGACAAAGGCATTTGCCACTGCCGCCATCCCAATTCGTTATCACGGATTGTGATCTGAACACCTTTTGCCTGAATCTCATGAACACGCAAACGGTGCCCAACATCCTGCGCAAGTGCCAGCAGCACCAACCAGACTTCATAATTGCTTTCCAAATCGTGGACGCAGGTGACACCATGGCCAACGCTTTTTACAGGAGCCACATATTCGCTGGGCATGACTTTTGCGCCATCTGTACCATTGGCGAACTGATAGAGCATCAGCCCGTTTTTTCCTAGCTTCTGATAGATCAACTGGGGATCTGCGTTGGCCAAATCTCCAATAGTTAGGCAGTTCAGCAAAGCGAGTTTTCGCTTTGTGGCTGGGCCGACATACAGAAGATCAGATACCGGGAGGGGCCACACTTTCTGTTTATACATGCTGCGCGAAACTACGGTGACGGCATTAGGCTTCTTCATGTCACTTCCTAGCTTTGCGAATATCTTTGAAAATGAGACACCTACAGAGACAGTTAAACCGGTTTCGTTTTCAACTGTATGCCGGATTTCTTCAGCTGTTCGGAAACCAATTCCCTCTACATCATCAGTAAATGGAAGCTCAATCCAGTTTTCGTCCATTCCAAAGGGTTCAATAGTTTCAGAGTAACGTTTGTAGATCCTCCGAACAATGCGGGAGTACTTCAAATAAAGCTCATAGTGGGGAGGAACCATGATTAAACCCGGACAAGCTTGTTTTGCCTGCCAGTTAGCCATGCCAGTTTTTACTCCGCTGCGTTTCGCGGGATAACTGGCTGTCAGCACGATACCATGGCGATTTTCTGTTGAGCCGCAAACAGCAACCTTCTTTCCTTTCAATTCGGGAGCTTCGTTCATTTCCACTGATGCATAGAAGCAGTTCAAGTCGCTATGAAGAATGATGCTCATAGTTGCCCCCTCCTTCTGAAGTGTCACTTCTCCTATGGTCCGATAGGAGTGATGCAACATTAGCATAAAAATATCAACCAATCAAGAGCCTATTGAGAACACACGTTCAAGTTGATGTTATTTAATATTTGCAACATAATTAAGCCTCTTTTTCGTAATTTGTGGTTGAAAAAGTTGTTCTAACATATTGACGGGTTGAAAATCTTGTGCTATGATAAACCCGTGAATTCGTAAGGGAGGAATTTGGCATGAAGAAAGAATCCGCCAGCAACGTGATTTCCCTCTCAGATGCAAAAGAAACGCAGCTGTTTTCTTTTAACAAGACTCATTATGGGAATGTAATACGCGATAATCGCAAAAAAATGGGATATACCCAACAGCAGGTTGCCGACCTTGTTGGAGTTTCCAAGAACCACGTCACCAATTGGGAAGCCGGTCGCGCCAGGCCTGACTTGAATGTAATCCCTGCAATCTGCAAGACACTAGCCATCAGTCTTTCTGCCTTTTTTAGCGTCCCAGATGCACAGGATGCCCTGAGCCGCGAAGAGCACCAATTAGTAGACGATTATCGGCATCTCACCCCGCGGGATCGGCTGCTGATCAGGACAAACATTGAAAAGATGCTCGAACTTTCCGAAGCAGAATTGTGGGAACGCTGCCGGTTGTCCTTCCTTCCCATCCTTCACAATTATCAACAAGCAGCTGCTGGTACTGGCACTCCGCTTGATAGCGCCACTGAAACGTACCAGGCATTCGTCAGAAAGAGCAAAGAAGCTGAACAGGCTGATGAGATCGTCACGGTCAATGGCTCTTCTATGGAGCCGATGTTCCATCATGGGCAGGATGTCTTTGTGGAACACACGAACGAACTCTCTGTTGGAGATATAGGTTTGTTCGTCGTCAACGGCGAAGGTTTTATCAAAGAATGGGCAGCAGACCATCTCCATTCCCTGAACCCCGAGTATCCCGACATTGTTCTTCATGAAGACGATCAGATCCGCTGCATCGGTCGTATTCTTGGTACGGTAAACAAAGCGGACTATCCATCCGCCGAGGAAATGGTTGTACTTCAGGAGCTCCTGAAAGAGAACGCTTTCGAAAGCTAAACTGTTTTCAAATCAAAAGACCGGAAACTCATCCGGTTTATTTTCTGTACCCTTTTTGAGGAGGAGACTGATATGAATGCACCTGCGAAATACGTGAAGGAGTATGTTGAAGTGATGGTTTCCTTTGCTCCGGACGGAACAATGCTTCCCCGATGCTTGGTCTGGCAAGATGGCCACCGCTATGAGATTGACCGTATCAAGGCAATCCAGCCTGCGCCAGCACAGAAAGCCGGTGGTCAGGGTGATCGATACACTATAATAATCGAAGGCCACGAGCGCCATTTGTTCTTCGAGCATAATGCTGATTATGGCAGCGAAAAGCTTGGCAAATGGTTCGTAGAAAGGAAGGTATAGCAAATGCCCAGGAAGACAGACATTCGTGATCGAATCCTTGCCTTCATTGTTTCATACCAGGAGGAACATGGGTATTCTCCCACCATGAGAGAGGTTGCAAGCGGCGTGGGTGTATCATCTTCCGGCTGTGTTCACAGGCATATAACAGAAATGAAGGAAGCAGGCATACTCCAGGATACCCTGGAAGCAACCCCACGAACATTAGCTGTCAGTAAGGGCATTGCCTACGAGCTACAAGGCGACCATAAGCAGCGTGAGGTCATTCATGTCTGTTTGAAAACAGATACCGGAGAGAACATTGTTCTAACTTGCTGTCCGCAATCAGGTTTCCTGGGTTTTGAAGGACTATTCTACATTACAGGGATGCAGAATCGTTGCGGGCATGTTATCGCCTGTCATGAACTGAGTGAAGCGGCCTATGATGCATTAACGGAAAGGGTGTCATGAGCTATGGAAAACATCATCCGGCACAGGCCAACTCCAGATCCAGAACATCCTGAAAGAAAAATTCTGCGCTTGGCGTTTACTGGCTATCGGCCTCAGAAAATGCCATTTGGCTTCAACGAGCAGGATGCGCGTTGCATCGATTTCAAGAATCGGCTCAGAAATACAATAGAAAGCTTTATCTGGCAGGGTTATCGCCACTTCATATCTGGTGGAGCACTTGGTATGGATATGTTCGCTGCTGAGATTGTCCAAGAGTTGAAAGAGAAGTATCCTGGCATCGTTCTTGAAATGGTTTCGCCGTTTGATGGTCAGGCGGACAAATGGCAGATAGAATATAGAGAGCGTCACGATCTCTTGTTCAGCCAGGCTGATTTAGTAACAGCAACCGGTCATGAGTATACCAAGTCATGTATGTTTAATCGTAACCGCTATTTGGTCAATAACGCAGATATGCTTCTGGCAGCGTTTGATGGACAGCCAGGCGGAACAGAGATGACAATACGATATGCCAGGAAGCAAGGCATTCAAGTATGCTGCATCAAGCCTGTAATATAAGAAGATAAACATAAGCCGCGCCATGCTGCGCGGCTTATGTAGTCTAAAGAAATGCAGTGTGAAATTGGATAATAAGCGCTCTGACCAGTACATCCAGATAATGATAGGAAGCTTTATTATAAGTGCTTTATCAGATCAACGAAATCCGAAAGCTTATATGCACCCTCCAGACCCGTTTCATTTTCATCAAAGACCATATAATACCGATACTGCCCACCAGCCATATCCGCCCATTTGCGGCCAAGTTTCAATTTTTTTCTGCTGTCTGAATTGTCCCGGTCGTCTCCCTTTGTTTCTACCAGGATGATCTTTCCGGAAGCTGTGCAGACAATAAAGTCTGGATAATGATTTATAAATCCATTCAGGCAGAAGCCATGACGCTCGATATTGCGATGCCACCAAACTACATTATCCAGAGAGGCAATAAGCTTAATAACCCGCAGCTCAAAAGTGTTTACATCCCCTTCATCGGTATAAAGGGCTTTTGAGAGCGGCATCATTGTGGGCACCGGAGTAATCAGTTTGGGGAACTGCCAGCGGGCATCCAGTTTGATCTCACCTGTCTCGATCAGATGGAAGAACTGCTTTTCCCGGTATTCATCTACCAATTCCAGAATTTTTATCTTGATGCGGTTGACATAGAACAGGAAAGCACTCTCGACCTTTTCCAGTTCCTCAGCCGTCATATTATCCACAACCCGCTGTATATATCGTCTTAAATCGCCGGCTTCTACAAAATCCAATCGATCAAGCTGGTTGTAAATATTTTGTGTAATTGTTCCGCGTTTTTTCTCAGGTGATTCGCTTTGAATCAGTTCTTTGAACTGCATAGCTTGCCGTTCCGCTATGGAAATCATGCGCGGACGGGACTCACTGTCGATGTCCACTTTGATCACATCAACTTCGGACATAGCAAAGCTGATCTGGATATCTTTATCCTTCAGTGAGAAACCATCAGAAAGGAATTCTTTCGTCAGCTTCCTCAAACCTGCCTCAAAGAAAGCGGACGAGGATACATCCCGGACAAAAATCGGCAGAGAAAGGCCTGATGCCATTTCTTCATATTCTGATTGCATCTCAAAACGATGCCGCATTTCATCGCCTCCCATCGGCGTGTAACCGGAGCGTTCGGCATTTTCCATTTCCTGTTCAAATTGCTGTCCCTGACGTTCTGCATCCCGCAGAATATCAGCAACGGGATTCGTAGAGGGAGTATCTGAAGAAGAAGCTAAAGGTGCATCGCTTTGAGTAGATTCAGAGTTACTCGGATTATCTTCCATATGCTGACGGGTTACAGCGGGATCAAATTCAAAAACATCAGGCTCATAGGGCTGCGAAGGCTCTGTTGAAGGGGAATCTGGTGCATTTGCAGGGGCAGGCTGTAATGGGATTTGCTCAGCAGCAGGAGCAGGCTGCGCCGGCACAGAAGTTTCGGCGGTATCCACAGCACGGCAGTCACGGTCAGTGAAACCTGCCTGATTCAAACCTTTCACCACGCTGGAGACGGTCGCCATGAAATCATTGGATGAAGTCAGTATATAGGACATATTTAAACTGGGATCATTATGCTTCCGGGTATAGGGCAGTCGAAGCACGCGGCCTACGATCTGCTCCACGTCTACGCGGGAAGTACGATTGGCCAATGTCGCCAGGATATACGCAAATGGGCAATCCCAGCCCTCTTTCAGTGCATTGACGGTAATAATATAGCGAATAGGACAATCAGGAGAAAGCAGATTGATGCCCTTTATCTCATTGATTTCAGAGGTTTTAATAGCGATCTGCTCTTTCGGAATCCCGCAATCAATCAGTAGGGATTTCAGTTTCTGGAAAGTAGCGGCGTCTTCGCTAGTTTTTGGCTGTGCCTGGAAAAGCACAATGGGGCGAATATACGATCCGCCTGATGCCTGGAGCGCTTTTGCCCGCTGCTCCATTGTCATACGCAGATAGATTGCGTTATCAATTACTTCTTGCTGACTGGAACGGTTATAGACAACAATGGGCAGCTTCACCATGTTTTCCCGCTTCAGTTCCCGGGCGTCCACGATGGAAATAATATTACTGTTCTTTTTCGGCGTAGCGGTCAAATCCAGTACAAAAGAAGGATTCAGATTGCGGATCATCTCCACGCTCAGTTCACTCTGGGCGTTATGACTTTCATCGATAATGACGACTGGAGATTTCTGATTCAGCACCTGGGTCAGCGCGTTTTCCGGCACGTCAGCAATCATGGTTTCCCGATGCTCATAGGTGGCCACAAAAGGCTCCAGAGCAGCATTTTCCTGGTTGGCTTTTCGGCCTTCCTTTCGCTTAGTGCGAAGGCTGTCAAAGCTCATGACGATAATGGTGAGATTTTCCCGCACAGTTGCCGGTGTGAAGTTCTGAGCGTTTTGCGCCTGGGCACGATCCAGAACCTCCACACGGCCACCAAAGTCCGTGTTAATCTGACGGCGATAGGGATGATTGGCGTCCCGCAGCGTGGTAAGTGTCTGCTCCAGAATAGCATCTGACGGAACCAGCCACACCACCACTTTATCTTTAACAGGCGCAGCTGTGATTTGCTCAATGCCATCATAAATGTGCCGGAGGGACGCGCACGCCATTACTGTCTTACCACCACCAGTAGGCACTTTGAAGCATACATGTGGAACACGCGGAATGGTATCCTGATAGGGCGGCATTCCATCGCCACCCACCGTGATTCCATTCTCCAGCCACGTTTGAATATACGCTCCTGGTATGTTCTTCAAATCCCGCAGATGTCCCATGAAGATGTCCAGGTCAGAAAGCGCTCTCTTTTGGTATTGCTTCAGTTCCATAACCTCAGCCTCCTCACAGCACAGTTATATCCCGAGGGATTTTCTTATAAGTAATGTTCCAGTGTTTCAATTCCTCATCACTCAGCGCGCATGTATCGGCATAGATGACATATCGCTCAGCCTTCGTTTTCAATCTGCCCAGCAGGGTATCATTTAGCGCGGTCGCGCCATCTTTTTCATAGCAGAAATAATAGGCGGCATCATCCTGCACACCCAAGAGATAAGGATCATCTTCCTTGGGGACAGGGATATTCTCGTGCGTTTCGCTGTAATAGACATAGGTGCGAATGTCGGCAATAGGCACTTCCGGATTCAGGAAACCGTCTACAAAAAGCGGCGCTCCAAGTTCATAATAGGAGAAAGAGCCGCCTGTCCCCGGAACGGCATTTTTGCCCTCGCCATAACCGTTGATCACCCGGCGCACTCGTTCAGCAGTGATGTTGTCGGCATAATCGCCCATCTCTACCAGGATGAATTTTCGATGACCACCGTCTGCTTTATTCATGTTCAAAACGGCATGAGCAGTGGTCCCACTGCCAGCAAAGGAATCAAGAATGATGGAATCAGGATCGGAGGAAATTTGCAGTATTCGTTCAATCAATCTACTGGGTTTTGGTGTGTCAAATGGCATTCCGCCATCAAAAATTGCTTTAATTTCTTTTTTTGCATCTTGCGTATGCCCAACTTCTTCATAAGGCCAATACGTTTGAGGAACTATTCCTTCCGCAACTTCACTGAGAAATCTCTTTATGGAGGGAACATTATTACCATCCGTTCCCCACCAGATTCGATTATCTTGATCTAACGCTTTGAATTTTTCTTCAGATACGCGCCAATATGAGCCTTCAGGGGGACCTGATATTATCCTTCCAGATGGAGTAGTAATCGAATAAAGCCCTTTGCTATAATAATTTCTTGCAGACAAGTCGCTTGATTTCCATAAGCCACGAGGATCATTGTCTGGATTCTTATATGCCTTGTTTTGCTTTTCAGTTCTTGGCATTTTATGTGGCAACCATCCTTCAGCGTTTTTCGCAGAAACAAGAATATAGTCATGATCCTCTGAAAAATGCTTTGCAGTTCCTTTGGGAGAGTAGTTTTTCCTCCAGATCACAGTAGTGATAAAATTCTTCTCACCAAATATTTCATTACAAATGCACCGCAGATTATAGAACTCTGCATCGTCAATGCTAATAAAAATAGCGCCGTCCTCTGCAAGCAGCTTTTGCAGAAGCCGCAGCCGAGGATACATCATGCACAACCATTTGTCATGACGAGAGAGATCCTCTCCTTCTTTGCCGACCACCTGTCCCAGCCACTTTCGGATGCGGGGATCATTCACGTTGTCGTTGTAAACCCACCCTTCATTCCCGGTATTGTAGGGAGGATCGATGTAGATAAGCCGGATTCGGCCTTCATACTGCGGCAGCAGGGCTTTCAGCGCTTCCAGGTTGTCGCCATGAATGATCATGTTGCCATCATCCTGCCCGGACGGCGCAAACGTGTATTGCCGCTCCAGCGTCCGGAACGGCACGTCCAGGTGGTGATTGACTACTTTATCTTTTCCGATCCAGCTCAGCGTCGGCATAAAAGATGTCACTCCTTCAAAAAGGTGAAAAATCGGCCCTTCCAAGTCGAAATAAGTACAAAAAACCACTATGTATTATACCACATGAATTTTGCCCTGAAAAGACTGCAAGACCGAGAAAAGCATAACAATTAAAAATAGGAAAACCCTACGTTGGATTTTCCTACGTGGGATTATCACATGCAACAAAATACTTATCTAATAAAACTAAGGTAGAATAAATACTGATATATCAAATCATTATCAATCAAATATCTATCAATCTTTGTCATTGAAAAATGATCAAGATAGTTGATTGATCAACGGCTTTAACGCTCCCGGCGAGGATCGAACTCATCCCCTGTCGCTTAGGAGATCAGGAAGGCGTTCGCCTTGGCTTGCCTTCCAAACGCCGGAAAGCCCTTGTATTACTGGGTTTCTAACGATTGGCGGGTGTTCGCATTTCCCTTCAAAAACCCCCAATATACCCCGTAAATCCCCCCTCAAATTAGCTGGCCGTTAGCTGAGCTAATTTTTGGCGGCAGTCAAATTTATCGCGACGGCCGCCGCGTGTTAGCTGCCGGTTTTTTTGGCGGCAGTCAAAAACGCCTTTCAAGAGCCTCGATTGTCTATGCATCTTCATATGCATAAAAGCAGACAGAACAAGGGTTTCCGAGGTAGTGCCGGGTTATGGAAGACCTTAATCGCCCGCGCATGATTAGCGGAGATTTTCTTGACGCAGAGATTTGTTAGCAGAGAAATCCGCCAGAATTAGCTGGCATTTTGATAGCTCGTTGGCCCAGCTAACGGTTTTTTGCTGTCATGGTTGTTTAGGCACAGTAAACTGTGTTTGTTGGAAAGCCTTATTTCATGCCGCTTTTCGCTGGATTTGACAGTGCTTTATTTCTGAATAGTTGTTTCTATGCCTGGCGGTGAGCAGGCCTGCTAAAAAAGGTGGCCGTCAAAAACCATAACGTCAAAACGCCTCTGAACCATACTGGCTCGGAGGCGTTGTTTCTTTGATCCTCATTTCTTTGCGACAGCTACGATAGAGATGCAGCTACACTGGTTACCATTCTCCATGATCGTCTCACAGTCGATCTGGCTGTTGTTGTCTGACGCGCTCTCAGATCTCTTTACCCAGCGGTAAATTGTGGCCCGAGTTACATGCAGCTTCCGGCATGTCCTGGTGATCCCTTCACGCCTAAATAGATTGACAGCATTATTAAACTATGCACATTTCTGGAATATCGCTGTAACGCTTGATCCATTTTTCAGCAAACGAGGGGGCTTGCGGTCATGAATCAGCAACCGCTTTGCCTATCCTGAAACATATGCAGGCCCATTTCCCGTGAGAGATGCTTCATCATCTCGCAGCCGGCGATGCAGTTTCCCTTTTGATCCAACGCAGGACCGTAAATCCCGATTCCGCAGCGGCCGTAAACCGGGGCCATCAGCCCTCCGCCGACGCCGGATTTCGTGGGGACGCCTACCTCCACCGCAAAACGGCCTGACCCGTCGTACATGCCGCAGGTCAGCATGATGGACAGAACGATCCGCACGGTTTCCTCCTTCAACAGCCGTTCTCCGCTGCCGGGACAGATGCCGCCGTTTGCCAGAAGCAGCGCGAAGTTCGCCAGGGATTCCGCGGTTACGTTCAGGGAACACATTTTGGTGTAGAGCTCGATGCTGTTGTCCACGTTTGTCGTAATGATGTCCTTGCTTTTCAGCAGATAGGCGATGGCCCGGTTGCGGTCACAGGTGTTCATCTCGGAATGATACACCTGACGGTTCAGCGTGATGCCGGGATCGCTGCACAAGCGCTGGGTATATTCCAGCATTTCCTCAAAAGAGACGTAGTCGATGATCGTGCTCTCCACAGCAATCGCGCCGGAATTGATCATGGGATTGAAGGGGCGGTTTGACTGCAGGTCCAGTTCCACAATGGAGTTGAAGGCTTCCCCCGAGGGCTCCATGCCCACATGGCTGAATACCGTTTCCGCACCGCGAACCTCCAAGGCCTTGCACAGGGAAATCACCTTGGAGATTGATTGGATCGTAAAACGAATATTGGTATCCCCGACCTTATAGGCCGTCCCGTCCGGCAGAGAAACGCAAAGCCCCAGCGCTTCTTTGCGTGCCTTGCCCAGCTCCGGGATATAGGTAGCCACATTGCCCCGGGAGATCTGTTGACGGCCAATTTCCATGGCTTTGTTGATGATATCCGAAATCCACTGTTCGTTCATGGCACTCTCTCCTGTTTTTTTACTTGTGCTTTTGGGGGATCATACGCTTCGACTTTTTGCCGGCCTTTCCCCGCGCTGCGCCGGAAGGCCCTTGCCGGCGAGGACGCAGACGGTCTGATCTGCGCGAAGCTCCTCCTTGAGGATTCCCTATTTTCCGCTCCATCAGTGGCTCGACAAACTGGAATTAGTAATATATAAGCGAGGGTTTGAAAGCCTTCGCTTTTCCCTTATGATGAAGGGGATTGGCTGACGTAATCTGGAAGTGGGACAACACGCCCGACGATAAATGTGTCAGCCAGCCTTCATCATCCGGCATTCGATTAAGCAAGTTGGGACGAAAGATCGCTCCCGTTTAACGAGCTATTATGAATGGATTGTGAAGCGCTGGGCCCAATCAATCACAGTACGAAGGAGGGATCCCATGATCGCTGTTGGAATCGACGTATCGAAATCCAAGAGTACCGTTGCCATCCTCAACTCGGATGGTACACCGCTTGCCCGTCCATTCAACATGGCACATACGCTGCCGGAAATGAACAGCCTTGTCGAACGGTTGAGAGCGTTTGACACGCCTGTCACCATCCTCATGGAGTACACCGGCCACTACCATTATCCAGTATTGAAGAAACTTCAGGCCGAAGGCTTTCCTGTCTGTCTCATCAATCCTTACCAGATGAAAAAGTACGGCGATGTCGAAATTCACAAAGCCAAGACCGATAGAAAGGATGCCGTCAGGATCGCCACTTATGCCCTGGAAAAGGCTTACAAGCTTACTCCTTACAGCGCTATGGAGCAGAAGTATGAGGATCTGCGATTTCTGTCGCGCCAGTACGGTCAGCGTATCGCTGATGTTTCCCGACTCAAAACACAACTGTTGGATCATCTCGACCAAACTATGCCAGGTATCACTTCCTTGCTTGCTTTGAAAAGCAGAACGCCAGATAATTGTGTTCTCCTGCTTTTTATCAAGCGTTTCAATTCCTTTGACGAAATTCACAGGATTGGCAAGCCTCGTTTCCTGTCCGCCTACTCCTCGCTTGTCAAAAAGACAACCGACCGTTATGCCGCATCCAAGGCCTTAGCTATTTATGAGCTTGCTTTAAACAGTATTACGACCCGTGGCGATGATCCTTACATCTGGTCTGTTCAGAGGCAATGTGTCGACCTGCTTGCGTCTGCACAAAATGCAGCCGATACGATTATACTCCAAATGCAGAATATCGCCGAAACGATCCCGGAATACAAAGTCCTTCGTTCTATGCATGGAGTCGGTGACAGACTTGGACCTATCATCCTTGCTGAAATTGGCGATATACGTCGTTTTCACAGTGGCAAAGCGCTCAACTCTTATGCCGGTAACGATGCCCCTCCATATCAATCCGGTCAATTCGAGAGCAAGAACCGCCACATTTCAAAACGTGGCAGTCCTGCTCTCCGGAAGGCTTGTTTTGAGGTTATGCAGGCCCTTAAACTGACAAAGCCTCAGGACGATCCAGTCTATCTCTTCATGCTCAAGAAAGAGCAGGAAGGCAAGCCGCACAATGTTGCTAAGATGGCTGGGGTCAACAAGTTCCTCCGAATCTACTACGCCAGAGCTATGGCTCTGTATAAGTAAATCACATTCATTTTACTCCCTTTTTCTTTCGCCTGCAACAGCGGGCTTGTTTGCCATGTCAAAATGCGAGTATCCGATCTTGTTTGTTCCTGAGCTGTTCAGCTTCACTACCAGCCAAGCAGCCGCCCGCTTGCGGGTTTGCCTTGACAGGTTGTGCTTGGCCGGTTACGCTCAATGGGGCGAAGGACGGCCTACCTCGTCATCCTTTGTTCCGATCCCGTCCGTCCTTCGCCGTGCTGCCCTTCCAACCGGCCAAGCACGTTCTGTCAAGGTCGGCGGTGGTTAGACCAATTTTCTTCGTTTTCCCTCTTGACAAACATTAGCAAGATTTATCGACGTATCAAAATGCCTTTCATATACTGCGTTTCATTATGCGTTCGATATACTTCCATTTTTTCTTCTTCCGTGCATCCGATCAGTATTTTGATTTCCGAATCTCTCTTCATCAAATCGACGATACACATGATGGCGTCAATCTTTTTTTCGCCGCTTCCAACCCAAACATCTATTCCCGCGCCGTCCATAGAAGCGGTGTTTTTCAGGTATCCATAGTCAACCCGGTATATGAAATCCGGGAATCTGGGATGCGCCGATCCTTTCGGTCTGTCGATCACGATTTCGGAAGTGGCAACCAGCTCATCTAACGCATTCCAGAAATCTTCATGGCAATAATTCACTTTATCTCCTCCGCAGATCCTGGTTTGTCGAGCAGACTGCCCATCATGAGTATAGCATATTCCTCGATCCAATTCCATCATGAAACCCTGATTGCTTCAGCAAACAAAGATTCCAAAGTAGAATAAACAGGATAGTTATTCTACCATGCATGAGCTATTGTTGAAAAACTAAACCGGGGATGCGCTCCCCGGCCCTCATGTCGCGATCTGCTTATAGCTCTCAGTTTATCAGTTCCAGATTCCCTTGTTCGTCGATGCTGTAATCAAATACATCCAGAACAGCGCCTGTCGGCACAAATTCATTCCGTACTTCATCGAATACCAACGGCGAAAGCTGGCGGAAAATGTGCACATCGTTTCTGCCATAGCAGGCCGAGCCGTATGCCTGGATGCCTGAATCCTGGTAAACTTCGTATCCGTAGGTTGTATAACTCGCCTCGATTTTTCGCGTTTGCAAATGATACACATCAATGTACCGGACATAGCATCCCGTCCCATGTCCGATCACGCTGAACTCTAGATAAACCCTTGTTCCCCGATCGGTGCCGCAAAGGTGGAAACCCTCGCATGCACTGGGGATGTAGTCCCACAAATACCAATTAGGCCACTGCTCCACAAAAATCAGGGTTCCTTCTTCACCCCAGCCCCAACCGGAAAAACTGATGAGCTGCACCAATGGTACATTCTCAGTTGAAACATCTGAATGTCCATGATGCTGAAGGTCTGCCTGGCTGATAAGTTCCCGAAGCACAGGCGCTCCGCAGGGCTCCATTTCGATTCCCCAGGATTGAAGCAGCTCGCGTGTTGCTTCATCCTGACCCCGGTCATAGGCGTCCCGCAGACGCTGATAGGCCTCCTCCGGATCCATGGCAATTGGCTGAACCCCCCGCTCCTCTGCTCCGTTATAGCGTGGGATTTCTTCACGCCAAACATAGCCGCTGTGTTCCCGCACGTTTTCCATGGTGACCCACGGCGCTTCCTCGGCGAAAGAGATCGCACAGACTGTGATCAGCAGAAGCGAAAAAAGAATCAAGGAAATCCTTTTCATGAGTACGACCTCCGTCACAATTATCTCTCAATGCTTACTCATACCGGCTCATGCTGCCGATCTGATCAAGAGCCGTAGATCCCCTCATAGTTGTTCGTTATTCCGAAAAGCCGCCAGAACGCTTCGCCAATCCCAGACGTACTGCCATACAGTCTGAGCGCCTCGTCTCCATTGCCGTAAGCAAAGAAGCTTCCATCCTCAGTACGAAAATTGCGGCAGCTGTCTGTCGCCATCTGGAGGACTATCGTTCTTCCGTCTGTGGAGTAAAGTGTAAGCGTTGCGTCAAACGGACATCCGGCGCTTACAATCGGCTGAGCTATGGAGAAATTCTCTTCAATCCACCTGAGGCCGGCTTGATCCGAAAGCGTATACGTGCCCCTGGGCGTTGTCAACTCTGCTCTGTCCAGGTTAGTGATAAGCCGGATCGTCTCGACTGTCTCCGCGGGGAGACGGTCTGATGCACTTTTGTGGATCCAGCCGCTGGCACCGCGAAGGCTGACAATCAGCCATTCTCCTTCATCCTTCAGGATGGGCAGCATGGTGCCTTTACTCAACAGTGCGACCTTTGGTGCCATGGTATCATTCCAGGCATAGACCGGCGTTGTATCGTCAGTGCGGTACCACGTTGGATTGACAATGATATAGTCAGAATTGACCCAGCCTGTCTGACCTGCGTCGACATCATCCGAGGTAAAGCAGCTCGCCCAGCCGTCCCAGTTATCCTGCACGGCGAACGTATCGCCATAGTGCAGGGTTTCCACTGCTTTGGAACCGGCGCTGCGTTCCTGACGCACCGTCAGGCTTTCGCACAGCACAACGGCCTGGTAGCCGATCTGCCCTTCGCCCTGGGCAGGAAGAATCTCCGCACGAATCCTTGCAGTGCCTGCGCATGAAAGAATCACCGACAACATGACTGCCAACCATATACGCTTTCGCATGTTTGTTACCTCCCCGGGGTTCGCTACAACCGTACCGCACTTACTGCCACGGAACGTAGAAACGCTTGATCACCGCCAGTTTTCCGTCTTTGTCGATCACAACCTCGACATTGCGGATGTCAAAACCGGAATCATCCGTGGAATTCATTCTTTCCAGGAAGCCTGCCATGCTGTACACAGTCGGATGAAGGAGAGATTCCCCGGTTGACGGATTGATTCCGTCCAGGAAGATGAAATGGTCAGAAGCCCGAACTGTGATGGAAGGGAATTCCACCCAGGTATTGTCATTATCATCGGCGATCCAGTAGTTCATGTCGATAGACTCGTACAGATAGACTTCATCCTCAGTGTCAGCATTCAGAACGATATAACCATCCTGATCGGTGATAGACCTGATCTCTATCTCGCGGCCTTCCGTAAATATGCCATCCCCGACCTTCAGCGCCTTGATTTCCTCCGGGTCATAGCGTTCCGGCACAAGGATTGTGATGTTGAACACACCGTCATCGCAGGCGTTGATCTTCGCATCGAAAGCGACGGACACAAGATTGTCCGGATTAATCTCGCTTGCCAATGCAGTCACAACGGTACGTTCAGCTGATGCTGAACCTATCAGCACCAGAAGAGCCAGTAAAGCAGGAATCAGCCTCTTCATTGTGCGCACCGTCCTCTCTCAGTTCAGTTCTACCGGTTCCCAGCCGTAGTCCTGGTAAGCGGTGATGTTCAAACCGTTTGCCTCGACATAAGCTTTGATGAACCGTGTCCGGATCGCCTGATTTGCTTCTGCCCCCAGGTCAGCGCCGGCGAAATACTGATCTGCCAGTTCCTGATCACCATCCGCAAACCGCTCGATATCTGCCACGTAATCCTCGCCGTCCCCGGCTTCTTCCATGGCAGTCACCTGCCACCGGCTGTCTGCATTTTCCAGCATGATGACCGCGGGATATTCTCCGCCGGAGATGTTGAACAGGGTCTCTCCGCGCCGGACATAGTTCAGGATCCAGAAAGAGCCGTACACCTTCGCATGCGTATCGTCGATCATTTCGGTCTTATGGATGATCGGGCATGGGATCGTCACATATCCCGGTTCCGTCAGATACTCCTTGGCGCGCTCATTGCCTGCCAGATAATCTGCGATGGCTCCCTCTATGGGGGCGTCCCCGGAATAAGCGTAAGCAGGCAGGCCGGGTTCGTTCGTCACAGCGCCGGTCTCCGGTTTATCCTGCATTTCAGATACAGCCGCCGTGATGAAACCGGCCTCGTCGGCCTCGTTCCAGATGGCATAATAGGGGATCGACTTCGCCTCCGGGTCAATCTCCTGAAGATGGGACCAGATCATAAAGCCTTCCGGCAGACGGTCCACTGGTGTGCCGGGGAGGAAAACGGTAACGGTCTGTGCCTTTTCCAATCCATATGGCGCTGCCGTTACATAACGGATACCATCCTCAATGGCTTCCGGAACCTGACCTTCATCCTGTTCCACAGAAAGCTTAACGGTCCAGGCGTATTCGTCAACGGGCTCCGGATCAGAGAATTGCCCGTGAAACAAGCATCCATACAGCGTACCGTCCGGATAGTTTTCACCTGTTTCTCCCATCTCGCTGTCATGGAAGCTGCCAGTAAAAGCTCCGTTTTCTCCGACGGTCAGTTCGGTGCTCCATGCGCCCACACCGCTGGAGAACTCAAATACCTGTCCGTCCATCTGTGCAAGCAGATCCATGGACGCGCTTTCCGCGATTGCCGATGTGACCATCATCATGAGCGCTGCCATCAACACAACCAGTCGTCTTTTCATTGTTCTGACCTTCTTTCTGCATCATT
>Ga0208297_1001218_pt1 | contig 27788 bp, 25 predicted proteins | sample LMS_cellobiose_e_FD_187367 | JGI IMG/M metagenome (GOLD analysis project Ga0208297, IMG submission 187367) | Rumen-fistulated moose microbial communities from Alaska, USA - LMS_cellobiose_enrichment (SPAdes) (version 2) | ecosystem: Host-associated > Mammals > Digestive system > Stomach > Rumen... | reverse complement strand
GGCCCGGGTACCGGGTTTCATGGTTCCCGCAGACCGTGGACACAAAGGCGGGGCGGGTTGAGGGAATCCGGCGTTTGTACTGGATTGAGCACGAAGGAAAGTGGCTCATCGCGGGCATGGAGTGGGTGAAGCGCAAGAGTGCGCGCGCCCGTGCCAGATAAGCCCGGCGCTTCGGTGATGCGAGTTTTTCCTGCTGCCGTCTGGTCATAAGGGACATTATCCATACATGCGAGTATCGAAAAATATTACCCTGATTCTGATGAGCCCCGATAAGGGAACGCGCCGTTACAGTCTGCGGCGCGGGTTTGCCCTTTTTATGATCTGGCTCGCGATCGGGCTGCCTGTTCTGGGCGGCATCGGGGTCTATTTCGGCTGGGACGCGTGGCATTCCCGGCAGAAATGGAGCGATGAGAAGCGGGAATTGCTGCTCCAGCTGGATAGAAACCGCGCCGAGATTGAGAGGCTCGCGCAGACTGAGAAAGAGACCCGCAGCCAGCTTCTGGCTTTGAAGGCTGCGGCGTCTGAAAAGCCTGTCCGGCCAGAGGCCGCTGAAAGCTATACGACTCCTGTTGATAAGAAAATTGTCCGCATTGAGCATCCGGTTTTCCGTCAGATTGACGCCCAGACGCTGCGCCTTATAATGGAGATGTATAACGTGATGCCGCCATCGCCGGTAAACGGCCGTGTTCTGTTCAGTTTGCGGACGGCTGACGGCAAGGTGTATCCTCTTACGCATGAGGATACTGGTTTCCGGATTATACGTTTCAGAAAATTTGTCGTGCAGGCCTCACTGCCTGCTGTGCCTCTCAAGCTGACCAATGCGTCGGTGATGCTGGAAGTGCTGACGGAAGGGACGATTATTTTCCGCAAAGGCTACCCGCTGCTGCAAAAGCAGTAACGCAAAAAAGTGTTCTGCCGCGCGAGGAATACGGCGGAGGCCCCCCCATCGCGCTAAAGGCGGCTCACGAGGGCCCTGTGCGGCGCTGGCATGGGGCAGGATGCCAGTTCGTCACGTGTCAGCCAGGCAAGGTCTTCCCCCGCTTTGGGCAGATTTTGGGCTGAGAGGCGAAAGGCCCGCAGGGTCACCTTGAAGGTGGTGTAATTGTGTTTGATGACGGCGATCTCCGCGCCGGGGGTCACGTTGACATGCATTTCATCATGCCAGATGCGGCGCAGCGCTTCATCTGGTTTTTCACCCCGTACGGTTTGGCCTCCCGGAAATTCCCACAGCCCGGCCCACAGCCCGCCTTCGCCGCGCCGCCGCAGCAGCACGCGCCCGGCGTCATTTGTCAGGACGCCGTTGACCGCCGTGACAGCCGTGAGCGCTTTGCGGGGAGCGGCAACAGGGCGTTTGTCCGTAATCCCGAGAGAAAAAGAGGTACAGACAGCCTTCACAGGGCAATCCGCGCAGCGCGGAACGCGCCCGCAAACCAGCGCGCCGAGTTCCATGACCGCCTGATTGAAGTCGCGGGCTTTTCCTTCGGGAATGAGGGCCGCGGCAAGCTCTCTCAGATATGAACGGGCCGGTTCGGCACGGACGGGCGTCTTGATGTCAAAGACCCGCGCGAACACCCGCTCGACATTGCCGTCCACGCAGGGAACCGGCAGATTGAACGCCGTGCTGGCGATAGCTCCTGCTGTATAGGGCCCGATACCGGGCAAGGCGAGGATAGCCTCGAAGGTGTCCGGAAACGCTCCCGCGTATTGATTCATGATCACTTGGGCGGCGGCTTTGATATTGCGTACTCTCCGGTAATAGCCAAGCCCTTCCCAGGCGGAAAGCAGCGCATCCTCATCGGCCGCCGCTACAGCGGCGATGTCTGGGAAACGTTCCATCCAGCGCAGAAAATAAGCGACGCCCCGCTCCATTTGCGTCTGTTGGAGCATGATTTCCGCCACCCATGTTCTATAAGGCGAGTAATCCTTCCTCCACGGCAGGGGGCGGAGGTTCTCGGAAAACCAGTTCAGGATGGCGGTGCGGAAATACGGGAAGCGTCTTTTTTCGTCAGTCATGTCGCGCAGCATAGCCAAAACCGTCCTGGAAGCAAGCTCACTTTTCCCCGCATTCGGGGAACATGCACGAAACGATTTCATCGCGGGTGAGGGTTCCAAAATATTCCGGAAGGGCAAACTGCGCCAGGACAGCTTGAATATCCTCACGGCGGTGGCGGATACCGAGCAGGGCTTTGCAGACGGGGGCGACATCCCGCAGGGACATAAAATCACCGTATATGGCGCAGCCTTTGATATGCCCGTGCCGCACATCAAGCATGACTTCCAGAATGCCGCCGGGAAATTTCTCCGTGCGGGAAAAGGAAAAGGCCGGGTTTTTCCCGAAAACCCAGTCCCATGAGGCATATTTGGCCTCAAGCTCATGGAGCAGAGCAGCCTCAGCCGGCGAAAAGACGAGTTCCCCGGCTTCCCCGCGCGGCGACAGCTCGCGTAAAAGAGCCTCCATAAACATTTCGACAGAAGTGCCCGCCGGCAGGAAATCGCTGATGTTCGAAACCCGCGCCCGAACGGAGCTGATGGCTTTGGAGCGTAATTTTTCCGGTTTGACGGCCAGGGCCTGCTCCAATATTTCTCCGTTGACGTGAAAAAGCAGGGTGCCGTGATGCAGCAGGCGCTGACGCCACAATGCCTGCGCGTTGCCGGATATTTTGCGGCCGTCAGCCAGAATGTCGTTGCGTCCGCTGCGTTCGGCCGGAACCCCGAGCCGGCGCAGCGCCGCCGCCACTGGTTCGGTAAAGCGTTCCATGCGGGCTTCGCCTTCCGGGCCCAGCGTGGTCAGAAAGGAAAAATTGACATTGGAAAGATCGTGGTAGACAGCGCCGCCGCCGGAGATGCGCCGTACCACGCGGATGGCATTGGCTTCCACGAAAGGCGCGTTGATTTCTGTCAGCGTGTTCTGATTGCGTCCGACGACAATGGTGTTGTCGTTGCGCCAGAGCAGCAGGATATCGTCGTTCCGGCTGCGGAGGAGGCATTCTTCAATGGCCAGATTGCGGCAGGGATTGGTGTCGGGCAGGGTATAAATATACATGGCAAAAGCGGGAAGGCGAGCCTTCAGGTTGTTATGGGTGCAGGAGCGGCTGCGGAGACCGCGGGTTCGCTCCAGAGAAGCGAGGCCAGGCTCAGGGCAAGCGCGGCGGCCATCCCCCACAGCGGCAGGGAAGACATCCCCGCCGCGCTTCCGAAAAAGCCCAGGCCGCCGCCGGCAAGGCCGCCCAGATACCAGAACGGGCGGTTCAGCCGGCGTTTTTTATGGAACATGATGGCAAAGAACAGCGGAATGACCACGCCGGGCGTATACACGGAATAGGCCGAAAGCAGCAGCCCAATGATATCCGGACGCAGTATGGCCATACTGTAGGACAATGATCCGAAAAGAACCACAAACAGCCTCAGGCGCCGGAGATTTTTCCCTTTGAGGATATCGTGCTCAAGGATGCCGGCGGCGCTCATGATGCAGGTATCGGCCGAGGAGACCAAAGCCGAGATAAGCCCCAGACTCAGCACAATACCCGCCGGCGCAGGCAGGGAATTTCTGATGAGGACGGCAAGAGGGTTTGTACCGGGCACACTTGCCTGATGCGCGTTTATCCAGACGCCGACGAAGGTCATGAGGAGCGCGAAAACAGCCAGCAATCCCGCGGCGCAGAAAGTGGCCATGCGTGCGGTTTTGCCGTCTTTGGCGGCAAGGTTTCGGCTCATGATGTCGGGACCGATGAAAAAGGCCGCGCCAGCCAGAAGCGCCAGGCGGGCCAGATCATTCGCGCCAAAGCGTTCGTTCAGGAATTGGATGCGCCCTATCCAGAGTGAGGGGGCGGCGTTTTCAAGTCCGTACAGGATCTGGCAGGTGAGTCCGATACCGCAAAGGATAAACAGAAACTGCACCATGTCGGTGCGTATGACGGAAATCTGGCCGCCGGCCGCCGTATACATAATGATTACGGCGGCGATGCCCAGACGGGCTATGGGGGTGTCGAATCCGGGAAGAATGGCGGTAAACTGGAAGAGGGCGACAAACTGGCCAGCCACCACGCCGGTCCAGGCCAGACAGATGACAATGGAGATGACCATGCGCGCGGTTTCGCCCATGGTCAGAAAGGCGACATGGGGGAGCGTGAAGGCTTGCAGTTCCCGTACTCGGGCAGAAAGAAGCCACGCCTGCACCAGCAGACCCGCACTTCCTACCCCCAGCCACCAGAAGGCCGGAAAGCCCACTTTCGCCACAAGGTCCACACTGCCAAACACCGCGGAACCACCGATAACAGACGCCAGGATGGAGAAGGTAATCCATATGGCGCCCTGACGGCCGCCGGCAATAAGATACTCGCGGAAGGCTGAATTTGTGTGCCGGACCATCTGGTTCCGGGTATGCCAGCCGAAGAGAAGCAGAAGCAGAAGATACAGGCAGAGAGCCGCGGCCATTCTTTTCTCCAGCGTTGGATGGGCATGCCGGGAGGTTTTTTCCTGCGTGCGCCGTCACAGGGTATGTTCTGAAGAGGGATTTTCAGTGCCCGTCACGTCAGGCGGTCTTTTGAAAAACATGAAGGGGCCGGGTGTGTTTTCTGCCACAGACCGGCGCCGGAAGCAAGCTGAAAAACTGGAGTAATCCTGCAGTATAGCAGAGACGTGAGTCAGGCGTAGCGGATAAGCTCGAAGAGTTTTTTCCCCTGTGTAACGGTGATGTGGTAGAATTGGTTCTGGGGGATGTTCAGGTAGGGGATGTCGCCTGGACGATGGGCAAGAAAAAGGGAGAGTATCGTCCTGTTGATGGCCTGATGCCCCACAATCATAAGTGAGCCTTCGCCGGCGATGAACAAGGCCTTGCGCAAGCCTCTGGCCACGCGGTCGCGGAGCATGGCATAGCTTTCACCGCCGGGGTAGACGTAGCCATACTTGTTGGCGGCGCGGGCGGCATATTCTTCGGGCATGGCAAGACGCACTTCGTTGTAGGTCATGTTTTCGCAGATACCTGCGTCGATTTCGTCGAATTCTTCCATGCTCATGGCTGTCCCGATGGGGCGTTCGGCCAATAACGGGGCGAGCATCTGGACAGCGCGTTTTTTCGTGGAACTGAACACATAGGGCAGGGAAACTCCCCGGAAATAGCGGGCCAGAAGCCCTGCCTGCCTTTGCCCGAGAGGCGTCAGCTCCGGATCTCCGCCAATGCGTCCATCGGCGTTGTACTCCGTGTCCCCGTGCCGGACGAGGTAGAGATTGTTTACCCAGCGGGAGACGATGATACTGCGGATGGCAGGGTAATACGGCAGGGCGCTGGACGGCGCTTCAGCGAGAATCCGGCAGTCAGCCACATCCACGCGCATCCAGCAGGCCTCATGGTAAAGAGGAGAATAGACGCTTTCATAGTAGGCGACGCGCTGGAGGAAGGCCGCGCGGGCCACGGCTGGCGGCATGGCGGCGAATTCGTTCATCTGGATTTTGCGGTAGATGAAAATATCCAGCAGATCCGGGTCACCGTTGACACATTCAATAAACAGAACGGGATAGTCATTGAGATAATCCAGAAGTTGCCTGCGCTGGGTCTGCGTACCGTGCGTAGCGTCCAGGATAGCCACATCCCCTTTGCAGGTCAGCCATTGGCGCGCCTTTTCCATGGTCATGCGGGCGATTTCCATGCGGCGGGCCACTGCGGATTCGTCATTGGGGTTGAAAAAGTCGGGCATGGCGCTTTGCGGGCCATACAGCCGCCGGCGCGTGTCTCCGTTGTTGAAGATGGCCGTGGTTATCCCCTGCTGCTCCAGCCCGGACTGGATGCGGCGGGCGAGAGTGCTTTTGCCGCGGGCCGGAAGCCCTACCATGACGACATAAAGCTTGTCCATCGCGATGCCTATTGACGTCTTTTGACGCCAATGATGTTGGGCAGGGGCGTGTTGATGCCGCCGGCAGGCCAGTATCCTGTGGGGTGACGTCCAGCCCAGACATGTCTCTCTCTTCCAGTATCCAGGAAAAGCCCGGCCTGGTTTCCGCCTTCCACATACATGACCTGTCTGACGTCAAGGGGAAGTTCGAGCAGGCGTTTTGCAAAGGCCGCGCAGGTCATGGCGTCGCTGCAGTGCAGAAAGAGAATATGCCCATTCCCGTCTTCACCTACGGCTGAGATGGCGTGTTCCGGCCCGTCGGCCAGCCACTGAAGACGACGATCCGCGCTGATCATGCGAAAATTCTGCACGACCATTTCATAGTGCGGGATGAGCGCCTGCCAGTCGGAGACAGAGCGATCCAGAACAGCTGCATCGGGAAGCTGGTCGGAAATATCGGGACTGGTCACAAAAAAGGCGCCGAACTTTGCCGCCACATGCGCGTTATTGACGATATCACCTACGCGCAGGTAGCCGGTGTGAGTGCGCCCGTCCGGCTGATACATGCCGGCATTAATGGCGGCAAGCAGACCGTGCGCCTCAGCCCAGTCACGCAGGGAACGTTTTTTTTCTCCAGGAATGGAAACGGATAAAATGACAAAAGAGTAGCGGGCCGGATCGATGCGCAGCGCGAGAAGTTCTCCTGCGCGATCTCCTGCTACCGGCACCGGAAAGCGTGCAAGGGCAAGCCCCGGTTCAAGTTCTTCCCATGCTCCCGGTTGACTCGCTGCGGCCTGTGCCGGCAAGGGCGTCACCAGCAGAGCGAGACAGAAAGCGACCAGTCGGGCAACAAAGGAAAACGGCTCTTTCATAGTGTTCCATCCGGCGGCAACAAGCTGTGGATAAAAGGATTTCTTCGTGAGTGTAGATGATTCTGCACGCTCCTGCAACAGCGCAAGTTGCTCTTGGCGCCGAATGGATGTATATGACGGACTCGGAACCTGTTATCTGCGTATGCTGCATTTCCGCGGCGGCATTGCCTTTAATGATTTTTTGCTGTGCCGGTTTTTCGTCGCGGTGAAGCCGTATTTTGATGGCGTAGCGTTTCTACGGATTTTTTGCGTGAAGCTCTCGTGAGGAGACAATATGAAGATTAGCGAGCGTATAGCCAGGTGTACAACGCCGTTCTATTCCCTTGAATTTTTTCCGCCCCGCGAACCTGAGCAGGTGGAGTCCTTTTTGGAAGAGGCCCGCAAACTGCTTTCCCTCTCTCCGTTGTTTGCGTCAGTGACCTACGGCGCCGGCGGTGGCCGGCAGGATTCTACCCTTGATGTTGTCATCAAGCTGAAGGAGAGCGGCTTTGAGCCCATGTCCCATCTCACCTGCATAGGGGCCGATCCGGAACGTATCTCACGTTATCTGGAACAGCTCGAGGCCGCCGGCGTACACAACGTGCTGGCGCTGCGGGGAGACCCGCCTTCCGGCATGGCGCAGGACTGGACACGCGCGCCGTTCAAGCACGCTGTTGATCTGGTACGTTTCACCCGCGAGCATTTCCCTCACATGGGCATCGGTGTGGCGGGGTATCCCGCGCCTCACCCCGAATCCCCTTCCTTTGCCAGCGATCATTTTTATACGGCTGTGAAAATCCGTGAAGGCGCTGATTTCGTAATCACTCAGATGTTTTTTGACGTGCGCGAGTATTTCGCGTTTGTGGCCCGGCTGCGCTTTATGGGAATAGACGTGCCGGTTATTCCCGGCATCCTGCCCATTCAGAGCTTCGAGGCTTTGCGTCGTATCCTTTCGTTGAGTGGTTCCAATATCCCCGGTAAACTGTACCTTCAGCTTGAGGAGGCGGACCGCAGGGGCGGCGTGGAAGCTGTGCGTGAGACCGGATTAAAATACGCCGTGGAACAGATCCGCTCGCTCATAAATGGCGGCGCTCCCGGTATCCATCTCTATTCACTGAATCGTTCCGCCATGTGTCTGCGTATTGTTGAAGAAGTAGGAAAGCTGTGAAGCTGTCAGCATCGTTCCAGCCCCGACGCATCCTTGTGCTGCAGCTGCGCCAGATAGGTGACGTCTTATTGACAACGCCCGCTCTGGCCGCGCTGCGGCGGCGTTTTCCCGAGGCCCAGATCCATTTGGTCACTGAGAGTCAGTGTGCACAGCTTCTGCGCGGCAATCCGGATATCGACCGGGTCATCGTCCTCGAAAAGAAAAAGCTGAAACCGTTTTTCCGTGAGTTCGCCTGGTATTGGCGTACTGCGCGCGGCGGGTATGATTTGGTCATTGATTTTCAGCAGCTTCCCCGCTGTCGCTGGATAAGCTTTTTTTCGGGCGCTCCTGTCCGGCTGGCCGCGGCGCCGCGCTGGTACAGCCGGCTGATCTACAACGTGGTAGCCCCCCAGGGCAGCGGTGAATATGCGGCCTGGAACAAGGTTGAAGCCCTGGCGCCTCTGGGAATCGCCAATCTTCGCGAAGCCCCTCGCATTTTCCTGGGCAGTGAAGAAAGGGAGGCCGCAAGAGAACTGCTTTCCTCCCTTGGGCTGACGCCGGGACAACGTCTCGTGACGCTGGATACGACTCACCGCCGTCGGACGCGCCGCTGGCCGGCGGGGCATTATGCAAAACTGACAGCCTTCCTGCATGAGGCGGAGCCCGCTCTGCGCTTTATGCCGTTCTGGGGGCCCGGAGAGGAAGAGGATATCCGCGAACTGTGCGCAGCCATGCCGGAACAGGTTCGGGCGGCGGTCCTCATGTGTCCCCGCATGCTGTCGCTGCGTGAAATGGCCGCCTGTCTCGCCGAAGCGGATCTTCATATCGGCAACTGCTCCGCACCGCAGCATATCGCCGTCGCCACCGGTACTCCGTCCTGCATCATTCGTGGTTCGACGAGCGGGGAGTGGCGCTATCCTTCGCCGGATCACGTCAGCGTCGCCGCCGGATTGCCCTGCCAGCCATGCCAGCAGGATACCTGCCCGCATTGTGACTGCCTGACGCAGCTTAAGCCTGAAACCGTGGGCAAAGCCGCACTGGAAATGCTTGCGCGGAAAAAGCGTAAGGATGCCGACTGACGTCTTTTTCATGCCTGCGCGGAACTGGGCGGGCTAAGCCATCTGGTTTTGATAAGCCGGAGCGTGTTGGCTCCGCAAAAAAGCGGCCGCTTTTTGATGAGCGCCTCAAAGCGCGCCCCTTGTCGGAAAGCCATGCGTCAGGCGTCAAAAATGATTCTGTTTTTAATAAGATAGCCGCATGGGTAGTAACTTTCTTTGGCTTGGCGCAGTCCCGCTTCCCCCGCATCCTGTTCCCGGTTGATGAACTCGAAAGCGGCGCCGGCGTTGCGGGCGAAACAGGCGTTCATGGCCTGATACACGCCCCGATAGGCGGGGCGGCCTTTTTCAAAATGCGTGACCAGTGTGCGGGCGTCCAACGCTTCGCCCACGGTGAAGGCGGACATGCGCTCCTCCACAAAAAGCGCCGCTCCGATGAGCCCGGGCAGGCGGTCCCAGCGTGTCAGCACACGGATGACCGCCTCGTTTTCCGCTTGCAGTGAAGGGGATTTGTCACATTCGTGGCATTTGCACCAATCATATTCAAAAAGCAGCACGTTTTCGATATCTTCAGGGGTGAGGAGCCGGTAATCCTCGCCGTAGGCTTTCATATATGCATTAAAATGATTGCGTTTTTTGTGCAGTTTGTTGCCGGTAAGAGAGGCCAGGGCTTTAGCTTCGTAGAGATATTCCCACTGACCGCGTGTTTCTTCAATGCGTATCCGCGAAGGGGCAATGGCGGCAAGCTTATTGCAGAGCGCCTCCGGAACGCGGTCCCATACGGTTCCCGGGGCGGTTTCCGCGAGGATGCTTTCCCAGTCGGCGGCATCCCAGTCCCCAAGAGGCGCCCAATAGCGTTCTGTGGGCAGGTTCCCGCGTTTGGTCCGGCGGATCCAGCCGAGACCGTGCGCTTCTCTCCATTCCAATCCATAGTTGGGGGCCCAGCCCCAGAGGTTGGTGAAGGTATAATCGGCTGTATGGACGGGGGTCTGGGCCCAAAGACGGGCGTGTTCTTCGCGCAGATTAAGATCAATAGGAACGAAATGCATGCGATACCTTTTCCGGATGCGTATGGGGTGATGTCTGGCGCATGGCGAAACTCCTCCAGTCTTGTCGCAGCAGTGCCCAGAACAGAAAAGCCGACTGTACGATTTGCGAGACCAGCATGGCCATGAAAACGCCGTCGGCTGTTTTCCATAAGACATGACCGAACAGCCAGGCCAGAGGCAGCCTGACAGTCCAGATAGAAATAATGAATGCCCGCATGGGGTAAATGCTGGCGCCGGCGCCATTGAAAACACCGGCGAGGATGATGCTGGTCACAGTGCAGGGAACGGCGAGGATATTATAAGTCAGGTAGGTCGTTGTGGCAATAGATACGTCGGGATCAGGCGTAAGCATGGAGGCGAGAATGCCGCGCACGGGCCAGATGGCGGCTCCTGCAAGGCTCATCACACCGCAGCCGAGGGCAAGGATGGTCAGGGCTGTGCGCATGGCCATGGCGCGTCCGCCTTGCCCCAGAGCATGTCCAACCAGTACGCCGGCGGTCATATTGCAGGCAACGGCGGGCATGAAGAGAATGCCTTCGATGCGCAGGCCTGCTGTGAGACCGGCAAGCGCCGCGACGCTTCCTTCCGGCAGCGAGGCGGTGATGATGAACATGATGAGGTAGCCGGTTTGCCAGACTGCGGATGTCCCGAGGGCGGGAACTGCCACGTGCAGCAGGTAGGGGGCCCCCTTTTTTATCCAGCGCCAGGATAGCCTGCTCTGGTACGACAACAGCCCGTCGCGCAGCAGGAAGAAGAAGAGCGTGGCGGCGCCAAGCGTCGCGGCAAACGTGGTGGACCAGGCGATGGCGGCGGCGCCATATTTGGGGAAATTCCACCATCCCAGCCCAAAGCCGAGATCGCCCGCGATGTTAAGCAGGCAGACCATTATGGTGACATAAAGAGGGCGCAGCACAGATTTGGCGGAGCGGAAAAGCGCGGCGCCTATGGTCATGCCGTAGTGTCCCGGCATGGCCCACATGGTGGCGCTGAAAAAGAGCAATGCCGTTGGACGGATGGAGTCGGGAGTACCAAGCAGGGAAAGAAAAGGGTGTCTGAGCAGCATCCCAAGCAGAGCCAGACCGACGCCCAAAAGCAGCGTCATGGCCGTAATGAGCCCGACATAGCGGCGGGCGCGCGCTCTCCGCCCGGCGCCCAGCGACTGGCTGACGACAGCCACGGCCCCGCTGACGGTGGCGGTGCAGAAAACCATCAGCATCATCTGGCATTGGGTGATAAGGCCAATGGAAGCCTGCACATCAGATCCCAAGCGTCCGCCCGCCCAGATGTCGGTGAGACTAATAATGAATTGGCAGAGCAGAGTGCAGAGCTGAGGCCAGGTAAGCGCCGCGATGGAGCGCAAAAGCCCCGTGCTTCCAGACGTCCCGCCAACATTCCGGAGAGACGCGTTCATGGTGACGGCGCTCCGGACCAGGCATCCAGTATTCCGCAGCGTTCAAGCGCGAAATAGACGATGATGCCAGCGGCCGTGGAAAGATTCAGCGAGCGCACGCACGCTGAATGTTCTTCCCGCCTGACTTCCGGAGCAAAGGGAATGCGGACACGGTGCGGTGAGAGCGCGAGTACGTCATCGGGAAGTCCCGATGTCTCGCGCCCGAAGAGCAGAGTGTCCTCCCAGGCGAAGGGAAAGCGGTGCGCGGGCATACCATTTCCTTTGGCGCTGGTCATAATCAGGCGGCGGGCGGGGAATGCCGCCAGGTAGGCGTCCAGCGATGGCCAGACATGCATGTCCACGAGAGGCCAGTAATCCAATCCGGCCCTCTTGAGATAGCGATCTTCCAACCGGAACCCCAGCGGTTCGACAAGATGCAGCCCGATGCGCGCGGCCGCGCACAGCCGGGCTATGTTGCCGGTGTTCGGCGGAATTTCCGGTTGGTAAAGCAGAACATGCATCTTTTTTGCCCTGGACTCAAGCGGTATAGACGACAGCAGTGCGGCGCACTGTAATAGCGAGCCGCACTGCTGTCAAATAATTGAGTGAAAGAAGCCTGGAAAAGTTTCCTTTTTCCAATTCTTAAAGCTGTTGGCCTACATGGCGTACGAGACGCAGCAGCTGGTTCGTAAAGCCGGCTTCGTTGTCGTACCAGATGAGCATTTTGACCATGCTGCGGTCCATGACAGCGGTGCTCAGAGAGTCGACCACGCCGCCGTGCGTGTCGCCGTTGTAGTCGACAGAGACGAGAGGCTCGTCGGAGTATCCGAGGGCTTCTTTCATGTAGGTATCAGCAGCGCGGTGCATGGCGGAGTTGATGGCAACAGCGGTGACTTCGCGTTCCATTTCGCAGGTTAAGTCCACCATGGAGACGTTGGCAGTGGGAATGCGCACAGCGATGCCGTCCATGCGGCCCTTCAGTTCGGGGATGACCAGGGCCACGGCCTGGGCTGCGCCGGTGGAAGTGGGAATCAGGGACAGCGCGGCGGCGCGGGCGCGGCGGATATCCTTCTGGGAGCCGTCAAGAAGGCGCTGGCTCATGGTATAGGAATGAATGGTGGTGATGAGGCCGTGGTTGATGCCAAATTCACTGTGCAGCACCTTGACCACGGGGGCAAGGCAGTTGGTGGTGCAGGAAGCAGCGGAAATGACATGATGTTTTTCAGGATCGTACTTTTCGTGGTTGACCCCCCAGACGATGGTGATATCGCCGTCCTTGACGGGCGCGCTCATAATGACTTTTTTGGCGCCGCGGTCCATATGCATGGCAAGGCCCTCGCGTTTTTTGAGCGAACCTGAGGTGTCCACCACAATGTCAGCGCCGTATTCAGCCCAGAGCCATTCCCCCTTGTCGAGCCGGGTAACGGGGATTTCTCTGTCGTTAACGCGGATACCCTTATCGGTAGGGGAAACGGTTCCAGGGAAATGTCCGTGAATGGAGTCATATTTGAGCAGATGCGCGAGGTCCTGATTGCTGGCGCGCGCGTTGACGGCGACGATTTCAAACTCATCGGGACGCTGGGACACAAGGCGCGTCAGATAGCGGCCGATACGGCCAAAACCGTTGATGCCAATGCGGATCATGAAGAAAACTCCTTTTACGGGGACGTTGCTGGGCTGGGGATTTACCGAAAACGCGTAACCATCTGAATGTTCCGCGTTATTTCGCCGCAAAGTCGTCTGTGCTGCGTCTCCTCCGTACGACGCGGTCAGTGCAGCGATGCGGACGGAACAATAAAAAACGGGCGGGAAAACCGCCCGATGTCGCTATGCTTTGCCAGAACAGCCGAGAACAGTTGCGATCTTGTGCCGCACCATGTCGGCGACAGCCTGGCGGGCTGGTTTCAGATAGCTTCTTGGATCAAATTCTTCGGGATGCTCTGTAAGATATTTGCGGATAGAAGCTGTCATGGCCAGGCGGATATCCGTGTCGATGTTGATTTTACAGACACCGGACGCAGCGGCCTTGCGCAGCAGCTCCTCGGGCACGCCTCTGGCCCCGGCGACTTTGCCGCCATAGGCATTGGCCATTTTGACGAATTCCTGCGGAACCGAGGATGCGCCGTGCAATACCAGGGGGTAACCGGGAAGACGTTTGGTGATGATATCCAGACGCTCGAAATCAAGTTTCGGCTCGCCTTTGAATTTATAGGCGCCATGGCTGGTCCCGATGGCGATGGCCAGGGAATCACAGCCCGAACGCTCTACAAACTCAACAGCCTGATCAGGATCGGTATAGATGGAGTGCTCAGCTTTGACGTCTTCCTCGACACCGGCAAGGCGGCCCAGCTCGGCTTCGACCCAGACGCCGCGGGCATGGGCGTATTCCACCACTTTTCTGGTCAAGGCGATGTTTTCTTCAAAGGGGAGGTGGGAACCGTCGATCATGACGGATGTGAATCCTCCGTCCACGCAATCCTTGCAGATTTGGAAGTCCGCGCCATGGTCAAGGTGAAGCACAACGGGGAGATCCGATTCCAGGAGGCCGGCTTCAATGAGTTTGACAATGTAGTTTTGCCCGGCGTATTTGCGCGCGCCGGCGGAAACCTGAAGGATGAGAGGGGCTTTTTCCTCGGCGCCAGCCTGAAGAATCCCCTGGATGATTTCCATGTTGTTCACGTTGAACGCGCCGATGGCGTAGCCTTCCCTGTAAGCGCGGGCGAACATGTCTTTGGGGCCGGTCAATGGCATATGGTTCCTCCTGAGGCGAAGTGACGCCGGATTCAGGTTATCCTGTGAACGGCTTGCTTGTTTAGCCTAGCCCAGAGGCGGACAATGCGCAAGTCTGTGCGTGAGTGAGAGGAGAAAATAGCCGCTTTTATTTTTCACAAAAGGGTGCTTGCGCTCATCCGTTCCAGAAGCGTCCTGTCCGTGAGGTTCGTGACAAGTGGCGTCAGCGTGATGTATCCTTCCCGCAGCAGCATGGAGTCTGTCATTTCGGCGTCATCATACCGGTCATAAGGAAAGGGCACGTTGCCCATCCACAGATAAGGCTGGCCGCGCAGGTCCTCGCGGCGTTCATAGCGGGTGGCCCAGGGAGTGGTGGACAGCGGGCAGAGGCGGATGTCCTTCATTTCGGAGCAGGGGCGCGGAGGGTAATTGAGGTTGTAGATTCTGTCTGAAGGCAGGGATTTCCAATCCATGCTGTCGATGAAGCGGGCGGCCATGCTGGCCACGCCCGCGGGATCGTCGGCCTTATGCATCCAGCGGGAAACGGCGAGCGAAGGAATGCCTGCCTGCGCGCCTTCGCGGGCGGCGGCAACGGTGCCGGAGTAGAGGACGTCATAGCCGATATTGTGTCCGGCGTTGATCCCGGCTACAACGAGGTCTGGACGCTCTTCGGGAGCAGTGCAAAATTCGTTCAGGCCGACCAGTACGCAGTCAGCCGGTGTGCCGCTGATGCCAATTCCCGTGAAATCACCGTCGCGGACAGTGCGAAAGCGTAAAGGGTCGAGAATGGTGATGCGGCTGCTTGCGGCTGATTGTTCGGAAAGCGGCGCGACCGTCAACACCGTATGGCCGGCGGCGCGCAGCGCGGCATACAGCGTGCGCAGTCCGATAGCGTGAATGCCGTCGTCGTTGCTGAGCAGAATACGCATGAACCCTCCAGTGTGATTGTAAAAAAAGACTGTAGGGGGTTCTTCCCCAAAATACAAGCCCGGAGCCTTGCACCCATGGAAAACGAATATCCCAGAATCCGTGAGATCACGCCGGGAAGCACTGTGAAAACCGTGCTTTTAGTCGCCTCCTCCGCACTCAAGCAGGCCCGCAACGGTCCGTTCTGGCAGCTGGAACTGAAAGATGCCACCGGCAGCATTGAAGCCCGTATCTGGAGTCCCCTCAGCCAGAGCATCAGAGAACTTCCCGCCGGTTCTCTGGCGGAGATCGAAGCCCGCGCTGAGCAGTACCGCGAGCAGATTCAGCTTTCCCTGACGGCAATCCGGCTTCTTTCTGACGAGGAGCTGGAAGGGATGGATATGGGATTGTTCATCCCCTCAAGCCGGGTCGCGCCCGCCGACATGCTGGCCGGCTTGGAGGCTTTGTGCCGCGAGGTCCTGACGCATAAACCGTGGCGCAGGTTCGCGCTGGAAGTCCTGCGCGACGAATGGGTGCGTCCGCGTCTGTTGCGCGCGCCCGCGGCTCGCGGCATCCACCACGCCTGGGTGGGTGGGCTTCTGGAGCATACGCTTGGCGTGTGCCAGTTGTGCCTGCGTTTTTCGGAGCAGTATCCCGAACTTGACCGGCAAACGCTTTTCGTCGCCGCGTTGTTTCATGATATCGGCAAACTACGCGAGTTTTCCGAAGAGCTGAATCCTGACTATACCGATGAAGGGCGTCTGGTCGGGCATATTTCCCTGGGGCTGGACATGCTGGCCCCGCACCTGGCGGCTTCTGGGCTGGACGCTTCTCTTCAGATGCATTTCAAGCATCTTGTCCTCAGCCATCATGGCCTTCTGGAGCATGGCTCTCCCCGTGTGCCTCAGACAGCGGAGGCTTTTGCCCTGCATTACGCCGACAACCTTGACGCAAAACTCGCCCAGTGCCGTTCACAATTCGCGGAAGATGACGAGCCTGGAACCTGGTCGCCATATCAGCGCACGCTGGAGCGCAATATCTTTCTGCCGCCGCGCACGCCGGATTCGACCTCTGCCCCGCCAGCGGGAGAACAGGGCAAACGCGCGCGACGGCGGCGAAATGAAACCGCGGCTGTTTCTCCTGCACCCGATTCTCAGCCGGAGCTCGAACAATGTTCATTACTTTAGAGGGGATGGAAGGCGCGGGCAAAAGCACGCTGGCTGAAGGGCTGTCGGAGCTTTTCCGCAGGGAAGGGAAAGCAGTCTGCCTCACGCGGGAACCGGGAGGCTGCGGACTTGGCGAGACACTGCGGCACGTTCTGCTGAATACTGCCTCACGTGTGACGCCCGAGACGGAATTGTTTTTGTTTCTGGCTGACAGGGCACAACACGTGGCTGACGTCATCCGGCCGGCTCTGGACGCGGGCGAAGTGGTTATTTCCGATCGTTATGCCGACTCCACGATTGTTTATCAGGGGTATGGGAGAGGATTTGACAAGGATGCGCTGTACCGTCTGAATCATCTTGCCGTGCGCGGGCTTTGGCCGCACAAAACGCTGGTGCTGGATGTGCCGCCCGAAGAGGGGGTGCGCCGTGCCATACGCCGCAATGAAAAAGTTGGCTCTACCGCTGCCGAAGGCCGTTTTGAAGCGGAAGAACTGGCTTTCCATATCCGGGTACGGGACGGTTTTCGGGATTGGGCGCTGAAAAACGCCCCGCGCTGTGTGCTTCTGGATGCCACGCTTTCGCCTGAACGGCTTCTGGATGCCGCCTGGGCCGCCCTTAAGCGAGATTGGTGCGGGCAGGCGCGTGGTTTTTCGCGCGGAGAATGATGCTCCCGGCAGAAAAACAGAGAGAGAACGGGCTGCGCGTATGATAAAAAAAGCCGGCGCCGAAAAGGCGCCGGCTTGAACGTTCTTCTGACGGACAATCCGCCCCAGCCTTCCAGGAGAAAGAGGAGCGGGGGAATAACGAAATTCAGTTCGCCTTACGGTTGACAGGCTTGGTCACATAACCTGAGCGCAGGCAGCGGGTGCACACGGTGATGGTGCGTACTTCGCCGTCGGAGAACTGATAGCGCACGGTCTGAAGGTTGGGCTTGAAACGGCGGTTGGTCTTGATGTTCGAGTGACTTACATAGTGGCCGCCCTGAGGGGTCTTGCCGCAGATGGCGCATTGCTTGGACATGGTATCCTCCGTAACGAAATCGGATGAGTATCCGATAAAATGAGTTCATCTGAATGTTCATTCCAAGCATGGCTTGGTACGTGAACCAACTCCTCTACGCTTTTTTTCGCTGGAGCGCAAGAGGAATTTTATCCTGGCGCGACGCGGCGGCCGGGAACGGAAGCCTCCGCTTTGGGAGGGCAACGGCTTAGAGTCCATATTTGAAATAAGCCGCGCACGAGCCTTCGGTGGAAACCATGCACGGCCCCACAGGCGTGCCTGGCGTGCAGGCTTTCCCAAACAGAGGGCAGTTGTCCGGCCTCAGGCGTCCGCGCAGCACGTCTCCGCAGCGGCATCCCGGGATGGGGCGGGTATCGGCCATGGCTATTCCAAAGCGGCGGCGGGCGTCAAAACGCTCATATGCGGGGGTGAAATCAAGGCCGCTTTCGGGGATAAGGCCGAGCCCCCGCCAGCGGGCGTCAGCAACGCGGAATACAGTCCCCACAATCTGCCGCGCGCGAGGATTTCCGTCTGGATTTACAGCGCGCGGGTAGGCGTTCTCCACATCGGCGCGCCCTTCTTTCAGCTGAGCCGCAATGCGGCACAGCCCGTCAAGAATGTCCGCCGGCTCAAATCCGGCAACCACAGCGGGGCGGTGGAACTGGTTGGCGATAAAAGTGTAGGGGGCAAGGCCAAGCACAGTTGAGACATGCCCCGGCAACAGGAAGGCGTCAATGGAACAGTCCGGATCGGCCAGGAGAGTCTCCAGCGCCGGCGGCACCAGCTTGTGGCAGGAAAGGACGGCCAGATTGGCAATCCCTTGCGCTTCAGCCATGAGTATTGAACCGGCGACGACGGGGGCGGTCGTCTCAAAGCCGACGCCGGGGAAAACAACCGTGGCGTCAGGATTGGCGCGGGCAATGGCGAGGGCGTCCAGCGGCGAGTAGACGACTTGGATCCGGGCCCCTTCGGCCTGCGCGTGTTTCAGGGTGCGGCCGTCAGGTCCCGGTACGCGCATGAGGTCCCCGAAAATGGCAAGGATGACGTCTTTTTTGCGGGCCAGATCCAGAAAAGCGGCGACCTCGGAATCATGCGTGACGCAGACAGGACAGCCTGGGCCGGAGAGATGCACAATCTTTTCCGGCAGAAGGGAACGCAGGCCCCCCCGGAAAATCGCGACGGTATGCGTGCCGCACACTTCCATGAAGCGCAGTGGCTTTTCACGGCCTTTCAGCAGATTTTCCAGCCGGTCAAGCAGCGTCCGGCAGAGCAGCGGGTCATGGAGTGTGGGCATAAGGGGCCTCCGATGGAATGTCAGGGGCAGTGTAGGCCACTTGGCGGCAAAAATCCACAGGATGCACGCCCGGACATTGACACGAGAGGCATAATGACCGAAAATAGACAATTCGTTCAATGCCAAACCGGCCGCGGCTTTTTTGAAGGTGGCGCGGCGTTATTGCTGATGAATATTCTTGTCTTGCTTAAATTCAGCCGTGACGGGCAGATACTGGGGTATGGCACCAATGATCCTGAAATCCGTCCAGGCGACGCTGTGCTCGCGGAGACGGGACAGGGGCTTGCCATGGGCCGGGTCGTGGCCGTGCGCGACCTGGGAGAAGATGTCATTCCCGAAGATATCCAGCCCGTTGAGCGCCGCGCTTCCGCCGAAGATTTGATTGTGGACGCCGAAAATTACCTGCAGGTACAGCATGCCCGCGAGTTTTGCGCTGCACGTATCCGTGAGCGCGGACTCGATATGAAGCTGGTCAACGTGGAAGGGCTTTTTGATCGTTCCAAGCTGTTGTTTTATTTTACGGCGCCCACGCGCATTGACTTTCGCGAACTGGTCAAGGAGCTGGTCCGCGAATTCCATACCCGTATTGAGCTGCGCCAGATCGGTGTGCGGCACGAAACGCAGATGCTTGGCGCTGTGGGAAGCTGTGGAATGGTTTGCTGCTGCCGGCGTTTTCTCCATAAGTTCGTGCCGGTTACCATCAAAATGGCCAAAGAGCAGAATCTGTTCCTGAACCCTTCCAAAATTTCCGGTATTTGCGGACGGCTTTTGTGCTGCCTCAGTTACGAGCAGGATAATTATGACGCTTTTCATCATTTATGCCCGCGCCTCGGAAAACGGTACCAGACGCGTGACGGCATGATGAAAGTTTTGCGTGCCAACATGTTTCGCAACAGCATCAGCGTCATCAACGAAAAGAATGAAGAGCAGGAGTTTACGCTGGAGGAATGGTCCGCGCTTAATCCCTGCCGCCCTGACGCCCCGGCGCAGGCTGCGCCCAGATCTTCCGCTCCAGCCTCTGCGTCTGGCCCGGCTGAAAATGCGCAGAACGGAAAAGCTCAGGCCGCCTCCGATTTCATGGTCGTTGTCGCTGATCCGACGATGGATGAAGGGCTTCTGGATGAAACGCTGGATTCGGCGTTCGGGCCGGCGGAATTTTTGTCCGGGAACGACGGACAGAGCCCGCCCCCCCAGCCTGAAACTCCCGCCCGACGCAGGCGCAACCGGAAAAAATAACTGCGCCGGCCCCTGAAATTGTGGCGGGGCCGGTTTTTTTGAAGGAGCTGTCATGTCCTCAACCTTTTCTATCACTACGCCGATTTACTATGTCAACGCCCGCCCGCACCTTGGACACGCTTATACCACCATTATCGCGGACAGCCTGACACGCTTTCATAAAATGATCGGCGATGAAACCTGGTTTCTGACCGGTACTGACGAGCACGGCGACAAGATTGTCAAGGCCGCGGCGGCGGCGGGCGAGACCCCGCAGGAGTTTACCGACAGGGTAAGCGGGCAGTTCCGCGCCCTGTGGCCGCGCCTGAATATCAAAAACGATCAGTTCATCCGGACCACTGATCCCGCCCACAAGGCCCGCGTGCAGGCGTTTCTTCAGAAAGTGTATGATAACGGCGATATTTATTTTGGTGAATTCGGCGGGCACTACTGCACAGGATGCGAACGGTTTTATACAGAGAAAGAGCTTGAGAATGGCCTCTGCCCCCAGCATCTGACCAAGCCTGAGTTTATCCAGGAGCGCAATTATTTCTTCCGCATGTCAAAGTATCTGCCCTGGCTGCTTGAGCATATCAAAGCCAATCCCGACTTTATCCGGCCTGAGCGTTATCGCAATGAAGTGATTGCCATGCTTGAGGGAGGGGTGCTGGAAGATTTGTGCATTTCCCGTCCCAAGAGCCGCCTGACATGGGGCATCGAGCTGCCTTTTGACAAGGATTATGTCTGCTATGTCTGGTTTGATGCGCTGCTCAACTATATCTCCGCCCTTGGCTGGCCGGATGGTGAAAACTACAAAAAATTCTGGCCCAGCGAGCACCTGGTGGCCAAAGACATCCTCAAACCGCACGGCGTGTTCTGGCCTACCATGCTTAAGGCCGCGGGCGTGCCGCTGTACCGTCACCTTAACGTCCATGGGTACTGGTTGTCCAAGGATACCAAGATGTCAAAATCCCTTGGCAACGTAGTAGAACCGCTGGATATGATGCAGATTTACGGGCTGGACGCTTTCCGGTACTTCCTGCTGCGCGAAATGCATTTCGGGTCTGACGCCAATTTTTCCGAAGAAGCGCTGGTTGCCCGCCTCAACGCCGATCTCGCCAATGATCTTGGGAATCTGTTCAGCCGCGTGCTTTCCATGAACGCCAAATATTTTGGCGCGAAAGTACCCGCCGCCGGGCCTCTTTCCGAAGATGACAAAGTCCTTGTGGAGCTCGCCGAAAACGCACAGAGCAACTATGTCCAGCTGTTTGGAGATGTGCGGTTCTCGCAGGCTCTGGAATCGCTTTGGGAGCTGGTGCGCGCCCTTAACAAGTATGTGGACGCGCAGGCTCCATGGGCGCTTGCCAGGCAGGGCGATACGGCGCGCCTTGCCGCTGTGCTGCGCCTCCTGCTTGAGTGCATGCGCAAGATTGCCTGCTGCCTGTGGCCGGTCATGCCTTCCATCGCCGAAACCATGCTGAGCCAGCTCGGCCTGCCTGTGGCTGAAGGGAAACGGCCTGACGTCAATATCCGTGAAGACATCAGCCGCTGGGGGCAGCTTGAGGAAGGTTCTCCCCTTGCGCCGGCCTCGAACCTGTTCCCCCGGGTGGAGCCTAAACGCGAAGAAGACAAAACTGCCAAAAGCAAGCCGGCCAAAGCTGAAAAAGCAAAAGCCGCCTCCAAAGCCGGCGGTCCAAAGGCAGAGGTCGTTTTTGACGATTTTCAGAAACTGGATTTGCGCGTGGGCACGGTGCTTTCCTGCGAACGGCATCCCAACGCGGACAAGCTCCTCAAATTTATGATTGACCTTGGCGAGGCGGAACCGCGCCAGATCCTGTCCGGCATTGCCGCGTGGTTCAAGCCTGAAGAGCTGGTGGGCAGGCAGGTTTGCGTCGTCGCCAACCTCGCTCCGCGCACTATCCGTGGCCTTGAATCACGCGGTATGATTTTGTCTGTTGAAGACGAAGACAAGCTGTGTCTGGTCACGCCCGAGGGAAAAGTGAAGCCCGGAACCCCCCTCGCCTGAGCAAAGGGAAAGGCGAACAGACAAAGATGATGTGAGAGAGCTCCGAACCGGGCGGTTTTCCTGAGAAACTGGAAGTGACGGCCATGCCGCATACGCGGCATGGCCGTTTTAGGCAGGCTGGCATGCCGCGCTGTCCTGCGGGCGAGGAAAAGATAGCGTCCGCCGCAGAACAGCCCGGCGTCAAAACAGATTTTTCAGGAGTTCTTCGCCCTGCTGGCTGGTATCGCCGGAAGTGCCGCCTGAAACAGGCGATGCGGCAGGCGTTGTTCCTGCATAGAAGGGGACAAGGATGGCGTTGTCGCTGTTTTTGGAGGCAAGCCGGCCTGTGTTGCGGTCGACAAAGGCCATTTCAATGCCTGTTTCCGGAGCTGGGAAATCATCAGGCGGATAGGCTTCAAGGATCTTTTTGCCGTAATTGACAAAAATGGGCAGAGCTGCTGATGAGCCTGTCTCGCCGCGCCCCATGGGGCGTGACTGGTCAAAGCCGACATACGTGGCGGTGACGAGATGCGGAGTGAAGCCAAGGAACCATGCGTCGCGTTCTTCATTGGATGTGCCGGTTTTCCCTGCGAGGGGACGGTTGAGAACTTTGGCGCGCGTGCCTGTGCCCGCCTGGATGACCTGCTTGAGCATGTAGTCCATGAGATAGGCGTTCTGAGGCGTGATGGCGCGGCTTTTTTCCGGTTCGGCGGAGTAGAGGAGCTTTCCTTCGGCATCTGTCACAGAGAGGATAAAACGGCCTTTGGCGCGCATGCCTTTGTCGGCGAAAGCGGTATAGGCTTCGGCGAGGTTAAGCGGGGTGACTTCAACAGCACCAAGACTGATCCCCAGAAAGCGCGGGAATGTGGGGGAAAGCCCAAGCTCTTTGGCGCGCGTGATAACGGCATCGACACCGATTTGCTGGGCCACGCGGATGGTACACAGGTTGCGCGAAAGCGCCAGAGCCGTGCGCATGGGCAGGGGACCGCGGAAATTTTTCTCAAAGTTGCCAGGACGCCAGATATCTCCGGTGGTATCGTCAAACACGACCACAGGCGCGTCCATCACAATGGACATGGGGGTGAACCCGGCATCCAGCGCCGCTGAATAGACGACGGGCTTGAACGATGAGCCGGGCTGCCGTCTGGCCTGCGTCGCGCGGTTGAACTGGCTGTCAAGGAAGCTGTACCCGCCGCAGACGGCGATGACATCACCGGTTTCAGGCTCAATGGAAACCATGGCCCCCTGCACTTCGGGATATTGCTGGAGACGCAGCGGAATGGAGGTTTCGCGGGTGATGGCTGCGGGATTGTAGGGGATGATTTTTTTGGTTTTGGAGTCGGCCGGTTCCCACGCGGAAACCCAGATCATGTCGCCTGCGGCCAGCACTTTGCGCGCGTCGGTAACGGAACCGCTCCGCGAGGCTGAAACATTGATGTTGGGGACACGGGCCCAGCTCATGGCGGCGGGAGTGATATGGCCGGTATAAGCGCCGAGGCGTACCTCAGCGGATTTTGCGGTGACTTTTGTGACGACGCCCTTTACCCAGGCTCCATTCGCGAGATCCGCCGGCTGGAACTTGGCCACGGCGATGGCGGCTTCGCTTTCCGTCGCCGAGAGCTTGGCCAGAGGTCCCCGCCAACCCTGTCTTTTGTCCGCGGCTTCAAGCCCCTCTCTGAGGGCCGTATCCGCCGCCAGCTGGGCGGAGGGCTCCATGGCCGTCTTGACGGTAAGTCCCAGCTCATATACGGCCTGTTCACCGTAAAAAGGCAGGGTAAGTCCCCTGGCCCGCACCTTTTCCTCGCTGAAGATCTCGATGAGCTCGCGGCGGACTTCCTCCAGATACCATGCGCCGATGCGGCCCATGTTTTCAGGCATGGAGCGGAAGTTCATGACTTCAGCACGGGCGGCCTGGTCTTCTTCGGGCGTGATCCAGCCAAGGTCTTTCATGCGATCGAGAACATGCAGCTGGCGGGCACGCGCGGCATCAGGGTTGCGGTAGGGGTTGTACCCGGACGGCGCCTGGGGAAGTCCGGCGAGGAGGGCGCTTTCAGCCAGCGTAAGATCTTTGGCGTGCTTGCCAAAGTAGGTGCGCGCGGCAGCTTCGACACCATAAGCGCCTGAGCCAAGGAAAGACTGATTGAGATAAAGGGCCAGGATTTCATCTTTGGAAAGATGTTTTTCCAGGCGATAGGCGAGGATGGCCTCTTTCAGCTTGCGTTCATAGGTGCGCTCAGGAGAGAGGAGCAGGCGCTTGATGACCTGCTGGGTAATGGTACTGCCGCCCTGCGAATGCTTGCCGGATTTCAGGTTGACAATGAAAGCCCGCAGTATGGCGATAGGGTCAACGCCCTTATGAGAATAGAAATCGGCATCCTCCACGGCGAGCAGAGCCTTGGGCAGGAACGGCGACATTTCCGACAGGGGGACGATGAAGCGCTTTTCATTATAGAGCAGCCCCAGCTGTGAGCCATCCCGCGCAAGGACAGTCGTGGCCCGGGGCGGCGCATAGTCGGCAAGACGGGTGAACGTGGGAAGATCCGCCACTGCCCACTTGTACACAGAGAAGGCGGCGACACCGCCTGCCAGAAGCGCTGCGGAAAAAAGAACGCCGCAGCCAATAAGTGTGCGTTTTACCCAAGTTTTCATGTTGATTATACGTATCCTGTTTCGAAGCTGGAGTAAAGCGGAACCGACTTGTCCGGCAAAAACGTCACGCTCTGCCTGGGGGACACTGCCTTCTTTCCGGAAGAACGGATTCAGGCCAAAGTCCTTTTGGTGCCAGCGGTTTTCACTTTTGGAGGCCGGCTTCAGAAAGCCTGCCGCTGAAGAGCGCCTGTCCTTGTATTTAAGCGCCGTGCCGTTTATCGTCAACTCATACAGGGAAGGACGCGCGGAGGAGTTATGGCTGTAATCGGTATTGGCATGGATATCGTGGAGATCTCCCGTATTGAGCGGGGGCTTGAACGCTTTGGCGGGCGCTTTATCCGGCGTATTCTCTCTCCGGCTGAAATGTCGATTATGCCTGAAACGCCGGTGCGGCAGGCTGAATTCATCGCCGCCCGCTTTGCCGCGAAAGAAGCCGCCGTCAAAGCTCTTGGCACTGGGTTTGCTGAAGGGATCGCCCCCGCTGAAATCGAAACGCTCCGCGATAGGGCGGGAGCCCCGCTGCTGCGGTTTTCCGGGAAGGCTCTTTGCCGTGCGGAGGCGTCAGGAGTGACAAAAACATTCGTCACGCTGACGCACACGCGGGGACTGGCCGCGGCGATGGTATGTCTGGAGGGGAAATCCAGACCGGTATCAGACGAAGAGCCACGTCAATGATGCGCCCTCTGGCTATGGAGCAGATTTCTTCAGGGCAGGGGCCGCTGCCATTGACAGAGGGGGCGGGAGCAAAAAAAATGAAAACGCGCGGCCGGTGTTTTACACAAAAGTCAACTTTTGAAGAGCCATTCAAGAATCTTGCCAATAAGCGGCGCAGTCAGCAGAATCGTGTACAGGCGCACCATGTGGCAGAGCAGGATAATGGGGGTTTCCTCCCCGCTCATGCCGGCGGCAACGCCCATCGCGGCATTGAGGCCGCCGGGACTCGCGGCCAGATAGGCTCCAACCGGAGAGAGCAGGCCGCATTTGTACAGGACGATGGCTCCCAGGAGTCCGCCCGCGAAGAGGATGACAGTAGACAGCAATACCTGCTGCCAGTGCTGCCAGAACAGGGAAAGCAATTCCGGCTTGAACATGCACCCTATGATAATCCCCATGGCAATATAGGTGGCGCTGGCTAGGAGCGGAGGGATCTGTGGCCGTGCGGCATCCGGCGTATGGGACAATATGAGATACGCGATGACCGCCACGGCTGAGCCGATGATCTCGCCTCCCGGGATTTTCATCCACAAAAAAAGGATCCCGCCGATCACTCCATACAAAACAACCCAGAACATCTGCATTTTTTCCTCTTCTTCCATGCGGGGAAACATGCCCGTAGTCATTTACCGCCATTTTGCCGGTGCGTACCATATCCATTTCATCCGCGCTTGCCAAGGGCATTCCCGGAGACACCGGAGGGAAACGCGCCGTGTGCTGACGGTGGAGAAGACAGAGGGAGCAGTATTCTTTTGAACGTGCGTCCGCCATCAGCAGGGGGCGCACGTTTTTTTGGGGGGGACCGCCGTCGGCAGGGACGGCAGCCCGAAGAGAACCTGCGGCGCGCCTTGCAGTTTGTTCAGACTTTTTTGAGCATTTTCACGGCACAGAATTTGCCGCACATGGCGCACACTTCTTCGTTTTTGTGCGGTTCGCGCCGTTTTTTCACGGCAGTCGGATCCAGCGCGGCAGCGGCCATGCCTTCCCAGTCCAGATTGCGGCGCGCGGTGTTCATGTTTGCTTCGCGGCGCAGCGCCCGCGGGGTTTTCAGAGCGACTTCGCCCGCCTGCGCGGCTACGCGGGAAGCCATAACCCCAGCCCTGACGTCCGCTTCGTCTGGAAGCGTCAGATGCTCAGCCGGAGTCAGGTAGCAGAGAAAATCGACGCCCGCCCGTACAGCCATGGCGCCGCCGATAGCGCCAGCGATATGATCGTAGCCCGGAGCCGTGTCCACGACCAGAGGGCCCAGCACGTACAGCGGCGCGCCGTCTGTCAGCCGTTTGATCCCGCGGATCTGGGCTTCTACTTCCTGCATGGGGACATGCCCCGGGCCTTCAATCATGCACTGCACCCCGGCCTCACGCGCCCGGGCGGCCAGTTTCCCCAGCGTAATGACTTCTTCCCACTGGGCGGCGTCTCCCGCGTCGATACCCGCGCCGGGGCGCAGACCGTCGCCGAGGGAAAGGGTCACATTGTGCGCTCTGGCAATATCCAGAAGCAGATCAAAATTTTCCAGAAGAGGATTTTCCCGGTTGTTCTGCAGCATCCAGCGGGCCAGAATGGAACCGCCCCGGGAAACGATTCCCATGGACCGGGCATGGCCAAAATTCTCATGCGCGGCCCATTCCGCACCCCGATGCGTCAGCCCGCAATGTACGGTCATGAAGTCAACGCCCTGCTGCGCCTGCTTTTCAATTTCCTCAAACAGCGCCTGCGGCCGCATGTCAGCCACATCCCCGTTGCCATCCAGGATTTGCTGGGCAACCGCGTAGAGAGGCACCGTCCCTACCGGCAGGGGACACCCCGCGAGGATAATTTTTCTGATTTCATCAAGGTCGCCGGAGATGGAAAGATCCATCACCGTGTCGGCGCCGGAATCCAACGCTGCGCGCAGTTTGCGTTTTTCTGTTTCCAGGCAGTGAGAGAGGGGGGAAGTCCCTAAGTTGGCGTTGACTTTGACCCGTGATGGCTGACCGACCAGAATCGGACGCAAAGCAGGATGGGCCGGATTGCCCAGCAGAACCATGGTGCCGGATTCAATGGCGGAGCGGATGAGGTCAGGTACGAGTTCTTCTTCCGCTGAGAGGTGTCCGGCATGCGCGGTAAAAAGCGCGTGTAATTGCGTGTTTTTCAGCAGCAGTGACATGGGTATGCTCCAAATAAAAAAGGTGTGCCTTCTTTGCCCTCTGGAACATAAAAACTCCGGCAGAAGCCGGAGTCGCTATCCCACAGGCTTCCCTACGGCAGCATGATCTGCGTCAGGTTCGAAGGGTCTGGGACTATTCCCACTCTCAGCCTCCGGGAGGCTCCCCTAGCTGCCGGTGAGCGTAGCCCTTCCCGCCTGAGATGTAAAGAGAGAAGAGTATGCATCATGTGACGTGCGGAGGAGACATAATACATTTAATATATTGTTTTTATTTATTTTTATTATAAAAATGTTTCATTTTTGCAGCTCGTATCCGCCAGATCCCGGCCTTGATGTCATACTCTTCACAAAAGAGAGGAATAAAAAAGTTCAGCCAAAGAAAAGATATTGTTATTCTGATAAAGCATCTCGCTGAAAAATTTAAAAATCGGATACCCAAAAGCCGCATGATTATCGTTGCTCCCGGAAAAAAGGTGTTTTTCAAGTTGCGGGCAGGGCTCGCATCATGAAGGCAGGTGTGAGGCATAAGAATATTTCAGCTAACTTGAATAGGTATTGCACCTTTTCGCAGAAAAAATGAGCGGCTGGGCTGCCGCAAAAAGGGCGCGGCTGGATACGGCTGTATTTGCTGGTTGCGGATATTT